>Ga0163144_10004184_pt1 | contig 32621 bp, 32 predicted proteins | sample OliLak19BULKMAT1_FD_123175 | JGI IMG/M metagenome (GOLD analysis project Ga0163144, IMG submission 123175) | Freshwater microbial mat bacterial communities from Lake Vanda, McMurdo Dry Valleys, Antarctica - Oligotrophic Lake LV.19.BULKMAT1 | ecosystem: Environmental > Aquatic > Freshwater >... | reverse complement strand
CTCGGCTCGGGACAAGGGCTGTAGAGGCCCTCATCCGCCGCGCAAAAGAGCCTCCGACTGGTTGACGCCAGAGGCGACCCGGCGCACTCTCTACCTGCTTTTGCTCGTCTCCTCCATCCTCCCCCCGAGGACTTCACGGCCGCCACTCGCGGCCGTTTTTTATATCTTGAAATTGGTCATCCATAAAATGCCGTTTCCGCCTGCTGTTTGGCAGTTCGCTGCTCGCGCAGCGATGACAGGCCCGGTCGTGCTGTAGGCCGAAAATGCGACGGTCACTCCGGGTCCCTGTGCCATCTGGCGCAGCTTCAAAGCGAACCCCTCCCCCTTGGTCTGCCCAAGCAACTGCACTGGGGCAAAATAGGCTTTGGTCGCGGCTGTGTCGGTCAGCACGTCGGCTGCACCCACACCCTGGTTAGCCCAAAGGCCGGATGCCGCATACGCGCAGAAATAGGTTCGATTGGCGGCCCCGTAGTTGGTGCGTATGGTTGGCGCCGCCGAACTCCCCGCCAATAGCGTCGTTGAGACCCACGCCGGGATTCCGGCGTGTGTGGCCAGTATGGTCTGGCCCGTCGACAGCACGCCCGCATATTCCGCATCCGCGGCATCGACGAGGATGTAGCCGGCAGCCGTCAAGTAAATTGCCGACGACCCCGGGTTTTGGAAAAAAAACGCCACAGCCTCGGTACTGTCAAAATAAAATGGCTGTGTCGATGCGGCATAAATGGTCGAGACGGACGCTGCTGCGGACACCTCTACCGCCGCCGTATCCACCCCCATGATTGTGCCGCTTGCCGCCGCCAGATTGGACGGTGTATCGACGTTCCCCGATGGGAAAAATGCGCAAAACAGCGCGTTTAGCGTGGGTGTTGCATCTAATATGGCTGCATTATTCGCCGCAGGCGTCGATGTCCAAACGACGTACAAAATTCGCCCGGCGCTGGCGTTTTTGCGTTTGAGCACGAGGTAAAGCGGGGTCGTAGACGAGTTCGACGACGCCACCTCCCATTTGAAGTTGGCATCGGCGGCCTTTGAGGTGACCAGTGTCGCCATGTCGGCTATAAGCGTCGCCGACGTGGTCCCGGTTTTGGTGCCGAGACCTGAACTAAACCATGTTAGGGTTGCTGACATTTTTAGTCCTAAACGTAGTTGACGAGCACAAACGCGGGCGGGACTTGTGCTGCATCGAACCCGGCGACGCTGATTCCGACCTCGTCGATGCCGACCAGTACGGCAGCATTTTGTCCATAGTTCACGACTCTCGGCCACGCCGTGCCGTTCCACCGCCAGACCCGATCGACGAACGTGTATATCTGCCCCACGTACGGGCTAGCGGGGAAATCGATCACAACTCAACCCATTGGGCCGACGACGAGTCGTCCACCCAAGTGAACATCACGCCGGAAGTAGAGTTTACCCATCGGTCACCGGGCGCCGGTGTGCCTGGGGCGGTGGAGCTATACGTAAAAGCCCCACCACCGCCGCTTGACGCCTCGCCTTTTCTCACCGGCTCGTCGTTTGACGCTGCTGGGAGGAGGTTCCGGAGCCTCGTTTGCCCGACAAAATCGAGCGATGCCCCAACGACCTTTGGCACGTCAGGACCTCACCACGCAACGAAATTGCCCGGATGCGGGGGCGGCAGAGAAGATCAGCCGGACGACGTTAACACTCAGATGCTGCACGTCGGGGATCACCTCGTCCCATGGCGTGACGTTGCGGTACACCGTGACGCCAACGTCTCTGGTGCCGAGGTTGTGCGTTACGTCAATCTGCACGTTGGTGCCGTCGCCAACGGTCGCCGAGACTGTTAATTGCGCCCGCACGTACGCGAGAGCTTGGGTCATCGTCGCCCGCACGTTACCTCCGGACTGGAGGCCCACGAGCTGGTCGGCTCCGGCGAGCGCGGCGGCCGCCGTAAATTGCGAAAATTTAGTCGGCATGGTTACTCCGTAGTGATCTGGTCTGAGGATTCGGTGGTCACGAGGTCCGCCGCCTCTGTCGTCACGTCGTCGATGGCCTTAGAGTAGGCAAAAACGACCGCATGTTTTTGTCGGCTAATAAGCCCGCCGCGCACGGACTCTATCTCCAACCGGGCCGTGAACGACCCACCGACGTTGATCGCGTAGGATGTCCCGGACTGACCAACGGAACTGTCGACGAGTGAGCTGGTCGTGTTGTCGTATAGGCGGACATTGTAGGTCGTGCCGATTTCCGGCCCGATATCGGTTGCCTCGTCACCTTGCAGATTCTGCGCGGTCCGGTCGCGGTGCGACCACGACGCCGTGGACGGGCCGGCCACCGTCGACGGATAGGCGACCCCTCCGATGCGGACGCGGCCCGGAGGGTACGGGCGCGCGGCGCGCTGATCGAACGTCAGTGAGTCCGTCGGAGCGGAACTCTCAGCCAGGGTGCCTTTCCCGGTCCTCGTCAGGATTTTGACCTGCAAGAGGTCGCCGTCGACACGTTCCACGCCGTCGGTCCCGGTGTAGGACTCGGCGAACAGGACCGCTGCGCTTATCGCATGGGTTGCGGCCACCGTGTCGAGCACGCCGCGGCCGATGGTGAGGGCGCCGGTGGTCTGGTTGAACGTGTCTATTCTGACGATTTCGGCGCCGATAATGGCGTATGTGCCCGGGACGACCATATCCCCGTCGATTATGTTCGTGACCGTCGCAGACGTGGCGCCTGGGGCCAGGGACGCGGTTAGTTGCCCGGTCGGAGCGAAATCATCACGTCCGACCTCAGAAAATGCGCCGGAGCTTCCGGGCCGCGCGTGAATCCGGTAGTTCGTGGAGTCGCCGCTTGGTTTTGCCGCCACCGTGTACAGGTAGCCAGCATCCGCCGCCAGTCCCGCGTAATCCGACGCGCCGAGGGATCGCGCGAGCTCGTAGAGCGGTGCCTCATCGACGACCCGGACCGTCGCCGGGGCGGGTGCGGAACTCGGGTCCGCCCAGCCGCTAGGCTGCTGGGTCGCGTAAACGGACGCGGGGAGCCCGAACACGTCCTCGGCTGCGCTGATGGCAATTGTCCCGTCCGACAGGTCGCCGAACGACGCATCGAGGACGCGCATGACGACAGACGACAGGCCAAGTTTGGGCCAGTTAAGGCGGAACACAGAGCCCGGGATTAGCCCATACGCTTGCCGGTTAACGCGCAATTTCACGCGCGCCAGAGGGGTCGATATAGCCAGCAGATCGCGCATTGCTGTCCTGAGGGCAATGGCGGATGTTGGGAGTCCCGGATACTGCATGGCCTTTGTGACGATGCCGCCCTGCGACGTAATCGCCGCTAGGTTTTGGACCGTGACAGCGCCAGGGAGGCCGGTTGCCACCTCGTCGAACGTCACCGATATTTCGTTTGTAGCCTCGTACGTGCTGGGCCGCTCAAAGTTCTCCAGAGCCACTATGTTTGATTCGTCCAGGATCGGTAGGTCGCCGACCACGTAGTCAGCTCGGATTGGCTTCAGCACAAAAAGCCCGGTGCGCGGGTCCTGGTTAAGGACGGCTCCGACATGGTCAACGACGATTTGCAGAAAGCTTTCTATCGGGCTTTGTCGAGCCCACAGCAGGCAGAGGCCGAGCCCCTCGGCGTGGAACGTATCCGCGGCTGCGCGGAATCTGGCATCGTCGACCTGAGCGGGCGGGTATCCCATGCCCCAATCCGCATTAGTGAGGCACTCGTACGCTATATGCGCCGGGTTCATGGCGCTCTCACCGCCAGGGAGTGCAATCGCGGCTTTGGCCGAGTACCACGTGATACCGCCCTGCCAGCCAAGCAAAACCCGCCTGACCTTTTGCGCCCATGGTTTGAGGTACGGATTGTTAGATCCGATCATGCCGCGTAGCCACACGAGTGACAGCATGCCGCGATACCCGGGTTGCGGTCCTGTCTGCTTGGATGTTAGGTACGCGTTCGCCGCCTGCGCCGCATCGCCCATCATGATGTCGATCGATCCGACAACGCCGCCCTCTTTTTCGTCGCCGCCGAAAAGTTCGGGGGATGATATCGAGATTGTCGACGATGCCGTCGCTACTCCAGACCACGCCGTGCGGTCGCCGATGCGGATTTCGAGGAGCGCGTCGACCGGTCCGGAGCAAACACCCAGATGCAGGCCGATGAAGTACCGGTAGCCGGTTGTTTGGCCCCCACCGCCTCCGCCTGTCACTCGCTGGCCTCGCTACGGGCCAGCGTGGATGCCTCGATTGCCATGGCGTCCCCGGTTGCTGCGATAGTGTCTGCGGGGAGCCCCGCCGCGCGGAATGTCTCCCAATCGAGCCCGTGGCGGGAGAAAAACCCTCGCAGGCCGCGAGAACAGTAGCCAAGCCGTCGACAGTGATCGAGGGTCACGGTAGCCGTGATCATTTCTTCCCCCCGGATTTTTTGATCGGGGTAGTACGCAGATCGCCGTACCAGATGACATTGGCGCCGTTAATCCAGACGGTACCAAACACGACCGGGATCGCCTTGCCTTCCTCGGCCGTCGGCGCCTCTACGTCCTCAAGCTCCGGAGGCCGCGGTTTTGGCGGTTTTGGGGCGAGCGCGAAAGCGAGCACGACAGACGCGACGAGTATGGCGAAGTAAGTCCACATCGCTAAACCTCAGAAAATTGGATCGCCGCCGAACGGATTTTTAGCCGAAAAATACGGCATACCGCCATAGTTTAGAGCGTTCGCAAATTTGCCGTCGCATGTCGTCAGCGAGTGATCGCAGCCCGGGAAGATGCGGACCGGTTGACCGACGGCCAAGCCTGTCGGAGCCGCGTTGAGAGTGATCGTCGCCCCGACGTGCCCGGTGATAAACCGACGCTCCGCTATGCCCAGCGCCACGTCGTACTCAAGGTAGCCTCCGGCAAACCATCCGTCCGTTTCCAGCGATGCCTCTGAGACGCTAACCGTGAGCCCGGACACTGCGTCCGACAACGCGTCGAGGCGGAATGCTGCGCTACCGACCCTGCAAGCGCTACCGTAGAGTACGTGCGGGCATTGTTTTTGGTACATCCGGCGCAGCCCGACCCTCCGGAGGGCCGTGTAGACAGGCTCCAGCGCGATCAATGCGGCCGCCCCCTGCCATGTAACGGACGATATCCGCCCGCTCCACAACGTGGCGACCTCGCCGTCCCCGTGGTGGTACTGGCGCAACACGCAGGTCACGACAGCCGATGGCTGGGACACCCGGAACATATCGGCAACCTCTAGGTCTCGCTGAACCGTCAACGTCATGCCGAGGCGCGATAGCTCGCTGGTAGACTCGATTTTTCCGCGCGATATCGACCGCGCCAGATAGGTCTGCGAGTCAACGACTACGTCCCGGTCCGCGCTCGTGTAGCGCCACTGCTGATAGTCTCGGGCAAATGTGTAGACCTCTACCGGCCGCCTGCCTTCGGCGCTGCGCTCGACGGTGTCATACGTCATGGCGGTAGCTCCTGAATGCTACCGCCGATTCTGAGACCGACCCCGTCCAATGAGACAGCTCAACCGCGTCACTATCGATCCGTGACAGCGCCATAAACGAGACGGAGACGACCTGCGCGGTTGTCACTGCCACCCCGAGAGACGCGTCGATCTGGATGCGCTCTATCGTCGTGGATATCTCCGAGCAACCGGTAATGCGCCGGTAGAAAACAGCCCCGCTAGAGACCTCGATCCGGATGTCGGCGCGGCCAGGGTCTAGGTTTATCTGCCTGACATACCCGACGGACCGGACATCGATTGCTGTGGCTGCTGATGCGATGTCGACGGCGACGGCCAGATCGTCCGTCCATGTCGGCACCCATACCGCGCCAGCGCGCCCGCGGAGCGCATACAGCATGGAGCGCCATGTCTCCAGCTCTGCCCGCGTTGTCCACAAAAACCGCATGCGCTGAGTCGTCACCGGGATACCGGACTCGTCGTCGACAAATGTCCGCCCGGTCATGTTGTCAATCTCGGCCAGTTTGCGCGCCATCTCCAGGTCAAACCCTCCTGCCCAGTTTGGCGCGAGGGTCAGCACGGGGTAACCACGGTGCGTCGCATGCCCGTCGTCTGCGGGACGATCGACAGCGGTGGTCGTCGATAGGATGACTCGGACACCGCTTGCGCTACCGTCCCAACGTGGCAGGCGCACCTGATCCATGAGGCGGGCAATGCGGGCGGGGAAAACGCGGTAGCTACCCGGCCATGCGGATGTTGTGGGGCGCCGCAACACTATGCGGTCGGCGGCCACCGAGTCGACCTCTAGGACCTCGTACGCGGCGGAATCCCTCAAAATCATAGCCAGCGATCCGGATGCATAATCTCTGCCGGCAGTGTCGAGCAGGATCTCAGTCGCCCCGGATGCTAGGTCGTAGCCGGGCTCCTGCCCGTCCTGCCAGATCGGGAGCGCCCACACGCGCGCGCCCCATCCCCATATTAACGTCTCGGCGCGGCGCCGTTCGTCACCGGAGAAAAACGCCTCGAACTCGAATGACGCACGCGGCCCGAGGCGGAGGGACCCGCGTTGTTCGCCGCCGTCGAACGACGAGAGTACGTCGGTTTTCCACTCCAACCGCTCGACGACCGGGCTAGACCAGTCCGGGGCGAATGTCCACGCAGTGACGCGCGACCCAACCACGCGTAGCGTGATGTCATAGGGCACAAAATCAAACGTGAACGTAGCGTTGACTGTTGGCGGACCCTCTGGCGAAACCGTGAGCGTGTAGATAGTCTCCCCGAGCACCGGGAAATCGTATGGGAGCGACGCGGGTCCACCTGTGAGGGCTATGCCGTCGGCCCCAACTGCGGCCACGCTGGAAAGCCGCTGCACCCTGCGAAACGAGTTCCAGACTGCGATTGCGCGCGACTGGAGCCCGATGACGTTGCCGAGGTCGAGCAGCGTGGTCGTGATGTGGATTCGGTCGTAAAAATCGTACGAGAACGTCCGCGCCACCACGCCGGAAAGCGCCTGCGCCGGGACCGAGAGAAGGGACCCGAACGCCGCTGCGCCGCGCCGCATGGCAGGCCCCGAGAGGATTTGCGCGAACGTATTGTTCGCGGGCTGTGCGGAATCCGTGAGGGTCGGAGCGACAGAGCCGATCGGGCGGAAAAACGATATCACGGGATAACCCGGTACGCGTACCCATACGCTAGCGAGGACTCGACCCCGGCGTCGCCGTTTTTACGACAGACGGGGAAAGCCCTCCAGGTATCTGGCCCGACGGTGAGCGTTGCAGCCGGCGCGAGGTTGTCGATCCGCACTAGACGCATGTCCCGCGGCCCCCCGACAATGGAGACATTCCCGGACGGCCGGTCGATTGACGTGATGAGCGGCAGGAGGACCGTCCTCCCGGTTAGCGTGCTGGGTCCTACACGCGCCAACGGGTTCAGCGGCGACCCGGCATGCTGTGCCCCACCGGAGAGCCATCCTGCCCAGCCCCCATTCGGGTCGGCCGGGCTGACGTCGTAGAGCCGTATTGTCCGCGGAGAGACAGAGTCACTGTCGGCGCGGAGCTCGGTGCCTAGCCACCCCTGAGAACTGCCGTTGGAATCAAACGGGACAGCGTGATTATCCGACGTAGCGACGTTGACCTCTGTTGGCCCGTAGTGCCAACGCAGGGCATGGTTGTACGCCCCAGACGTAAGCGCGCCAGACGCCTCCAGTATGCCGATGCCAAAATGCCTGAACAGACCCGGGGAGACCTCGACGACAGCGTGCAGGTAGTCGCCTGCAGAGAAAAAATAGTAGGCTTGAAAAGGCCCAGTCATTTTGTTGCACTGCGATCCGGAGGTTTTGTTGGCCTGCGCCATCGCATTTGCTGCCCCGCTGTACGCTCCCGGGTACGTGTAGCAACCAATATACGGGCCTGGGTCGATCGAACTCCCGGCTGCCGTGTCGGTGTAGACCGCCGCATAGATCGCCGTCCCTCGACGCATGACGACGACGTTTCCGGTTGGTCCGTCCGATCGCGCGACGTTGGCGTCTATCGTCCATCCGTTAGCGGCCGCAAATATCCGGAGCTTGTCTAGCAGGTCGGCCGCTGACGATGCGCCCCCGGTCTCAAATGCCATTGCGCCCCCTCAATCTAGCCGGACCGCTGCGTATGACTGTGCAGACGTCCGGAATATGTTCTGCACGACGAGGTGGTCGAAAAGCCCCTCGCGGATATTTGCCTCTGCGACCGTGCCGAATCCAGGCGTCCAATAATAGCCGTCGAACTCGCCCCATATGTGCGCCGGTGACGCTGTGTGGAACAGCACACCAGGGAGTAACGGGCGCGTCCCGTCCACATTTTCTCGAATGAACGTCGGCCGCGCGTCGCTATCGGACCGGAGGGTCGTCGGCCAGACGCGCCCGCCTGCCACCGTGACGGTCCCGCCGTCTGGCCCGGCAGAGGACTGGTCACGGTTGGCATGCGACCGCCATACCGCGTCCGGGTACACCGCCGCCATGCTGCCTGACCCGGGTTCCATCGGGTGCCGGAAATCGGCGGACGTTGAGTCGTAGCGTGTCGTCCGTGTCCCCGTCGACGCGGCCACGATGAGCGGATATGAGTGAGCGCTAGGGGGCTCGTAGGGGGTGCCGAATCCTGCGTACGCTGTTTGGTACACGGACGCCGATTTGGTGGCGACGATGAGCCGTTGTCCGTTGACCACGAGCCAGTAACCGATGGACGAGTTAACGAGCGCAAGCCATCTAGCAGAGACCCCGTTAGGCTGGCCCTCGACGCCCTTTGTCGCGTCAAACGCCCGGAGCCCGGAAAACCCGATGTTAAATGTGTCTGTGGCGCCGCTCCCGTAGGTCCGCGCGCCGATGAGGATTGCCTTGGTGCCGTCGAGCCCGGGCGCCTCCCATACGTAGGACGCGCTTTCTCCTAGGTCGTAGGAGTCTCCCGGCAGCGCGTGGAGGATGAGCGCAGAGAGGTCAATCGCAGCAACGCTGCTGGCCGTGATCTCGAAGCGCCAGAACAGATGTGTGCCGGGAGTGCCTACAGACAACAGTTTCGCCTCGCTGGCAGCAACCCACGACAGCCCGGACCATGTCTGCGCCACCGTCCACGGATCGCTAACGATGTCCCTGTACAGGAGCCGAACGCTAGTCGGCACCGTGGAGTTTACTGCGTTGCGCTGTACAACGACCTCTCGGACCTCGGTCGGGCCGACCATCTCCCACTCGACGTACCCGTCTGCCGCGGCCTTTGTCGCCCGCGTCGATACGTCGGTGTCGAACAGATTCTCTAGACCGGTGAGGTCCGAGGATCGTTTGTCGGTGCCCGCGCATCCTGTGCCGCGCAACCGGGTCCATTTCGCCGACGTGTTGATCACGAAAGCGTCAGCGGAGGCGAACGCGGTAGACCCCGCGGAGATGGAAAACGCGATTTTACCGCTCGTGAACGGAGTGCCAACGGTGCCGCTGCCGAGAGACCCGGAAACGGACCCGGAAACTGCGAACGCCGTCGATGACGAGAATGTGACCGTGACCGTCTCGGCGACGCTGGTCGCAGAGCCTAGGTATGCGGTGAGGTCGCCATTCCCGGTCCCCACGAAAGTTTTGCCCCATGCGTGGCCGGTCGCGGTTAGATAGGTGTCTACCTGTTTGAGAAAATCCAGATAGCCAGTCGCCGTGGAAATTTTCGTACTCACTTCATCCTCCGATAACCTGCCTAACCTGGGACGGGTTACGTTGTATGACGTTCAGGATCGTTTTTTCGCCGGCTGCGCTTTCGAGGTAGTTGCTGACGAGCGCCGGATCTAGCACGTTAACAATGCGATATCCGCCCCCTTTGCCGTTGCCCCCATTATTGGCGTTGCGTTGGTCTGTCCGTGAGAGGACCTCCTCTCCAGTTTGGAGGATCGCCGGCCGCTCGTCCGGCTTCAGGCCGACAAGCGCGCCAGAGTGGTACCGCGGCGCCCCAGCGAATACCAGAGGATTGACGCGGCGGGGCGCCCCCTGCCCGGCCATCCCGCCTGAATGTAGTGTGCGGGAGGCCACTGAGGCCACCGAACCCGCTGAGGCTGCCGTTTTTCCAGCGCCCGGGAAAACGGCTTCGAGGAGCGACAAAACCGCAAATGTCGCCAGTGCGCGCGCGGCGATCTGCACCATCGATGCCACGAACCCGCGCGCGAAATCTCGGATAGCGTCTTTTGCACTTTTAGATCCAGATGCCAAGTCAGTAAATAGGCCCGTGAGCGCGTCCACTCCGGCGCCGGTCGTCGCCTGAGCAAACCCCTGCTCCATGTTTGCCAGTCCCGCGCGGAGATTGATTATCGCCGCGTCTATGCCGGTCGCACTATCAATCGCCATCTGCCGGAGGGCCGCCGCGCTGCTCGCGGCGCCTTCCGCGATCTGCGGGTTACTCGATGCTGCCGCGAGCTCCTGCAACTTACCGTTGAGGACAGTTAGCTGATCAATCGCATCCTTGCGCGCGACGCGCGTTTGCGCCTCAGCGGTCCCAGTCGGCAGTGCCCCTGTGCGCTGCTGGTCGCCGATGGCCTGTGTCCGCGCCTGCAACGCGTTTGCCACGCGGGAGAATTCGGCTTGGAGCTCGTCGAAACGGGCTTTTGCAACGCCAGTATCAATCAGTCCACGGATAAGCCGTTCGCCCGCCGTGTTGCCCTCGGCTTCCAGGCGCTTGAGAAGGTCGCGGAATTGCGCCTCCAGACGGATTTTTGCTGCATCACCGGTCTGCCCTCGCCCGTCGAGGTCCTGCGCGCGGGCAGACTCTAGTTCTCGGTCCAGGTCACGTTGGGCCTGGAACCTATCGCGGGCTCCCTTGCGCGCGATGTCCGCTTTCTGCCGTTCCAGAATCTCGATGTCCGCGAGCGCTTTGGCTTTGTCGGCAGCCGTGCCCCCTTGCGCGCGTCGCCGCTCGATCGCAATGGACTGGTCGAGTGCGGCGAGTTCGATCGATTCGCGCTGCCGATAGTAGGCCGCTGCGGCGATGCGCGAGTCATCAAAATAGGTCTGCAAAACGGACAGTTTCCGGTCCGACGAGTCTTTCTCAAGCCGTTCTTCGGCGTCGAGTTCGGCTTTCCGCAACGTGTCCGCGGCTTGCTGATCCGTGGCAGAGGCGATCTTTTTGAAATTCCCGAGGCCGGTTGCGTTGGTCTTCTTCCGTCCGCGTTCTCGCGCCGCCAGGACCGCGTCCCTTGCCTTTTGCGCTTCGGCAAGTGCCTTGTCCCGCTCGGCAAACGCCGCGTCCGTGGCCTGGGTCCGGGCTGCATCGATTACCTCCCGCGCGCGCACAAGCCCAGCCTGTATCTGAGCAACCGTCGTCGTTGGGTCGAAAACGGCCTTTATCGCGCTGCCAACGCCCTTGAACAATGTAATCGCGCTATCAGCAAAAGCCGCCAGCTCGATAGTCGCAATCTTGACAACGGCCCGGAGGTTGATCGGGAGGTCGCGTAACGCGCGCGCAAGAAAGCCGAACAAGTCTACATCGCCGCCCGCAAGCTTTCCGTTCGTAATCTCTCCGATCGCCTCACTAATGAGGCGCGCGGCATTTTGTATGTCCTTTGCGAGGTCGGAAAACGCGTTGGACCACGTCGTGGCGAACTGCACGACGGCCCCAGCCACAGCATCGGATGACAGGTAGTCTGCGATACTTTTTATGACGCGAGCAAAGCCGGCCGTCAATCCGGAGGTCTTGTCGAATGCGCCGACGAGCGCTAAACCCGCATTTTTTAGCATGGTAACGGACCGCCCGACGGTCGGTGGAAGTAGGGCGAATTGTGCGGCGACCTCGGCGCGCTGCCTCTGCAAGGCGCGGATGATCTGCTCGGCCGATATTTTGCCCTGCTCCCCGTACAGCCGCAGTTCGGCGCGGGTGAGTCCCATGCCCTTGGCGATGGCGTCAGCCAGCGGTGGTGCCCCTTCTAGGACGCTGACTAGCTCGTCGCCGCGGAGCGTGTTGGACGCGAGTCCCTGCCCTAGTTGGATGACCGCGGCATCAGTTGTCTCAATGGCGTCCCCGGACAGTTGCGCAGCCTGACTGATCGTCTCTACGACGCCGAGCAACGTTTCCTGCCCTACTTTGGCATCTCGTACAGCCAGGGCTATTTGCGAATAGAGCTTGACGGTGCTCTCAAGCGGTGACCCGGCCCGCTGGGCTATGTCAAAAAGCGCCACCTGGGCGCGGTTGAATTCCTCGACCGAACTCGTGGTGAGTCGTATCCGCGCGTTGAGACTAGCAAAAGTATCCCCCGTGCGGATCAGTTGGGCGGCGGCAGCCAATGAAACGAATCCGGCTACGAGGCGACCTAACGACGACGTGGCAGCGGAGATTGAGCTCCCCAGCCCCTGAGCGTTTTTTCGCGCCTTCTCGGCGGCCCGCGCGAGCGCGGCGGCTTCTTTCTCGGCGGCCCGCGCGAGCGCGGCGGATTCTTTAGCGGCGGCCCGCGCGAGCGCGGCGGCTTCCTTCGCGGCTTCCCTCGCGGCTTCCCTTGCGGCGCCGCTTGGTTTCCTCGGACTGTCCCTCAGTAATGCTTCGCGCGCCTGCGCTGAGTAGTTTTTTACCTCCCGCAGTGCGGCTGCCAGATCTTTTTTTAGATCGGTGATGACCGCACCGACGCGGAATTCCAGGTCAGCCGCCACGTGAGAGCCCCTTAACGTACTTCGACCAGTCTTTGCCTTCGGCCTGCGCCATCCGGGCGGCTATTGCGTCGCCTAGACGTCGTTCGCTTTCTCGGCGTTCCACGGCCCCCATGAATCCGCGCACCTGCGCGAGCGTCAGGTCTCGGATCTCCGAGAACGACCATCCGGCCCCGATCAGGGATTGGATGGTGTCCGGCCAGCCCCACCGAGTTCCGTCGCGGCCGTCGTGAGGGCCGACAGTAGCCGGCCGCGCAAAAAATCCCGATTGGCGTTGAGGACGGCGAGCAGCAGCTCTGCGAGTTGCTCGATTGTCGCCTCTCCGACCTGCTCGGGCGTCGCCCCGGTGGCGCAGGATAGCGCAGCGACAACATGCTCCGTCTGCTCGGCCAGTAGTTTCAGCACGCCCGCCGCCGAGATCCCCTCGCCAATCATGCGCGATACCTGCTCGGCCACCGGCGCAACGGCCGCCGCGAACGACGGCAGTTGCTTGACTTTTAGCGGGCGGATGGTGACTCGATGCGTTGCGTCCCCATCGCCTAGATCGACCGACCCGAAGGGCGGAGGGTCGATGATACTCAGGTCGTCCGCGATCACTTTTCAATGTCAATGCGAAAATACTTCGACGTGAGCGCACCCGTTTTTGTTGCGTCCGAGAGCAACTCTGCCGAGACCTCGAGGCCCGCATACTCTTCCCCGATCACTCCCCATTGTTGGAGCGCGCCGGGTTTCACGCGGAATGCCTCGATTTTGGTGCGCTTGCCGCTTCGCGCTTCGTTGAGCCCCTCGAAAATCATCGAGTATTCTTTCCCCGAGCTCGTGAGCGCCTGAACCACGTCGACGCCGACCCGGGTGTAGCCGAGGGTCCACGTCTCGCCCGCAATAGTGGACGTGGCGACAGCAAAAATCCCGGCGCCGCGGACCTCGTAATCGACATTCACGACTAGGGTCGTTTTACCTGCGCACGTCCACACTACCGTGCCGTCCGTGACGGTGGCGCCGATGACCACCGGATACGTCGGCACCGATCCGGCCGAGGTGCCGGCCGTAGTCGCCTTGTAGTAAAACCCGTTCGCCGAAGCCGGCAGGATATAAGCGTTGAGCGCGTAGGCCGTGGTGTTGATGCGCGCGGCTGCGGCCGTCTGAGCCGGGACGACCGTCGGAACAGGCGTCAGCGCTGGGATGGACAGAAATGGCGTCAGCGACCCCGGGTAGACCAGACCTGACTCACCGCTAACGACTGACGTGGTGACGACGGACGTAGCCCCGTACATAGCTCTGGCTAGGTTGTCAGCGTTGAGGTCGTGCATAGTAAATGCCGCGGTCACTGTGTCGATGCGCTTAACGCTATTCCGCGTACCGCCGCCCGAGACCGTGTAGTCCTTCAGCTTTTTTTCTTCCTCGGCGACCGAGAACGTCAAGGTCGAGCAGTTACCGACCTCCAAAAACCCGAGAGATGCGCCGATCTCGCGGAGGTAAATTTGCCCGACGCCAAAGTATGAATAGTCGATCATGTTCGCCTCTGTTTAGGATTCGCCCGTGAGGGTCACGGCGCAAGTGAAAGCTAGTGGAATATGACAATAACCCGCATCGTATTCGGCCCCCGACGCGGCGGCCATCCGCAAATACTGGCCCGGGCCGACACTAAACCCAAGCAGGGCTTTAGCGACGAGGCGTGACAGTTCTCCAGCCTCGTCTCGCGCGACGTTTGACTCGCCGCCACCAAGGGCTGATCGCGCGGCGACGACGACATACCATTGCAGCACGACCTGCTGCACTCCGGGCACAGTGGCAATGCGTTCGCCGGGCTGGTAGCCGTCGTAGATCACAAACGCGGCAGGCGATCGTTGGCGCAGCGACGGGACCCGCTCCAATTCTCGGAGCGGCTCGACGGTAATACGCGGTCCGAGCTTCGCCCGGAGGCGGGTCAGGATTGCCTGTTCGATCTCGGCAAACATTATAAGGCAGGCTTTTTTGCAGCTTGCAGCAGATAGGACTGGAGTCTCCGGGCGACGGCGCGCGACCACGTATCTGGCAGGTCGACGCTTTTGTTTGACCTGATTGGCAAATACGGCCGCGCCGGGATAATCACCTGTTTGGCGAAATGCATGTCGGGGCCGCACTGGAAAGCGAGAAATTTTGCCCTTACCGGCCTGATGATGGCGCCGAACTGATGGACCCGCGCCTGGATTTTATTGGTGCCTACAGTGACGCCTGACTTGTCCGCTTTCGAGACGATAGACGACCGTAGCAAACCCGTATCCCGGAGTGGGCTCCCGCCCTTCCTGCACTTCAGTTTCTCCCACGGCGCCCCCCATGGCTCCCGCCCGAATTTGAATCCCAACTGGATTTGCGTAACGAGCGTTTGGCCGACAGTCTCGAATGCCCCGGTAGACGTCCCCGCGGCAATCATAGCTTGCATCCGTTCCTCGGCCATTTTTGATGTGAGTTGCAGTGTTAAAAAACTGGCCATGTCAATACCTGCTCAAGGTGACTGCCGTAAAAAGTCTCTCATCCGCAAACCCGCCGAACGCGCTTTGCACTGTCGCGCGCACCCCGAATGCGTCCGGAGGCAGTGTGATGAGCCCCTTGGCGATATCTTTGAGCATAGCGAGGGCGTCCTCGTATCGTTTCCGCACCTCATCCGGCGCGCGTTTGTCCCATAGCTTAAACCTAGCTATGTCCGCTGTTAGCCCCATTACGAGCGCCGGGACGTAGACGAGGGGGAGCGTGTAGCGGACGGATATGTACCCGTCGATCATGCTCGCCGAGTCGTTCTCGGCAGAGGCATACCCGCTGCCGTAGCGGAGTAGGTCATCGAGCTCGTCGGCGCCGAAACGCGCGACGAATTGCGCCTCGCTGCAATACCGAGGGAGCAGACCGGACGCCACTGGGCCAACGCGCACGGGCAAAAGGGAATTAATCGTGTAGATGCCGGATGCCGCCGATACACGGCATTCGATCACGTACTCCACTCCGTCTAGTCGTCCGCGGACCCTCTGCCTGACGACGGCGCCAGCGACGGCAGGTGACCCGACCAGCGACGCGCCGGGCGTAGCATCTGTTCCGGACAGCACTGAGACGGTGATGGTCGGCGCGGAAACTGAGACGAGCCCGCCGTTTTTCGCAAAATCGAACGCGACGTTCCGTTCCTCGTCCGGCTCCAACGGGTCGAATCTGGTAATCATTGGTTGCGCTCCAGAAAACGAGGCGGGCGGAGATAGGCGGCGCGCGGCTCCTGCGGGCCGCCTGCAGTGTAACCGGGAGATGCCTGCGCGAGCACGTCGCCCACTGAGTAGGATGCGACCAGACCCAATGCCGCGGTGCCGGCGATGGCCCACCCGGCGACGATATCGGCTGATGCCGGCGAGACGTTGAGGACATTGTACGACCCGGCTAGGTCACCCGCCGCTGCCGCGCGCACGACGTAGTCGACGGACCGGTCCGCCTGCGCTGATGTGCGCGCCGAAAACTCGGCGACCAAGTCAGACTGCGCCGCGCCCCGAACGCCGAATTCCGCGGAGATGTCGCTGATGGCAACGCCAGCAGTCAGTAGTTCAAAAAGTCCGGTCAGGTCGGATAGCGCTGCTGCGCGAATAGCATATGAGCTAGATGCGTCTGCCTGAGCTGCGCCGCGCACCGCATAGGCCGCAGACACGTCAGATACGGCTGATGTGAGCACGACGTAGGCGGCGGACCGGTCCGCCTGCTCTGACGAACGCACGGAGAACGATGCTGCCTGGTCCGCTTGTGCGGACGCGCGGACGAGGAACTCCGGCGCGAGGTCGGCGGACGCCTGAGCCCTGACCGAATAGGCCGCGGATGAATCTGCCACGACCGCCGCGCGGACAGAGTAGCTGGCAGAGGCGTCTGCCGAAACCGACCCACGCAGCACGTACACTGCCGCAGAGTCCGCGGACACAGCGGCGATGACCGCGAACGCCGATGAGGCGTCTGCCGAAACCGACCCACGCAGCACGTACACTGCCGCAGAGTCCGCGGACACAGCGGCGATGACCGCGAACGCCGATGAGGCGTCTGCCGAAACCGACGACTGCACGATATAGGATGCGTCAATATCCGACGTGACCGGCGTCACGGAGGACGCCACGTAATAGGTGTAGACAGCCTCCGGTTCGAACAGGATCGACGGGCGCGCAGTGATGGCGCGCATATCGTCCTCGCCAAGGGCCGTCGAAAAGTCGGCGTGCAGCCCTATAGCGCCGTTAAACGAGTTGGTTCCACCACCGGCCGCGAAGAGCCGCCCGGATGACTCGACCGTGAACGTCTGCGTCGATGTAGCCGAGGACAACAGCCGCCCGTCGCGGTAAAATTTGACCGTAGCGCCGTCGTACGTCACGCCGAGGACGCAGTCAGTATTCACCCCCAACGCGGCGCCAGAGGAAGTGCCGAGTGCGATGACTTGGCCCTTTACCAAGTCCATTTCGCCGGAACTTGTGATCCGCCACAGCGCGCTGCCGTTTTCGGCCGAGGCCGCGCTCGTCGATATCACGTTGGAGCTGGAAAGCGAATTCACGAAAACGATAGCGATTCGGGAAAACGTTTGGGATTGGCAAATGCCCGGGAAGTCGACCCACCCGGTACCGGTGGACTGGTTGCTTATGGCGCCGCCAGCGGCAATCCGGCGTGACGTTATGGACGTGTACACGCCGCCTGATAATCGCTGCACGACATCCACTACCGTGCCGCCGCCGCCCCGCTGCACGAGCAGAGAGGATAGCCCGTCATAAACCCATTCCGGGTTCGGATCGACGTGGTCCTGCGGGAGCGAGACTCGGTCTACACGGACAATGCGCAAAGCCATGTTTTTGTCAGAACACGAACGTCGTTACGTGCGCCTCGACCGTCACGCTCTGCCCAGTGTTGCCCGTAAACTCGACCTGGGCATAAGCCACCTCCGGGCCAAAGCGGTAGGCGAATCGAGTGGACACGCTAGCGACCGACCCGCCTCCGAATTCCGCTACCTGTTTCCATGCGCCGTCGCCGGTACCCTCCCCCGCGGTCGCTGGCATCGATGCCTGTTTGTGCGCGATGAACACTCTCCCGGTGCATGGTAGAGTTGGACCTGTGCCTCCGTTTGTGATCCTCATCGTGATCATTCCGCCGTCGACTGCGTCAACGCTAACGCGCGCGCGCACCGTGGACCCGGCCGTGTTGGCCGCCGACGATACGAGTGCCGTCCCTACTAGAGTTTTGGGCATTGTCTAAGGCGTCCAGATGGTCCCGTTGTCGCGGTAGATAAGGAGCGTTGCTTCGAGCACGCTAATGTCCTTTTCGTAGGTCGCATCCAGCGCCGTGACCGTTCCCGTCGTCTTTGACACCCCGCCTATAGCGACCTGCGCGTTTGTCGCTAGGGACGATCCCGCCAGCAACACCGCCTCGGAATTGCTCCCGGCCGTCGCCGCGCCCCATACGTCGACGGCCCACAGACGTACTTTGCCGCGGCCAAAGTCCCGCGGAGTCTTGAGGAACAAGACCCACGAATCCCTTTTGCCCTGGGTGAGGGAATCATATGTCGTATATGAGGGCGCTTCCTCGACCGCCAGCGCGTCAGCCTCAGGGAGCCACCGCCTCGTGACCGTTGCCGTGTTGCACCATGTTCGCAGACCCGGCACGTCGCCGGCAGCTAGCAGCGCAGCCGCCGCAGGTGTTGCGAAAATGGACGCCCGCAGTGTGTTCAGTTGCGCGTTAGACAGCTCCTGGGAACCTGCGGGACAGGCGGAAAGAACGCCGGCGATCGAGAAAACGATGGAAAGTACGCGGTGAAGAATCGGCACGGTGAGGTGACTCCGTTAAGGGTTTGTATCGCACTTCACTCGGATTGTGAACGAGTCACTGGCCGACGCAGCCCCGGCTGTGACGATGCGCTTAAACCAGACGGCTTTGTGCGCGGCTGGGGCGAGGTCGCCGATGGTCAGACCGCCTGCCTCGTTCGTCGGGCTGGAGAATGTCGGCCCGGATGGGGCAGTGTTTTCGTTAGCGACCCCAGTTTCCGTGCCGCTGACCGCCGACGACCCGAGGGCGACCTCGACGGCGGTGTCGGCCGAGGGCGTCTGTGTCTGGACCCAGATTTTGGTGCCCAGCATGGTAAGCGTGGCGTGCGTGTTGCGGACGTAGACGCACCGATACTCGGTATCTCCGGCGACCGCCTCTGCGCTGCTCACGTCGTCGAAAATCGTGGCTGCGGCATCCACCGAGCTCGCCACGCCGCCGATAGATAGCAACGGGTCCGCGTTGGCGGAACCACCGCTGAGTCTGTATTTAATGTCACTAGAGATGATCGGCATGGTGATCCTGTGGTCTGTGTGCGCGTTTACGCGTCAGGCGCATCGGCCTTGAGGGATACGGCCCCGCCGAGGCGCTCCGCGTGTGCATCGGTGAGGGAAATTTCCTCCCCCGGGTTTACCGTCCCATGCTGCATTTTGATGTGCCAGTTAGCGACATACAGGCGCGCGCGATCGGTCTCATCGGCGAGGGGATGCGCGGCACCTGCGGGCTTTTTCGCCATTGTCATTCCCGGAGTTTGGAGCAGGCGCCCGAGAGCGCCTGCTGGGTCGTTACGTGCAGATACCGGTTCCCATATTAGGCAACCGCTTCGCTGAACAGGTAGCCTGTGTCGGATGCCGTGATTAATTCCTTTACCGATTCCCCGGCCCGTGCGCGTTGCGCGCCTCGGAGCCCGGTTTTGGGCTCCGGGATGACGCCAGCCACGCGTGTGCCGAATTCGGCGGTCATGCCAAACGAGATGTCGTTGCCGCGGACATTGGCAAGCGGATTGATGCGCAGCAACGCCGCGCTTTTGCCCCAAATCCGTGCATAGGTCCCTGCCTGTCCTGGTTTTGCCGAATTGATGTAGCCGCGTCCCACGAGGACGCGGTCCACCTCGAACAGGTCGGCAAGCGCGGCCATCGGCGCGACCCCTCCGACCGAGGCATTACCGCCCACCGGGAACACTGCGGCGAGCACTTTCGGGTGCCTGCGGAGCTGGAACAGCACCTGAGACCCCAGCACCAACGTGTTCGGCGCCATGAGCATGCCTTCGGCGGCCGAGAGAATGTCCTCGACCGGGTCGCTCGCTGCGTTGGAAAAGGCCGACCATTGGTTGGCTGAGTCCAACGTTACTTTCGAGCCGACCGGATAGGTCGCCGCGGCAAACACGAGGTCCGCCACGCGCTTTTCTCGGTCGAGCATGATGAGTTCGGCAATGCCTTCCATCGCGCGCCCAATCGGATCTAGGCCCGGCTTCGTTCGCGCCGCGTCGATGTCGTCCTGGGGGACTACGTCGTCGAGCCCGTAGTCGAGCACCGTCGACGTTTGCTCCGTCGCGGTGAACTCGACCTCGCTGGGGTTGCCCTTGCGTCCGACGAGCGTGGACGGGACAGAGAAAAGGTCCGCTTTGGTGCGGACATCCCACCTGAAAGAGCGCTCCAACACCTGTGTGCGCGGGAGCACCATGTCAGCGATCAGCTCTTTGTTTTGATACGCGAGGGCAATAGCGGTGTATTGCGCCGAGGGGGTAAAGGGAAACGACATGAGATGCTCCTAGGAGGGGCCGTCAGTCCGGCCGGATCAGATCAGGCCAGGGGCGATGCGAACGCCGATGAGGTCGCCGGAGACGCCCGGGTCAATCGCTATGCCGATATATCGATTCCCGGCCGTGGTCGTTGCGAGCGCCTGCCCGGTGCCGTCGCTAGTGATGATGTCGCCGACTGCGATAGTCCCGCCTGCTTTAACGAGAGCGATGCCGTCGATGATAACGTCGAGGGTCTCGCCGGAAGCGCTCCCGAGACTGTCGCCAATACCGATCAGTTTATCCGTCGCCGCTGCGCCAACCACGACTTTGGTTTCGTCAGCGCCGCCCTTGACGATTCGGGAAGCCGCGATTGCGGCACCTGCGTAGTAGGTTTTCTGAAGCCCTTCGTTGCGCGAAGCCATTTGTTTATCCCCTGGATGTGAGACGGCTGGCGGTCAGGCCACGCCGTTGGAAATATCTACGACCGCGAGTGCAACCGCCTCGGTGTACGAGACGGCTGCCAGTCCGTCTGCAGCGCGCCGCGACTGGATTCCGCGAGCGCGTGCGGCAAGCTGCGCGGGGTCAACAGAGCCGCCTGCGCCGGCGCCAGTGTCCCCAGCGCGCTCCTGATAATCGACGACCTTTGGGGCCGCCTCGATTTGCAGCAGATAGGCTTCGCGCTGCGTGACATGCCGGACGGTGGCCCCTTCGCCGAACTCTACCGAGGCGTCCGCATCAGACAGGCCCATCGAGAAGCTCACCGACTGTTTGAGCGCCGCGGGCACCAAGCGACCGGCCGTCACGCAGGCCGTCAATCGGGACTCCACTGCCGCGCGGGCAATGGTCGTCTCGCGCGCGGCGAGCGCTGCTTCCCGGGCGGACAGTGCAGCTTCGGTCTCGGCGAAATTAACTGGCCTTTGATTCGCTTTGAGGGCCTCGTTTTCCGCTGTCAGCGCAGCGACCCTCTCGTGCAGTTCCGTCGACATTGCGTCATCCTCATTGTATGCCGGCATGGAGCCGGCGATGTCTTGCGTGGCGGACCCGGAAGCCTTGCGTGCGATGTCCTCAATGACGTAGTTAGGCACGATTTTATCGGCAGCCTCCGCGCCCTTTTCTCCGATGATCCATTCCCGGATGCCCCTCGCCAACGAGGCCACCGCGCTCCAGGCCCAGCTAGAGGACTCGTCGAACTCGACGACACCGTCCTCGGCTTCCACAAACGCGATCTCCTTAAGGCCCTTTACCGCAGGCGGCTGCGCGCCGAGGAAACCGACGTGCCGCAGGTAGTAGGTCCCGTGCCGGTCTGTGCCGGCCAATGGGTGATTGGCGCTGCCCGGTGTGTACCATGATGCCGAGCGCTTTTTGAACCTACCGCTCGACACCATTTCGGCAAACTCCGCGTCGACTTGGACCGGGTCCGCTTCGAGTGCGCCGGACTCGCCGAACGACAGCCCGCCGACCCAGCCATACGCCGGACCATTGTCTTTCGGGTGCCCGACGACAATCGGAGCCTCGTGAGCGGCGGGGTCGTAGGCGGCCGAGGCGGCGCGCATATCGGCTGCGGTAAATTCGATGGTCGCCCCGCTCGCGGCGGTGTGCCGGCCAGGCCGGAAGATCTCAAATTTTTTCATAATCCGGAATGTATGGCTCCCTTGGCCCCGTGGAAACCCGCAAATAGTTGCACGGCCAATTCAGAAACCGCTTGCGCATCCTACTGAGTAGGGCTAGTGTTCGTTCCTCAGGCCCACTCCGGGCCGAACCACGAAGGGGCGAAAATGGGAATCGATATTAATAACTACAATGCATTGACCGGGAACAAGGTAGGGATTCCGACCGAAGTGCTGCGGGTAGCCTTTGGGTTCGCCGCGACAAGGAGCGCGCGCGACCTCGTGCGTGCAGCAGAGGCCGTCCTGCGGGCCACGAAAGACCCTCGTCAAGCGGCATCCCAACCCGGGATCGCCATGACGTGGTCTGGTTTCCAACTTATGGCGTCCGAATTTTTCGGGAAAGTGCCGGACCTCGAGGCGGACGAAGTGGAAGCGCTTTACAACGAGCTGAGCACCGCTTACGTCAGGATGGAGGGGACGGACCTAGAAATTGAGCAGGCCGCGCACGCCCTAAAACTGGCGACTGTCGACCTCATCGCATCCGGGGCGAGCAGGTGACCGCCGCAGAGCGACTGCGCGACTTGGTCAGGGGTAACAATCTAACAAACGCGGACACAGCAGCTCTGGCCGGGGTTAGCGAAAAAACGGTGGAATCCTGGTTTGCCAAAAACGGGTCGGCATCGCGCCGCAACATGCCGTGGCGACATTTGCATGCGGTCACGGCTGCCCTACCCGGGTTCCTGGTCGCAAAAAAACGGAGGTAGCTATGTGGGTAATGACAAAAAATGTATTTGTGTCGATCGAGCAGGATGACGAAAACCCTACGGTATTGCTCGTGCGAGGGCGGATAAAGGGCGATGTATCTCAGTTTCTTGACCTCGCGGAAGCCGCAGAGGAAGTCACGCCGGGCGCAGAATATCGGTTTTGCATACGCGCCGACCGTAGGTGGGTCGAAAATAGGCTCGCAGCAGAGGCCGGGGCAGTCGATTACCCGGATTACAAGAGCGCCATCGACATCCGGGACGTAAGGCGACGCCACGTGGCAAAGCAGATATGGGAGATATGGAGTCGGGAACAAGGCACTCGGTACGGCACTCGCCGTCGGGCGGACGAATCCGCATCGCCATCTACCGGCACAGAGCGCAGCTCCCGCTTAACGATCCCCCACGGAACATATCGACGGCCGAGACCCGCTTGATGTTGGCCCGGACCTAGACGACTGGGGCTACTGCGACGACTGAGAGAGGCCGCAGAGTTCGCGCACTTTGGCCCGCTCTGCCTCTAGGGTAAGCGGGCCGTCTGCAATGTATTTCCTCCACCAGTCGACCGAGTCGCCGACTAGGCGCGTGTCCTCCTCCGGGACGTACGGCAGCACGTGAACCGTGCGCCCCGGAACGGACACCTTAAACCCAAACCCGGCTGACTGAATCGTTCCCGGAACTGTGTGATAGGCGGTAGATGACGCTCCCATAGGGTCGGCGTAACTTGGCTCGACCCACGCCAAACCCGTGCCTGTGTCGAAAACGAACGCTGCCGGGCGGATGTTCGCTTTCCCGTCCCGGTAGTCGATCACGACAGCACCATCCCGCCATGCCTCTAAAGCATCCTCGATGTTACTTGGCACGCTTAGCACGCTGCGCCTTTGCGACGATTACATCTGTTAGCGCGCGCCCGTCGGGCCACTGCGCATAGCCGCGCCCCTGCATCCACTCGATCGCTGCGTTCACTTCCTTCGAGTCTTTCAAAATGATTTTATCCAGTCGGTCAAAAATGCTCATACCAGCTTTGAAAATGGTTTCATTTTTATTTGCGCGCGAGACCTGACGGAAGCTAGCGACGTTTCGGCCCAGCCGATGCGTCCTCATGTGCTCGTCAGTCGTATTGCCGTACCGGTCGGTATTGTACGTGATGGCGTCCATGCGGTTAAGCGCCGATGTCCGCCAGTAGACGCCGGTCCCCTCCTTCTCTGATCGCGCCAGGATTCTCGTAAAATGATAGTCGCCACCGCCACCGCCTAGGTCGGACGACACCGACTGGCCTTTTAACGGGATACCGCGCCGTAATCGGTCTGTTAGGGACGCGAAAAAACCGCCCCCTTCGATGACCGCTTTCAGCCGCTCGAACACGCCCGCCCCGCCGTCATTATCGAGCCCCTGCGGGTTGTGGTACAGCACGTGCGTCCGGTCAAGCTCGGCCATTTCCGTTACGTCTAGGTCGGGGCGCAGTTGGTACGCGCGCCCGTGCCCGAACGCCGAACGCACTCCGTCGACGCTTCGCCACCCCTCGGACGCCTCTACGTCTACGCCGGTTGCGTCCTTCAGTATGGCGAGCTTCTTTCCCAGCCCGTCCTGCGACTGGTCCGTGACCTCGGCGTACGCGTTGCGGTACTTTGCCTCTACGTCCATGAGCCGCAGTCGCGCAAACGCGTTCACATATAAGTGTTGTCGGTCGAGGGCCGTCGCCCGTGCCGACGGCAACCCGGCAGCGTCCATCGCCGAGAATATCCGCGCGGTAGACTCACTACCCTTTCCGGGGGCGTCGATTTTGACCAGACCCTGTAACGCCGAGTAGTTCTTCTCGGCGTGCGGGACGTAGGTGACTACCGTCCCGTCCGGGAGTGCGGCAGTGTAGTGGCGACGGACGAAATTGATGGACGATTGATCGCCGCCCTCGACCGAGAAACTCCGGTCGAACGTTGCAGTGTCGAATATGAGTGGTTCGTCGACTTTCTTCCACGCCAGCCCGCCCGGCAGCCCCGGAAGCGGGGGTTGCGTGTAGCCGATCGAGTCCGGAATATCCGTCATCTGCGGGAATACCCCGGGGGATGTGTTCGGGACCAGTGCCGTTAGTCGGCCAGCCTTCGCGTCCTCGTACAGGGTACCGACTTGGTCACCCCACCACAGCAACATGTCACGATTTTTGATGAGCTCTGCTGGATCAGCGGCAACGGCGGCAGCCGTGGTGAGGTCCCGTTGCATCAACGCCAGCGCGTCGCGCATGTTGTCTATTTGGGCAACGATTTTTTCATCCAGCGGGAGCTTCTTTCCCACTAGGTTGTTGATTGCATTAATCGTGCCACGCACTTGGTTCTTGGCGTCCAATACCGACACGGATGCCGCAGACCCTGCGCCCGCCTCAATGCGTTTCTCCAGCCGTTGCGACGCATTTGGCAACAACTTGAACCATCCACGGGTTGCTTCCGTCCCGTCCGTCCGTCGGAACGCGTGCGCGACGACCATATTGTCCTCAATTTGGTCTGCGTCCGTCGCAAACGCATAGCCGTTAATCCGGGAATCCTCCAGAAACGCCTGCTCGGTAGCCGTGACGCGCGGATGCGACGGGGGGGCTGCGTCCGCTATTTCGTCCGCGCGCATGGCGACCGCGGCAGCACGCGGGAATCGGCGCGCGATGTCAGCTTTCCGTTCGATCAGTTGATCCGCCAGCGCGCGCGCCTGACGCGGATTCGTCGGTCCGTAGCGGTCGACAAGTGCCCGGATGTCATCGTCCCGCGTGCGCAGTACCCGCACGGCGCCGATCTCCATCTGTGCCTGAGTGACCCCGCCGAATACGGCAGCGCTTTGCCGGTTTAGGCTGGCATCCCGCATACTGTCTATCTCGCCGACGATGTCGCCGAACGCCTTGCCTTTCTGATCGCCGACCCCGCTGTAACGCAAAGCCCCGCCGACATCGATGCGGATGGATCGCCCTCCGATTAGTACCGTATTGTCGTACACACGCCCGGCAACGTCCCAATTGGACAGCCACGCGTCAACGACAAACCCCTCCTGCACGCTAGCTGTGCGCGCGAGTGTTTTGGCGTCGACTTCCTGGATGCCGTCGATAATCCGGCTGGCGAGCGCCGGCCTACCCGCGATTTCAGTGGCGTGCAATTCCGGAGCCTCGACGCCTGCGAGGTTGTAGAGCTTCGCCGCTAGGCTTTCGTTGCGCGCCCCATCAACGCTCGGGTAAAACTTGACCATCCATTTGGTGCCAGTGTCCGTGTCCAAGTAGATCGCGCCAGGGGCGGCCCCTTTGGTTTTGGGGCCGATCATTGTCATGGTCGCCGGATTCGGCTCTGCCGGCCCCGCCTTTACGGCGGATGGGGCATCGGGCTGCGCGGCCAATGCGGCCTTTTGGGCGGCGCTTTTTGCCTGCGCATCGGCGATTTGCTTAATAACATCAGCCTGCCCAGCCGGCGCCAGCGAACTGAAGGCTTTCGATGCTGCGGGTGGCGGGATTTTGCCGGCCAGAATGGCTTTTTTATAACCGGCCACTTTCGAGGCAGTCTCGCTAGCCAGCTTGTAGTCGCCAGCGAGTGCGAGGACTTTGCCGAGCTGCGCAATCGGAGAATCGCCCGGCCAGCTATCCGTGCTTATAAGGGCCTTAAGCGCCTTGATCTTGTACGCTGCGCCAGCGCCCGCGGTTCCCTTCCCGGCTGCGATTAGGTCGATCTGCTGTTGCGCAACCAGTTGCGCCGACTTCTCTTCCGCGATCAGCAGGGCGCGCTCGATGGCGGCCTGTGCCAGTTCACCCCCGGCACCCCCACCCGCGCCGGCTATCTCCTCATTCGCGGACCGGGCCTGTTTAATCGCCGCTGCGGCTGCTGGCCTATCTGCGGCCCCGATCGCTTGGACCTTTTCGTCAAGGAGTTTGTTTACCGTCTGCCCGTACGGGATGCCGGGGTTCGAGTCAAACCCCGGGTCAAGCCCGTTCGGTACTTGGCTTTTTACCCCGGTCCGCGGGTTGGTCCACGTGTAGGTGCCGTCCTCAGGAGCGCCGGATGACACGCCGAGACCTAGATCAGCCACCTGCTCGGCGTCCATCTGGATGACGCCGCACCGGCAGTTGTAGCCGTTTGGGGGGTAGTGCGTGCGCCACCATGCGGACACGACTGGCAAAACCCGCTGATCCCATGACGCGTGCAACGGTCGCGTACGGAGGTCGTCGACGGCGTCGTACATCAAATACGGCGCAACATCCGCTTGCTTTTCGATCTCGACCCATGCCGCGGCGGCATAACTGCTCTGCATATTGGTGCGGAAAATTGTCTCCAGTCGCCGCGGGGACCCAAGCTGCGCGACCACCATTTTCCCGGTAAGCGGGTCTAGAACCTCCTTTTTTCCCCACCATCCGCCCGCTTGCAGCACCGGCGTGATGGTTTTTTCCCACTCCTTAAACGACGTGCCGTTAGCTAGCGCCGAGTCGAGACTTGCCCGGACCTGCCCGAGCATGTCTACATCCATCATTTTGGCGACGGTGAACGAGTGAGCGTGCGCCCCTTTGACCATGTCGGCATAGGAGAACGTCTGGCGAAGCCCTTTGGCGCCAAAAAACTCGATTGCCTTCTCTGGCGCCACGTCGAATGCGTCCCCTGTCGGGACCTCGAAAAAATCGAGGATGTCGTCGAGCGTGATCACGCGACTACTCCGGCCGCTGGTGCCGCAGTGCCCCCATGAGCCGGGCGAACACGTTCGCGCGCGAGATCTTGTCGGTTGTCTCTGCAGGCGGGACCTCTGCGAGAATCTCGTCTAGGCGGCGGCGGAATACGTCATAATCCTCAGCGTACTCAGCTGCCTCCAGGATCTGTCCTACCCTGCGACCGGCGATGGTCTGGTATTGACTTGCGAACACGACGGCAGCGTCGGCAATAGACTGCTGATCGGCCCTTCTCGCCGCCTTGAGGGCTTGCAGCGAGGCCAGCTCTCCCTCGGCAAACTGCGCAGGGTCCGCATTGCCTGATCCCTGCCCGGGCGTCTGGCTCGGCAGACCAGTAGCCAAGTTCAACCCCGCCGCTTGAGCCTCTTTTTTCCGCCACCCCGGACCGTACGTTTCGAGGATATACCCCTCGTCCGGCTCGTACCCCAGTGCGATGATTTTTGAGTCTCGTTCGGCGCGCGCGTTGAGGTCAGCTTCCGGCGCCGTAGACCGGTATACGCGGGGCGGTTTGGCGCCCGGGAATGCGAGGGCATTGTATTCAAGCCACCATCGCACCGGCCCGACGTTAAACGACCCGCACAGCAGGTCAGAGTCCGCCTCGACTATTTTTTGCGCGACCCGCTCGTGCACCTGCCCCTGAGACAGACTTGATCCATTGTCGGTCGTCATGGTCTGCCCGACGACGATTTTGGAGATGGCTGCATCCATCGACGAGAGCATCGCCCCATAGTCGGCCGCTCCGGACCGGGCGGCTTCGAGGAGCTCCACGACGACATCATCGGGGATCACAACCCCTGCGTCCGTAGCGATCTGGCGGAGCATCGCGGTCGCCTTTTGGACCTCTACTGCCTCTGCCATTTTCCCGAGCGGCAGTTTGGCAACGGCAGTGGGCATGCCGAATTTTTCGAGAAAAATCAACCAAAACTTGACATCCGATCGCTTAAAAAACACGGGCCAATAGAGGGAATGTGCGAGCCCGAGCCCATAGAGTTCGTCGTGGTTGTCGCCACCGGCGCGCACCGTCCAGAATTTGCGCTCCGGCATCAAACGCCACCCGCGCTCCCACAGGTACAACGACCCGTCTCGGTCAAACCGGAACCGCGCCCGGTCGCGGACGATGATGCGATCAAACCGCACACGCCCAGCGTCCGGCTTCCACATGATTTCGGCGACGCCCCACCCGTAGAAAACCGAGTAGAGCGCTTTGTCCGTAACATCGTCCCAGTTCAGGTCATCCAGCTCGGCCTGTAGCTCGGCTGCTGCGGCCTGCGATGCTGCGTCATCCCCGCCCGGCTCTACGACGGTCTCGCAGCGAGTGAGCGCCAGCCGACGCTGCGCCCACACGGACGCGACTTGATCGTCCCGGAGAAGCTCGCGGTAGATCGCAAGATTTTCCGCACCGCCCTTCGCCGCCAGGATCGAGTCGGTCGGCTGGAGGATCGATGTGAATTTGCTTGCCGTGTGCGCGATGCGCTTCGGACTCCACGGGTCTTCCGGGGGTGCGATCTCTTCCGCTATCGGCTGCTGCGGTTTCATCGGAGCGTCTGCCATGTCCCACCCTGTTCGGTTAACCCATACCACCATTTATCCCGGCCTGCGCCCGGTTAGAACCCGGCAGTATCCGAGCCCCGACCGACCGACCCCCAGCCTCCGGAGTCCGTTTCGCGCACCGCTTGCAGCAGCTCGGCCGTTACCCTAGGCATTCCGGCGCCGGCAAAGTCGATTTTGGTCGAGAACGAACGTGCCCAGCGCAGAAACTGAGTCACACTGTCTACTTGGTCGTCGTGCGTCGCCAGCGGAAACCCGAAAAATTCCCCCTCGAAATCCACGAGCCAGTCCGCGACGGCGGGCAGGTGCAAAAGTCCCGCCTCGACCATCGACGAGACCTCCATCGCCCGGAAAACCTTATCGCCTTTAGGCTCGATAGCGATGACCGGCAGGCTGGTAGTGCTCCGCAGCTCCTGGATCAGCGACTGCCCGCTGGATTTGTCCTCGATCAGGATGGCGATCGGTCGGTCCCGCTCCGCGTAGGCGATGACCTTCCTACGGAGAGTAGGATAGTCGACCCTATCCCGATAGACTTCCCGCAAAAAATAGCCAGGGTTACCGCGGCCAAACTGGAACATTGCCCCGACCGATGGATCGTTGATCTGCTTTTCTTTTTGCGCCGTGTCCCATGAGTGCACCGAGACGCGGGCGCCGTCCGGGATGACGTTATACCTAACCCCGCACCACGCATCCTTAAAGATGACTCCCTCGTCCGGCCGCGGCCGCTGCTGGAACAGCGCGGCCCATGTGCGCGATTGCTTCCTGAACGGCGCCCAGTGCTCCTCGTCGAACCATTCGCGCCACAGCATTTCGCCTATCGGGCGACCGAGAGGGTCGTCCCCGCGTTCGCACTGCGCCGGCAGGTTAATGACCTCCCAATCCCTCCCGTCCTTGCACCGGATAACGCCGCTTTCCCCGCTGTAGTTGGCCGGGAGAAGCCTGCCCGCTAGGTCGTCCTCATGCCATCGGGTTTGGACCAGACAAATAAATCCACCGGGGATTAGGCGGGTCGTGAGGTCGTCATTGTAGGCCTCCCACGTCTTGTCGCGGATGGTCTTAGAATCCGCCTGCTCGCGGCCTTTGATCGGGTCGTCGATAAACAGCCCGTGCGCTCTATTGCCGGTGATGCCAGAGAGTATGCCCCCGGCCAAGTATTCTGATCCGTTCGTGAGCGCCCATTCGTCGGCCGCGTTAGTGCTCGTCGAGAGCGGGCAGCCGAACAGCGCCGCGAACCCCGGAGACCTGACGACCTGACGTGCCCGGCGTCCGAGCCGTCGCGCCAGATCGCTGCCGTAACTCGCCAGGATCACGCGCATATCCGGTTGTCGACCCATGAGCCACGACGGAGAGACTACCGTCAGGTACGTGGATTTCGCACTCCCGGGAGGCATAAACACCATCAGCCGGCCATATCGCCGCGCGGCCGTCCGCTGAACGGCGTTGAGCAAAAGCGCATGATGTGCGGCGAGACTCGTCTCGACCGGATGAAACAGCCACGCGTCCGGGTCGTCGTCGAGCGGTTTGCCCGGGATGTCGATCGATTGCGCGTACCCGACAAGGGACTCTCTACCGCGGCGCCTCCGGATGAGTTCTCTAGCTGCCGCTGGCCGCGATACGTTCGAGCTCTGCATCCGTCATTCCGTGCACCGCCGTTGTCGATTTGGATTCGATTGGCCCCCCGCCCGGGCCAGAATGCTCGCGGCGGTTGGTGAACGCGCCCCCGACCTCTTTTGCGGCTTGCTCCAGCAACTGGGCCGCCAGAGGCGCGTTGCCCTTCGAGACCGCCCCGTCCACTAGCCGCTGCAACGTCCTCAGTCGGTAGGTCTGTTGCGCGACAGGGATCGTCCCGGAGTCCACCAAAAATTTAGCTCGGGTGGCAGCAAAAATAGCTCGCCATTTTGTCGATAGGCTCTCTCCCGAGACCTTCGTTGGATCGTATGCCGCCGCCTGCTGTCTGGATAGATCGAGGGAAAATTCTTCCTTGACGGCTGCTGCCACTTGTGAAGGTGTGTCGTAGCACGCCAGAGACTGCACGACAAACAGCCTGACTCGGTCGTCTAGACGGGCCATGTATCCCTCCGGTCGTGGTTAATCAAAACTTGATCCAACCCTTGCCGACGGCCAGCGAGAACAGGCCCAGCACGATAACGCCGATAATCCACAAGCCTTTTTCCACCACGTTTTTACCGACCGCCCGGTATCCGTCGGAGACCATTAGCTGCACAGCCTGTCTCGCTGCGGCGGTGGCAATCTGTGCGACCTGCTCATCGCTTAGCTGCACTTGGCGCCGACGATCGCGGCGCGGCGCCCCAAACTCGTCGACGAATACACCGCGGGTGCTGCGTTCCCCGGGTTTTGGCCCGCGGTCGATTGGATCACTCATGGGTCGCCCTTTCGTGTGCGCGGTCGTCTTTTTTGGCTGACGAAAACGAGGTGCCCAGCCAGTAGCCGGTCATGGAGCTGAGGAGACCGGAGACGATGGCGGCTACAACCATAGCCCGTACCTCGCTCGACCACCCCTCGCGGAATAGGACGGCGTACACGGTGAGATAGACCAGTGGCAGGATGGCCGTCGTAACCCACAGGGCCAGATTCCGGCGCGGGTCCGTGGTGGCCTGCGCCGCATTTGCTTCGCGCGCAGCCTCGATACCGCCTCCAACATCATTGATTTGGCCCCAGTTTTCCTCAATGGCGATCCGCACGGCCTGCGCCGATACCGGCTCGTTTCGCAGCGCGTCGGCCAGTTCCTGCTCGGTTTTAGCCCCGATCGCGTCTTTTGCTACGGCGATCGCCGCCTCGATCGCTGCGACGTTGCGCTCCGGCACTGACGACCCGTCGCCGAACCGCTTTACCAGTTTCGGCACGGCGTCGAACAGTGCCGGGAGTAGGGCGAGGGCAAACGCTGGCAGTGGCATTGTTGTTTTCTCCGCGTGGATCTGTGCGCCCGGCTGGGCGATGGTGCCGGCACTATAGGCGCCCCCGTACTCGGCATATACCGCAAGTGCCTGCGCCATCGTTTTTACCGGCTGACCGTATGGTGATCCCGGCAGGCTCGCCCATTCGCGGGCGCACTTCCGGATAGCGTCGACCGGTTTGCCGGCCAGCACGTCTGGTAGTGCGCCCCTCCGGTCGATCAGGTAGACGGCAGATGCGTCCTGAGACGCCGGAGAAAAATCGGGGAGCGCCAGGGCCGACGCACATTCGGCCCATGTCCGATAGAGGAACTGGTAGGCCCCGGCCGCCGTGCTGGTGATCAACTTGCCCCCGAGAGACTTTCGGATCGCGCGGCGCGGGTGATCCGTCATGTCGGCGACGAGTTCGCCGCCGAACATCATCCGATAGGCATCGTCGGTTTGCGATGTCTCTCCGGCCCGAATCATCCGCAAAAACGCACGGACGTTCGGGGACTCCAGCGCTCCGGAGACCTTCCGGAGGGCGTTGTTCACTCCGGGGCTCGTCGGTGCTTCGCCAGGATGCTTTCGACCGCCTGACGGCTTAATCCGTAGTCCAACCCGATTTGCTCCGTTGACCTTCCAGGCCCCTCCGGCAATGGGATGGCGTCTCGCACGATCGCCGAGTTGCGCAGGTCTATCAGGGCGTTCCGCTCGATCGGCAGGTGCAAATGTTGCCCGCCGAATGCCGATACGAGTTTTTGCGCTGTATCCAGCCCGAGCGTCAGCGCGAGAGGGTGGCCGGATTCGAGCGACACGGGGACGTAAAGTTTCCTTCCGCCCCATTTTCTGACGATCGCAATTGCATCCCCGAGGCCGAGATGCTCAGAAAGCTCCCTCACGACTGCGTGCATGTGGTCCCTCCCGGGTTCTGGATTATATCGGCCCACCGCCTCAGCGGGGGTGCTGTACCGGTGTAATCGGCGATCACGCTGGCTGCATCGGGCCAATTGTCCCTCCACTCGGCTCGGTATCCTGCCTTCGCCATCCTGTCGAGCCATGCGCGCT
>Ga0163144_10004183_pt1 | contig 32622 bp, 26 predicted proteins | sample OliLak19BULKMAT1_FD_123175 | JGI IMG/M metagenome (GOLD analysis project Ga0163144, IMG submission 123175) | Freshwater microbial mat bacterial communities from Lake Vanda, McMurdo Dry Valleys, Antarctica - Oligotrophic Lake LV.19.BULKMAT1 | ecosystem: Environmental > Aquatic > Freshwater >... | reverse complement strand
GAGCTGCAATCCACATGGGCGTTTTCTGGACGGGCGCTGCCTATCGAATTGCGCTTGTACAAGCGGCGTTGAGCGCGAACGGGACAATAAAAAACGGACGCGCTGTGCGCGTCCGTCGTGCGGAGAGAGCGGGATTCGAACCCGCGAAGGTGTTACCCTTACTCGCTTTCCAAGCGAGCGCACTAGGCCACTATGCGACCTCTCCCCGATAGCGAAAATTATACGAGTGGGATGCGCTTTTGAGAACGGTGGGTTTACACCTCATCCGCCCGATGGTCGTGGTTACGTCTCGGCGTCCGCCACGATGAAGCCATGTTTGCGCAGCCAACGTTCCAGTTCGTCCATGCCCGCTTCGGTGATCATCGCGCCGCGATCAATGCCGCGCGGACTGGCACCCTTCGCTAACGGTGACGGCGGCGACAGGGGTAGAATTCCGTCCGGCGTCGTGACAATGATCGTTGGTACGGATTGAAAGCCTGTCCACTCGACCACGCGCGCTTTGGCGTCGGCGTCCTTGTCGATGTGAATTTCGCGGTAAGCGATGGCGTGATCGCTCAAGACACGCTTGGCGACAGTGATATACGGGCAGCCATACGAGCGGCTGTACATGAGCAGTTCGGTGTCCGGCATGATCTATCCTTGTGTGGTCGGTGTTGGGGCGTCGGCGGGCGTTGGCAGCGCCGTCGGCGCTTGAAAGCGCAGTGGTTCGAGGAAACAGAGCAAGCCTTGCGTCAAACCCTGTCCGAGCCGTTCCGACTGCAAGAGCAAGTCCCGATCCGCGCGCATGAAGCCCAGTTCGATGATCGCGCCGGGGGTCAGCGGGTGAATCTCGCGGAAATTGTGATAATCCGTCATGTCGATGGTCGTGCCTTCGCGCCGCGTCAACCCTGACGCCCCCGCATACGCGCGCGAGATGCAATCGACCAGTAACTCATCGTTGCCGCGCGCGGTCACACGGGCAGCGGGCGCGGCGAGCAAATAGCCGCTGACGATTTCGCCGTCGGGCCACTCACGGCAGGTATTGGCATGGATCGACAGCAGCGCCGCCGCCTGATAATTCTGCAAGCGCGGATCGAATTCGTCCAGCAGATCGACGGTATAGCCTAAGCCTTGCAGCCGATTGACGACCATTTGCGCCGTGTCGAAATTGATCTCGCGCTCGGTTAAGCCGTCGGGACAGACCGCGCCCGGATCGTTTTGGGGCCCGCGATGCCCGCTGACGATGCCGACGCGCACCGCCCAATTGGGCGTCGGCATGGGCGAGGCGAGCGGTGCGGTTGTGGGCTGCGCGGCGGCTTGCAGCGCCAAATCTTGACGCACGGACGACGGCAAAAAGCCCGGCGGCGTCCACCACGTAAAGATCGTCGCTGCCAAGCCCGCTGCCGCCACAATGATGAAGATCGAGCGGAAAAAGCCGCCGAGCAGACTGAACGCGCGCCGTCCCCGCCGCAAGCGCCGCCGTTCAGGGTTGATCGGTTCGCCCGTCTCATCATCGACGACGCTGAACGCCTCGCCCGCGCTGATGCGCTCGACGCGGCGCGGACGGCGGCGTTCGGATTCGCTGCGCGGCGGTGTTTCGTCGGTTGCGTCTGGCTGATATTCATCCGGCGACGGGGGCGGCACAGTCGCGCTTGGCACGGATTTTTCGAGCTGTTCCGACGGGAGCGGTGTCGGCGCGACCTGTGGGGGCGGCGTCGGTGGACGCTGAAAAGCAACCGCACCTCCTAACACGCGCTCCACTTGGAGCGGGGGCGGCGTTGGGCGGCGCTCGCCCTCTCCACTTGGAGCGGGGTGACGAACGACATTCGTCTCAGGCTGCGGTGGCTCTGGCGGCGCTTCTGCCGTGCGCCGATCCGCCGCTTGGCGCATCATGTCCAAGAACGCCGCCGATGCGGAAATTGGCGGATCGTTCTCTGGTTGGCGTTTGTTTAGCCAATCATTGAATTGGTTATCGTCGCTGCGACGATCATCCCGGTGACGGTGGTCGTCACGGTGATCCTCATCATCGAAACGGGGTGGTTCAGCCATCACATCACACAATTATCCAAAAATGACGGTAGGGGCGTGGCGTATCATGCTCCTGTCCAACATGCCGCCCTGCCTTCACAAGGATACCACTTTACGGCGTTACGGCGTACACTTGCGCGCCGTCCTGTTCAAAGACCAATTCCAAGTAGACTGCCTCGGCGACGCGTTTGTGCAGTATCTCCGGCGCGCTCAACGGCGCACGCCAGCGGTACATCGACTCCATCGACGCCGGATCGGTCACGATTTGCGGCACGAGAACATAATCGATGCCCGATTCTGCCAACAGCGCGCGGTTGCTGTCCGCGACCGGATCGCGCCAGAATGCCAGCAAGCGCGCTTGTTCGGCGTCGGCTGTGTCCGTGCCGACGAAAAACGGCTGCGGACGGAAGTACACCGCGTCGCGTTCGCTGATCACGGCTGCCCAGTCCCCTTCATGCGGTCCCGGATGATTCAGGATACGCGCGTCGGGCGGCGTGTTCGCCCGAATCCACTCCATCGCGGCGACATCTGCGCGGGATGAGAACGCGCCGAAGAAGCCGACACGCCCTTTCGTGAACGCCAAGATTTGCTCATTGTAGACGCCAACGCCCAATACGAGCGCCGCCGCCGCGATGGTCAGCACAGGCGCGAAGCGATGCACCAACACGCCGATGCGGCGCTCTAAAACGCGATCCCACAGCCAGAGCAAGCCCATGCCACCCAAAATCGTGTATGGGATGATTGGCGCGTGCCACGCGATGCTGAACGGATAATCGTAGCGCGTGAGCGGCGCGATCACGCCCGGCAGCAGCGACTCCAGCACGCCGAACGCGGCGAAATCGAGCGCGAAGATCAGCCAGCCAATCGAAAAAATCGCCGCCGGATCGCGTTTGCGCACATACGCCACCGCGCCGATGATGCTCGCCGGAATGATCCAGACGCCGTGAAACGTGATGAACATCAGCGCGTGATGGGTGAAGCGCGGAAACGGCGACGTGATATCCGCGCCGATCAGATCGCGGATGTTCCACAGCCACGGCGCGATGCCGAGCAGCGCCACCAGCGGAATGCCCGCCGCCAGCGCGAGCCACGTTCGGAACGTCGGACGCGGCTTGCTCATCCACAGCGTCAGCAGGAACGGCGCATAACCCAACGCGAGGATGATGGTCGTATCCGGGTGACACAGCACGACCGCGCCGAGCATCAGCCCGCCGGCGATCAAGTCGGGCAACCAGCGGTCGCGCAGATAGCGCAGCGCGAAGGTGATGCACGCGAATGCGAACACCAGCGCCAACAACGTTGTGAAATGCGAGTCCATGTAGGTGAGGAACAAGCCGCCGCCGCCGACCATCGCCAGCGCCATCGCGCGCCCCATGCGCTTGCTGTAGAACTCCGAGCCGAAGTCGAATGCCAACAGCACGAGGACGATGCACAGTACCGCGCCGATTCCGAATTGGACTTGCTGCAAACCCGCGTCCAATTGTTGGCTCAGATAAGCCGCTAACGCTGGCAAGCCGGGCGCGTACAGGTAGCTAATTTCGGGGTGGAAGGGCGCGAGCGTGCGGAAACTGCCGCCGTCGCGCGCCATCAACGCCAGATAGCCGAAGCCCTGTGCGTCGGTGTCCAGCGGCACGGGCAAAATCAGTGCGGGCAGCACGAAGATTAGCGCCACGAGTCCGAACAACAGCAGATCGCGCGGACTCAGCCAGCCCTGATCGGCGTCGTCGAGCGTTTCGCCGCGCGCCTCCGCGCGTTTTTGCCCGTAAGACAGGGTGCCGAACAGGAAAATCGCCGTGACCAGCGCGAACAGCAGATAATCGACGACCAGCGTATCCCAACCGAACAGCATCGCCCAAAAGACCGCGCCGCCGACAACGATGCCGAGTGCCAGCGCCGCCGTCAAGCCGATGCGGGGTTGGCGCGTGTTCCAAGCGGGCGACAGCATCGCGCCAGAGCCGATCACGACCGCGCCGAACACGAAAATGACGAATAGGGTCATAGTGAGGGAGAGGACTGAGGGAAAAGGATTGCGTAAAAACAACTGCCCAATCGGACAAGTTACGCAGCGTTAGCGTACTTTGTTTTTACGCAGTCCTTTTCCCTCAGTCGTCAGTCCTATTTGGTATAATCTGCCGGGTTCGCTTGACTGCCCTTTTTGCCGTCGGGCCACGTCGTTTTTTCGTCGAACTTGATGCCGTTGATGTTGGCGCTTTTCATGTTCGCGCCTTGCAAATTCGCGCCGTTGAGTGTGACGTTGGTCAAATTGGCGTTGGTCAGCCGCGCCGCTTGCAGGTTCGCGCCGCTCAGGTTCGATCCGGTCAAGTTCGCGCCGTCCAAGTCCAAGCCGACGGCTTGCACGACCGACATGTCCACAAACGGCATATTGGCGTTACGCATGATGCTTTCGCGCAGAGTCGCCGCTTGCATATTCGCACCGCGCAGGTTCGCGCCGCTCATGTCGATGCGGGTCATATCCAACGCGCTCAGGTTGACGCCCGCCAGACGCGGGGTGGTTCCCGACGCGACCAATGCCAAGATCAATTCTTTACGAGTGATTTCCGCCATGCTGCCCGTCCTCTCGATAGTACGCAATTATCTCATCAATGGTTTGATCGAGCGGCTTGGTTGGCGTCCACCCGACTGCCGCCTGAATTTTACTCAAACTTGGCACGCGCCGCCGAAAATCTTCAAAGCCGGTTTCGTAAGCCTCATCATAGGGAATGAGCTTGATTTCCGATGCGCTGTCCGCGCGTTCGCGCACACGCTCCGCCAAGCCCATCATGCTGATCTCTTCGCTGCTGCCGATATTATAGACTTCGCCCAGCGCATTTGCATGATCTGCCAGCGCCTGAATCGCCGTCACCACATCGCGCACGTTGCAGAAGCACCGCTGCTGTTGTCCGTCGCCATAGACTTGGATCGGTTGGTGACGCAGCGCCCACTGGACGAAGCGCGGCAAGACCATGCCATATTGTCCCTGCTGGCGCGGGCCCACCGTGTTGAATAAGCGCACAATGACGATGGGCAAGCCAACCTGTTTATGATACGCCAGCGCCAAAAATTCGTCGATTGCTTTCGACGCGGCATAGCTCCAACGGCTGCGCGTGGTCGCCCCGGTCAGGCTGTCGTCGTCCTCGTGGAAGGGGATGCGCACCCCTTTGCCGTACACCTCCGATGTGGACGCGATGATCACTTTTTTGCGATAGCGGCGCGCGGTCTTGAGGACGACTTCCGTCCCGCCGATGTTGGTCTCAATCGTCTCGATGGGTTCGCTGATGATCCGCTGCACGCCGACGGCAGCCGCGAGATGATAAATCACATCGCATTCGCTGATCAGCCGATCCATCACGTTGATGTTACGGATATCTTCAATAGCGCTGCGAAAGCGCGGATGCGCGTCCAATTGCGCGATGTTCTTCAACTGTCCTGTGCTGAGGTTGTCGATGATCGTCACGGTGTCTCCGGCATCGAGCAGCCGCTCTGCGAGGTGACTGCCGATGAAGCCCGCCCCGCCCGTGATCAGCGCGTGTGTCATGGTGTAACCACTCCCTAACCGCCTCACCCCCCAGCCCTCGCTGCATTATAAAGCGAAGGAGTCGCAGCGCGACGGGGTCAGGTTGACTCTAGCGCCCCATTATCCGATCAAACAGGCGCGAAATCGACGCCGAATCGGTGATTGCCCGACGCGGGTTTAACGTGCGCTTAAACACGTTGCATTTGGCGCTTAAAACAATGCCCCTATAGTGCATCGAGCATGATGAAGTTTGTTTTTCGAGAGGACTACCAAATGCGTAAATTGATGGTGATAGTGGCGGCGTTGGCGCTCTTGGCGTTGGCAGTCGTACCGGCGTTCGCGCAAGCGACCGAAGTCAAGGTCTGGATCGCGTTCACGGACGAAAATCGCTTGGGCTGGGCGCAGGCGCGCGCGGCAGAATTTAACGAAATGCACCCCGAATACAACGTAACGGTTGAAGGTTACGCCAACTACGAAGAACTGTTCGCGGCGACGGCGCTGGCGGCGGAACAAGACAGCCTGCCCGCCATCGTCCAATACTTTGAAGTGGCGACGCAAGATGCGCGCGACAGCGGCTATTTCAAGTCGATTGCCAGCGCGTTGGGCGACCGCACCGAAGTGCTGGGACAGCCCGTGAACCTCGACGACTTTATCGCCCCCGTGTCGGCGTACTATACGTTGGACGGCGAATTCACGTCGATGCCGTGGAACACGTCAAGCGCGATTTACTTCTCGAACCAGACGATCTTGGATGCCGCTGGCATCGACACCCCCCCGGCAACGTGGGCAGAAGTCGAAGCCGCGTGCGCAGCGATCATGGCATTGCCAGAAGCGCCGGAATTCTGTTTCACGTTCCCGAATCACGGTTGGTTCTTTGAACAGTGGCTCGCGCAGCAAGATGCGACCTTCGCCAACAATGACAACGGTCGTACCGAACGCGCCACCGAAGTGGACTTCAACAACGACGGCGCGGTTGCGCTGTTGACATGGTTGGACGACATGGCTGCCAAGGGTTATCTGTACTACAGCGGCGCGCAAGGCGGCAACTCATGGGGAACCGTCGATCAGGCGTTCTCGACCCAACAAGTGGCGATGGCGGCGTACAGCAGCAGCGACACCTCGACCTACACGCAGGTCGGCGTCGATAACGGCTTCGAAGTCGTGGCGTCGTTCCTCCCCTACAATCAGGAAACGGGCTGGACGGGCAATCTGATCGGCGGCGCGAGCCTGTGGCTGGTCGATGGTCTGGCGACGGACGTCGAAGACGGCGCGTTGGGCTTCTTGCTGTACATGACCAACACCGAAAACGCGGCGACCTGGCATCAGGCGACGGGCTACATCGCCATTCGCCAAAGCTCGATTGATGCACTGACCGCCGAAGGCTGGTTCGATGAGAACCCGAACTTCCGCGTCGCGTCGGATCAATTGGCAGCAAGCACGGTCACGTCCGCGACGAGCGGCGCGCTGGTCGGCGCCTTCCCGAACATCCGCAACGTGGTCACGCAAGCGGTTGACACCGTGCTGCTGACGGACGAATCGATTGCCGATGTGCTGGCGAACGCTTCGACCGAAGCGAACACGATTTTGGAAGAGTACAACCTGCTGTACGCGGAATAATTTCGCGGCGTCAGCGTAAAGGTAACCTGAGTTTCGGATAGGTATTTTGCGTGACTTTAGGGTTCACCTCACCCCCCAACCCTCTCTCCACGCAGTGGAGAGGGGATTTAGGGGTGAGGTGAAGCTATCCGAAACTCAGCGTAAATGTAGGGTGTGGCGACGCGCCACACTCTTTTTTAACGCAGAGACCGCAGAGATAGAGAGAACGCAGACAGATCGAGATGAGCATCTTTGTCTCTGCGCGCTCTGCGCCTCTGCGTTCTCTGCGTTTATTTTTTTAAGGGGGACTTGATGCAATACATCATCGTGGGCATCATCGCTGTGATTGCGGCGGCGTATTTGGCGCTGCGCTTCAGCCGTGCGCGCTTGAATCCGGCGTTGGGGGCGGGACTCGGCGCGGCGGCGGGCGTCGGCGGATCGCTGTTGTTCATGCTGCCGCTGAACTGGTGTACGTTCGATCCCGATCTGTCCGACGACATCGATACCGCCTTCGGCGTGCTGTTGATGGGCGTGGGCGCGGCGGCGATCACGCTGCTCATTGCGTGGATCGCGGACGGCATCAGCGGGCGACGAGTCGCAGTAGTGGCTGCGGTGCCGGGCGCGTTCAAAGGCGCGTTGATGCCGATTCTGCTGCTTGCGCCGACGCTGACGGTGTTGGCATTGTTCTTATACTATCCCTCATTAGATACATTCCGACTCTCGACGTTATTGACCCGGTTGGGCGCGCGGCGCACGGTTTTTGTCTGTGTGGATAACTTCACGCGCTTGGTCGCGGACGATGGCTATCTCAACAGCTTCGTGACGACGCTGTTCATCTCGGTGGCAATCGTGTTCTTCAGCCTCTCGCTGGCGCTGTTGATCGCGTCGATGGTCTATCTGCCGATCAAGGGCGCGGCGTTCTATCGCACGCTGTTGATTTGGCCCTACGCCATCTCGCCAGCGGTGGCGGGCGTGATTTTCCTGCTGCTGTTCAACCCGACGGGCGGCATCATCAATTACGCGCTCAACAATCTGTTCGGTTTCCAAATCCCATGGCTGAACAATCCCGTCGCCGCGCCGTGGGCGGTGATTATTGCCAGTGTCTGGAAGTCGCTCGGTTATAACATTCTGTTCTATCTGGCGGGCTTGCAGAACGTGCCGAAAGATTTGTTGGAGGCAGCCGCCATTGACGGCGCGAGCGCGCTGGCGCGGTTTCGGCGCATCGTGATTCCCATGTTGTCCCCGATCACATTCTTCCTGATCATCACGAACATGACCTATGCCTTCTTCGAGTCGTTCGGCACGATTGATTACTTGACGGGCGGGGGCCCGCTCGAATCGACCACGACGATGATGTATAACATCTATCTGGTCGGGATTCGCGGCAACGATTTGGGCAAGGCAGCCGCAGAGTCGATCATCTTGTTCGTCCTCGTGATCGGCTTCACCATCTTGCAATTCCGCACCGCCGGACAGCGCGTCACGTATGGCGCATAGGGACACTGGAGCATCATCATGGCGAATATGGCGCTGCAAGATACACGACTTGAAGACGCGCGGGCTGTGCGCACGGGCTTGGCGCGCTGGTTGCCCAAACGGTGGTACGCGCATTTGATCTTGATCGTGGCGTGCTTCATCGTCGGCTTTCCGCTGTTCTACTCGATCATCGTTAGCACGCAGACCAGCTCCGATGTGTATGCGTATCGCTTCACGCCGGGCGAAGCATTGGGCGACAACTGGGACAAGGTGATGAACCTCGCCCAATTGTGGCGCTACATGCTCAACAGCCTCCTTGTCACCGTTGCGGTCACGGCGGGCAAGGTCGTGTTGTCGCTGTTGGCGGGCTTGGCGTTCGTGTACTTTCGCTTTCCCGGCAAGTGGCTCGTGTTCGGCTTCGTGCTGCTCACGCTGATGATGCCGACGGAGATTCTGATTTTGGCGCTGTTCCGGTTCATCAACCAGATCGGCTTGGGCAACACGACGGGGGCGCTGATCATCCCGTTCATTGCCAGCGCGACGGGCGCGTTCTTGTTCCGGCAGCACTTCGCCAATATTCCGGCGGAACTGAGCGAGGCAGCACAGTTGGACGGGGCGACGCCGATCCAATTCTTGCTGCAAGTGCTGATTCCGATCAGTTGGAACACCATTGGCGCGCTGACGGTGATTCAGTTCATCTATGCGTGGAATATGTATCTGTGGCCCGCGCTGATCATTCAGGGGCAGGCAAATCAGGTTGTGCAGGTCGGTTTGCGGACGTTGGTGGGCGCGGATCAGGCGATCAGCTTTGGGCCCCTGATGCTGGCAGCCGTCGTCGCCAGTTTGCCGCCGCTGGCGGTGTTCTTGGCGCTGCAAAAGCAGTTCATGAGCGGATTCGCGTTGAGCCGGGACAAGTAGGATGCCCGCTCTCGATCAATGCGAACGGCAAGTCATTCGCGCCTTCGACAAGGCTGATTGGGTCGTGACTCACCACCCCTATTCGATTCGCACCGACAAAGAGCGTAAAGAATATATTTACGCCGATTTACGCTTGAAACAGCGTAAAGGACGACGAAATGTCATTGTCGCGGAAGTCAAATGTTTTGCAGGTCGTCGTCTACAACTCGACCAATTTTATCATGCGATTGGACAGTATATCGGTTATCGGATCGCGCTCGAAATGCAGGGTATCAAAACCCCAATCTTTCTGGCTGTCCCTTTGACGGTACATCTGACCTTTTTTTAGCATCCGTTCATCCAAGCAATAATTGACTACCTCAAAGTGAAACGAGTCGTGGTAGATTTAGAAAAAGAAGAGATCGTGGAATGGATATCCTGATGGATGCAGTCCGTGACGCGGTTCGCTGGTATGCCGGAAATGGATCAGGCGCAAATATCCTGCTTTTTCCGATCTTCGATGAAGTCCGCAAAATCTATGCGGTCAACTCCGTCGATTATCCCTTGCGCGAGGGGACAGCGGGAGTTGTCGTCCTCGCGCGCATCATCGGGGATCAGGTTGTGATCGAGGAAGATGCGACGGATCGCCCGCTCGTGACCGCGCTGATGGAACGGGGCATCGCGCGCAGCCAAATCGTGCTGGCATACGAGGACGAACCGATCCCCGACGCCGCTTTGTACGAGATGGACTAGCGTCTCCTACTTTGTCTCGATTATGGGCGCAGCCCCATCCGCGCCATCAGCCCATCGAGCGCCGTCAACACGTCCGCTGGAGCGCCGTTGTTGAGCAGCGTATAGTCCGCCAGCGCGATGGGTCCCCCCTTTTCCAACATCTCGATCTCGCGGTTATCGCGCGCATTCGCTTCGGTAGAGGTCAGCGGGCGTTCGGGGCGCGCCGCCAAGCGTTGATAGCGCAGCGCGCGGTCGCAGACAATCGCCACCAAGATCATATCGTCGCCCAATGCCGGACGCAGAATCTTGACCTCGCTGTGACTGTACAGCCCATCGATCACGATGGAGGCATGATCGTTCAGCGCCGCCAGCAAATGCGGCAGCGCGCGTTTGGCGATAGCGTCCATCCCCTCGTCAGCGCGCAATTCCTCGCGGACGATGCGTTCGGTCTCTGGCGTGAGCGGCAGCCCGCGCCGCGCCACCTCATCCACGACGATCCCGCCGAAGCGAAATTGATAGAAGCCGCGCGCCTCTAAGTGTTTAGCACACAGCGATTTGCCGGCGCCGGGCATCCCGACCAATGCCAGCGCGCGCGGGAACAAGGACTGACTCAACGGATTGCCTCACTGTCGAACAAATGGAATATGGCACGATTATAATGCCGATAGTCGCTTGATGCTATAATCAGCGGCATGATCGAGAACACACCGCGCAACCCCTATCACGCCGATCCCGATGACCGCACCGCGCTCCTTGCCGCGCCGTTCGCCGGGCGCAGCGCGATCTTAGGACGGCTGTACCGCCATTTCAATGATCCGGCGTGGCGCACGGCTGTCGCTGTACTCGGCGGGCGGCGCATGGGCAAATCGGCGCTGCTGCTGGCGCTGCCCGGCGCATTTCGTGAAACGCACGTCGGCGCGGTTGTGTCGCTGGCACACGCGCCGGATGATCTCACCGTTGATTGGATTCTCGCGCTGGCAGAAGCCGCTACTTTAGCGACCGCAAGGCGCGGCTTTTCGATCCGCCGATTGGACGATCTGCCGCCGCCCGGTGACACCAGCGACGAGGCATTCACCTGGTTCGCAGAGCAGTTCTTACCCGCGCTGTTCGGCATCTTGCGTTCGATCATGCGTTTGGTGCTGCTCTTGGACGACGCGCATTTATTAGTCGCATCCGTCAAACAGGAACGCTTGCCCGCGCACACGGTCGCGTTTTTGGCGGGCTTGCTGCGCGATTTCCCCGAACTCGACATGGTGCTGACGCTCGACGCCGAGCGCGAAGCCGAACTCGATGCGTTGATTCCGCTGATCGCGCCCGATGATCCGCTGCGCCTTGCGCCGCTCGAACTTGACGATACGGGCTGGCTGTTGCAGCAGCCGATTCGCGGGTTATATGCTGTCCCCGACGATACCGCCGCCGCCGTCCAGCGCGCGACGGGGGGACTGCCCGCGCTGACGCAGCAGTTTGGCTATCATTTGTTTCAGCAGTGGTCGGCGCAGCCCGATTTGAATGCTTTCACGCCCGAACATATCAAAGCGCTGACGCCACAGGTGTTCGCGTCTGCTGCCCCCGATTTTCAGGTAGCCTGGAATCGCTTGCCCGCCGCCGAAAAGATCGTCCTCGCGGCGTTGAGCAGCGTCCTGTACCGCGATCCACTGCGCCATGTCGATGCGTCCACGCTCGAAAGCTGGATTGTGGAGAGCGACGCGCGCTTGGATATTCCGGCGATCAATGCGGCGCTGCGCGGCTTGGCATATCGCGCGTGGGTCGAGACGACAGCGGATGGCGTGCGCTTGAGCGCGGGCTTGGCGCATACGTGGTTGTTGGATAACGCGACGCCGGACAAGCTCCCGCGCTTGTCACGCCGCCGCCGCACGGGACGGAGCGCGTCGGAGCGCACGTCGGATACAGACTCAAGCAGTGACGGCGCGGGCGGCTTGGCGCGGCGTGTGCGTGTGCCAACGATGGCGCTCGTGGCGGGCGTCCTAATCGTGGCGGTGGCGCTGATGTTGTGGGTCGCGTTGAGCATCACGGGGGGCGGCGCGCGCGATGGGGCGGCAGAAGTCGTACCGACGGTCACGCTGGCAGCGACCGAGTAGCGCCCATGCGGTCATGCGTCGCCGCGCAGCAGCGTGAAATAGCGTTCTGGCAGCGGGGCATCAGGGCTATAACGTGCCGCTGGTTGGTACGTCGGCGCATCGATATAGGGTGCGAGCGTGTCCAAAACTTCCATGTGCGTCCCGTCGTATTGGAGGACGATGATGCGCGCGTAGGGTAAATCGAATGGTGGACTTGATGAGAGCGTGACACTCACTTTTTCTACGGCAAACGTACAAGCGGGTGTGGGTGTTCCGCTCTGACTGTTTCCCCAAAAAAATCGGGCATCCTATGCAGAATGCCCGCTTGCCGCCATTAATCGACCTGCACTTTGACTTTCGTCTTGCCCGTGCTGGACGGGCGATCATCGGCGGCGGGCGGCGGTGGCGCTTGTCCGTCGCGCGTGCGCTTGAACGCCTTATCGACTTCCTTGCCCGCTTTTTCCAGTTCGACCACTGCCGCATCGACCAGCACTTTCATGCCCTTCAGGAACTCTTTGCGGGCGGTGTCGCCGTGTTCGCGGAAGCCGGGCGGCAAGAGCGATTCCAGCGCCTTGCCCGTTTCCTCGAAGGCGCGTTTCTGATGTTCGGCAAAGGCTTCCAGCGGCTTCTTGGGCGCGCTGCTGGCATCGCTGGCGGCGTTGTCGTCGATATGCGGCGGGAGCGCGTCGTGATATTCAGTCATGATGGTTCGTTATCCTTCACTCGTTTCATATCTCATTATACGAGGGATCGACGCGCAAGGTTGCATCAGTAGCCCCGTTCGCGGATCACCCGATTCAACAGCGGGCGATTATTCAGATAACGCCCCAAATTCTCGATGAACACGCCTGCGGCTTTCTCATGGTAATTCAAGCTCATACCCGCGATGTGCGGACTGATGATCACATTTGGTAAGTTCCACAGTGGACTGGTGGCAGGCAGCGGCTCTTCCTCGAAGACGTCCAACACCGCGCCACGAATCCGCTCCGCTGCCAGCGCCGAAATCAATTCGGCTTCGTCCACGACCGCGCCGCGCCCAATGTTGATCAAGATCGCCGTCTTTTTCATCGCTTTCAGCACATCGGCGTTGATGCTGTGGCGCGTGGCGGACGTGAGCGGCAGTGTCACGACCAGAAAATCACACGCTTTCGCCATGCCCGCCGTCGCTTGGGGCGGATAAATGCGCGTTGGAATGTCGCCCGTTGGATCGCCCGTACCCGGTTCAACGTAGCCGTCTTTGTCGGCGGTGTGCATCACATCGCGCTTGGTCGCCAAGACTTTCATGCCGAACTGATCCGCCAGCCGCGCCAGTTCGCGCCCAATCGCGCCATAGCCGACAATGCCGAGCGTCTGCCCGCGCAGACTGCGCGGCGCAAAGACCTGAAAGCGATTCTGCGCCCATTCCGCGCGCGCCTGATAGTCCAACATCGTCGGCAAACCGAACTCGAATGCCAGCATCCCCATGATGCAGTATTCCGCGATGATCCCCGCATGGATGCCGCTGGTGGTCGTCACCTCGACATCGGCGGCGTCGGTGAGGATCGGCTCTTTGACGGCATGATCGATGCCAGCACTATGAAGCTGCATCCAGCGCAAGCGCGGCGCTTGCTCGACCGTCGGAAAATTGCGCACTGTGTAGACGATTTCGGCGTCATTCCACGCCTTATCTGGTACATTGGGGTGATGCCGCTCGACGCGCAAGCGGGGCGATACCGCACGAATCTGTTCCATGATGGCGTCGGAGAAATTCATAGCGACGACGACGGGAATGCTGTCAACTTTCTGTTCGGACATGCGCGCCCTCTCAATGGTAGCGGAAACCGCGCCGATGGTAGCGGGTTGGCTGGCTGCGCGCAAGCCGACCACCGTCAACCGCCAGGGGGTGAGGTGAGTGAGACGTTGTATCTTCGTGCGATAGCCCCCCGTCAACCGTACCCAATGTCCGCCCGTCGTGTTAGATTAGACGATCTGTTGTCGGGGCGGCGCACAGAGTCGCTCACAAACCGGGATGGAAAACGATCATGGGCTTGATGGATGGCAAGGTAGCGTTGATATTCGGCGTCGCCAACAAAAATTCGATTGCGTGGGGCATCACCAAGCGGCTGCACGATGAGGGCGCGACCATCGGCTTGAGCTATGCGGGCGAAATCCTCGAAAAGCGTGTGTTCCCACTGGCAGCCGAGGTCGGCTGCGATTTTGTCGAACAATGCGACGTGACCAATGACGACCAGATCGACGCTGTGTTCGAGAAGGCGAAAGCGCGCTTTGGCAAGATCGATGTCCTTGTCCACGCCATCGCGTTCGCCAACCGCGAGGATTTGGGCGGACGCTTCATCGATATTTCGCGCGACGGCTTCAAGTTGGCGCTGGAAATCAGCGCGTACAGCCTGATCGCGCTGGCGAAGCGCGCCGAACCGCTCATGCCGAACGGCGGCAGCATCCTGACACTCACCTATTACGCCGCTGAAAAAGTCATGCCGAAATATCACGTCATGGCAATCGCCAAATCGGCGCTGGAGTCGATCACGCGCTATCTCGCCAACGATATGGGGCCCAAGGGCATCCGCGTCAATGCGATCAGCGCGGGTCCCATCAAGACGCTGGCGGCGGCGGCGGTTCCCGGCATTCGGATGATGCTCAAGTACAACGAACAAGCGTCCCCACTGCGCTCGAACGTCTCGCAGGAAGATATCGGCAACGCGGCGCTGTTCCTCGCGTCGGATTGGGGCAAGATGATCACGGGCGAAATCATGTACGTTGATTCGGGCTTCAATATCTTGGGCATCACGCTGACCGACGAGGAAATGGCGAAGCTGGAAGGCGGCGCGCCCGCGAACGGATAACATGCGTCCTCATCCGTGCGCGCGCAACCGAGCGGGTCGCCCCTACCATCCTGTTCGGCGTCGCGGCGTCCCGCTGGCACGCCCGATAACAGCCGAAATTGGCTATAATGGCGCTTGTAACAGGGGAGACGAAGCCATGCGCAAGCCCGCCATTTTGATTCTATGCTTCTTTTTCGCACTCGTCCTCGCGCCCGCCGCTGCACAAACCGACAAGCGGTCGCTGATTTGGGATCGTTGGGATGTGCAGATCGATCAAGTCGATCTCGATGCCAACACCTTTCGCGTCTCCGAGACGCAAGTGATCGACTTCGACGGCACGTTTCGCGGCGGCGAGTTGGCACTCTCGACGGAGCGCATCGTGGATATTGGCGATGTGAGCGTCAGCCAGAACGGGCAACCGCTCACCCTAACGACCTGTTTCAGCATCGATGATTATCCGCCCGCCGGATCGTTTTGCGTGATTGATTTGTATGCCGAACGGGTGATCAGCTACGAATTTTTCGCGCCCGTCATCAGCCAGACCCAAACGCTGATGTTTGAATACACCGTCTCCGGCGCGCTGCGCGTCTATGCCGATGGCGATCAATTGTGGTGGACGGCGGTCAACGACGACCGTCCCGGCGTGGTCGAGTCCAGCTCGATCACCGTGACGATGCCCGACGGTGCCGCGCCGCGCGAAGCGGTCGATCCGATTGGTACGTATGGCGCGCCCGGCGAGATCGGCGCACAGGGGACGGTGATCACCGCCGTGACCACCGACGCCGTGCGCATTGGCGAAGAATTTAGCCTGCGCGTTCAATATCCGCACAACCCCAACACGCCCAAACCGCGCTGGCAAGACGCCTTCGACAGCCAGCAAACACGCCTCGAACGCATCGAGGCGGAGGCAGAACGCCGCGCTGCCGAACGCGCCTACTTCGAGGCGACGATCCTGCCGTGGATCAGCATCGCTACGATTGCGTTTGGCGTGGTGTTCGGCTTGGGCGGCGTCCTGATCATCCTCGTGGTGTATCTACAGAAGGGGCGCAAGCCGAGTACGGGTCCCGTGCCAGAAATCTTGACCGAGCCGCCCGTGGGCGTGCCGCCCGCCGTCGCTGGCACGATCATCGACGGGATTACCAACATCCGCGATCTGTTGGGGACGCTGATCGACCTCGCGCGGCGCGGCTATATGGTGATGGAAGAGTCCAAGAACAGCGCGACGCAAGCGACCGAGTTCACGTTCAAACGCACAGAAAAAGCCGCCGATGATCTCGACGGGTACGAAAAACAATATCTACAATCGGTGTTCCCAACGAAAGACGAAGAACGCAAAATGAGCAGTATGCGCGATGTGTTCTTCACGTATATTCCGGTTTTGCAAACGGCGCTGCGCCAATCGATGATCGATCAAGGCTTGGTCGATCAGACCGCGATGGGGCTGCGCGGGCGCTGGTCGAGTTGGGGGCAGTTGCTCGCGGCGGCGGGCGCGATTGCGCTGGTCGCGGTCTCGTTTGCGACGCGCGGGACGGAAGCCTATGTTTTGAACTTGATCACGGTGGCGGGCATCGTTGCGCTGCTCAACGGCGCGGCGTTGCTGTTGTTCAGCCGACTGGTGAGCGATCTGCCGCTGACGCGCAAGGGTGCGGAAGCCGCCGCCAAAGCGAACGCCTTCTACGAATATATGGAACATCTCGATAAATTCGAGCAGGGCGACAAGACGCCCGAAAAATTCGAGGAATACTTGCCCTACGCCATCGCATTCGGCTTCGAGAACACATGGATCGGGCGTTTTCGGCATGTTCCCGATCAGCCGATCCCGACATGGTACTACCCGGTTTATCGCGGGGGCGTGTTCGGCACCGGCTATCGACGCGGACAGCCCCACCCCTATACGCAGTTTCGCGGCATGGGTGGGAACCCAGCCGGAACGCCGAATTTTGGCGGCTTATCGGGCGGCACATCGGACAAGCCGACGCCCGGCGGCGGCTTCTCGCTCGACAGCATGTCAGAGGGCTTGTCTGGCGGGCTGAACGAGATTTCCAGCGGCTTGAGCGGGATGCTCAACAGCGCATCGTCGGCGTTCGTCAGCCGTCCCGCGCCGCCGCCACCCTCAACGTGGAACAGCGGCGGATCGGGCGACGGCTTCGACTGGGGATCGACGCGCTCGCGTTCCAGCGGCTATCGCTCGACCAATTCGGGCGGCAGTCGCAGCGGCGGCTTGAGTCGCAGCAGCAGCCGAAGTTTCAGCGGCGGCGGTCGCAGTCGTGGATCGTCGGGCGGGGGCAGATCGAAGTTTCGCTGACGTGATCAACCTCACCTCTGCCCTTCGATGTCGAGATGGGAAGTCGCTGCCGAGCCATGCCGCTGCTCCGATGCAGAGATGGGATTGGGGTGAGGTTGGGTAAAAAAACATGACAAATGTCCCTATATTTAACTAGACCAGTCTATATAATTGAGACTGAGTTGAATGAGCTATGGGGACAAATCATGGATGGATCGGTTTTGCTCATGGGCGCGACCGGCAACGTGGGCGGCGAAATCGTGCGCCAATTTCCAGATCGAGAACGCCTTCATGCCGCCGTACAGCGCCCAACCGACGCCGCGCGCTTGCCCGTGTCGGATGTTCGTGCTGTAACGTTCAGCTTCACCACACCGGAAACATTTACAGCATTTGAAGGCGTCGAGCGCGTCTTTTTGATGCGTCCGCCCGCCCTCAGCAACGTTCCGCGCGATATTCAGCCTGCCATCGATGCGGCGGTGCGCGCGGGCGTCAAACAAATCGTATTCTTGTCGCTGCAAGGCGTGGAGAAACTCAGTTTTGTACCGCACGCCAAGATCGAAGCGGCGATCATCGCATCGGGCATCCCCTACACATTTTTACGCTGCGGCTTCTTCATGCAGAATTTGAGTACCACCCATCAAGCCGAAATCCGCGACCGTGACGAAATCGCTATCCCCGCCGGACGCAGCAAGACCGCTTTCATCGATGTGCGCGATATCGCCGCTGTCGCTGTGCGCGTGCTGACCGAGCCAATCGGCGCGAATCAGACGCTGACATTGACGGGCAGCGCCGCGCTCGATTACACAACGGTCGCGCACATCTTGAGCGCAACGCTCGGCAGGACGATCCGCTATACCGATCCATCGATTCTGCGGTATATATTTCAACAGCGCGCGGCGGGCAGCCCGTGGGGGTATGCGCTGGTGCTGACGATGCTGTACACCATCACACGCTTTGGCAATGCGGCGGAAGTCAGCCCGAATGTCGAGCGAATTTTGGGGCGCGCGCCGATCACGTTTGAGCAGTATGCGTGCGATAACAGTGCAGCGTGGATGAAACAGGCGACGATATCGTAAGGGGCGTTCCATTGAACGCCCCGAATTGATGTTAGATTGTCGGTTCGGTCGCTGCCGCTACCGCCGATAATGGACTGAGCGTCTTGAAGTAATCGACGACGGAATCGCCCAAGAGTTTCGCTTTGCCCGCCATCAAGCCCGATTTGACGACCCAACCGACCACCGGGATCAACCCGACGCCCTCCGCGATGAGCGATCCGGCGATGCCGCTGGCGACCGTGCCGCTGATCGTGGTCAATGCCGCGCCTTCATCGAACGTCGGGATGGCGAATGCCAGCGCCACTTGGCGGATCATCACCAAGTCCGCTCCGGTCAAGAATAACGTGCTGCCGGGAATCCACGCCGTCACCAGCGCGCCCATCGTCCAATTGTTGACCAAGGTACGCGCTTCTTGTTCCGCTTGCGCCAATGTTTTCATACCTTCACCTTTTGCTATGTCACCTTATACAGGTTCTTTATACTATCTTTCTGGCTCATAACGCAAGCCCACAGCGCCAGATGAAAAGGGAACCGACTCGACCAGTTTCAACTTGACCGGCGCCGCGAAATCCAAAAACAGCCGCTTGCCGCTCCCCACCACAAGCGGATAGATGATCAGGCGGTACTCGTCGATCAAGTCGTGCTGCATCAGGGTATGGACGAGCATCCCACTGCCGTAGAGCAGGATGTTTTTGCCCGGCTGTGCCTTCAACGCGGTGATTTCGTCGACGATGTTGGTCTTGATCGGCGTCGAATTATTCCAATCGAGTTTGTCCAATGTCGTTGTCACCACATATTTCACGATACTGTTCATCTGATTTGCGCCATCATCCGTGCTGTTGGGCCAGGCGGCGGCGAAGCCTCCATACGTGACGCGCCCCAGCAGCAGCGCATCGCTGGCGACCGATTCGTCAGCTTTGAATTGGGCGATTTCGTCATTCCAGTAGGGCATCGTCCACCCTGGATTTTCCATCACCCCATCCAGCGACAAAAACATCGATACGACCAGTTTTCTCATGGTTCTGCTCTCTCTCTTGGCGACATGATGAAGTATCGTACTAGAGCGTGTCTGCAAACTCGATTATCGCTTGTTTTGTTCGACCTCCCCCCTGCTGCGCTCCCCCTGTCCGGTACGGAGAGGGGGTTGGGGGTGCGGTTTCAGCGGTTGCAGACAGACCCTAGTATAGATGTTACTCATTTGTTCTGCAATAGACTCGTCTGACGTTGCCCGTTCAGGTTTCACCATTCCAACGTGTGGTTGTTGGCGATTCTTCCAATTCGCGGCTATAGTGTAAGATAATTGACATGCTGTGCTGTGATCCGCCAGAGTTGAGGGTCAACGATGAGCAAAGGGCGCATCTTAGTCGTGGAAGACGACTTCGACATTTCCAATATGCTGCGCATCTATTTTAGTGCGCAGGGATACGAGGTGCAGGTCGCGCCGCGCGGGGGCGACGCCCTCTCTATGACGCGCAAGCAGCTCCCCAGTCTGATCATGCTAGATATCATGCTGCCAGACATGAACGGCTATGATGTTTGCCGTGAACTGCGCACGACCACGCGCACCAGCCAAATCCCGATCATCTTCCTGACGCAAAAAGACGAGCGCAGCGACAAGATCAAAGGGCTGGAACTGGGCGCGGACGATTACATCGTCAAGCCGTTCGATATCGAAGAACTGCGACTGCGCGTCAAAAACATCATCGATAACTCGGATCGAAAACATATGCTCGATCCCAAATCCGGCTTGCCGACCGGACGGCTGATCGAAGATCAACTGCGGTCACTGATGCACGCCGAAGGCAATTGGACGTATCTCGATCTCCAGATTGACAATTTTCGGGATTTCACCGATGTCTACGGATTTGTGGCGGGCGATGAGGTCATTCGCTTCAGCGCGCTGCTGATTGGCGATGTGATTGACGAAGTGGGGACGGAAGACGATTTTGCCGGGCATCCCGGACAAGATAATTTCGTCTTGATCACCCATGCCACCGACGGCGCGCGGGTCAAGACGCGGCTGATCGAGAAGTTCAACGACGAGGTGAAGCAGCATTACTCGTTCATCGACCGGGAACGCGGCTATATCCTCGTGCCTGATCCGTTGTATGGCGAACGCCAAGTGCCGCTGATGACGCTTGGGGTTGGCTCGATCTCGACACGGACGCATCAATTCTCGGATATCCGCGAGATCACCGAACTCGCTGCCGACGACCGACGGCGCGGCACGAGCGCGACCGATAACAGCGCGAGTTTGCTGACCTCTTGGTAGCCGACCCATTTTCGCCCCGGTCTGACGCGCAATCTGCGCGCTGGATGGGGCGGTGCATCGATCCCATAGAGCGAGTGGAACGAACAGCGATATGGAACTGCTGATCATCATGTTTGCCGCAGGCGCGTTCATCGCGCTCTGGCTGTACTTGTGGGTGCGCCAACGTGAGGGATTGGGCGTCATTCCCACAGTTGAGCGCGAATTTGAGGCGGGCTTATCGACCAGCGGTGACGCGGTGTTGGTGGCACAGCCGGGCGGACGCCTGATTTATGCCAACCCACTCGCGCGTCAGTGGACGGAAATGGAAGGCGCTGATCCTGATCTGGAAAGCGTCGCGCGGTTGGCACAGCCGAGCGATGCTTTCCGCGAGTTGTTCGCGGGCGAGGGACGCGCATCGTTCCAACTGAACGGACAATGGGTTGAGGGCGTCTCGCATCGCGTCCCGGCGGGCATCGAGTCGCGGATCGTTGTCGTCATGCACGCGATATCGGGCGGCGATGTGCGCAGCGCGTCCGAGATCAACACGGGCGCGCGCCCGCGCGGACTCGACCTGGGCGGCGCGATTGCGATTGTCAACGAGATGGGCGAGACGCTCAATGTCAGTCTGGGCGTCGAGCGCGTCATGCCCGCGCTGCTGACGATTGTTCGCAAGGTGATCGCGTCGGATGCAGGCGAAATCTGCCTGTACGACGAGACGAACCGCGTCCTGATGCCGCACGGTTGGGACGGCGACTCGGCTTATGTCGTGTCGCTGTCCGAGCAGGGCGGCTTTTACGATTTGGGCGAGGGCATCACGGGCTGGATCGCGCAGTATCGCAAGCCGCTGTTGGTGGCGGATGTGCGCGCCGACGCCGTGATCCGCCCCAAACTGAAGAATAACCCCTATCGCAGCTTTATCGGCGTGCCATTGATTTTGGGCGACGGGCAGTCGGGCGGCGGACGCTTGATCGGCACGTTTGAATTGGTATCGCTGCAACCCGGACGATTTTCGACCAACGATTTGACGCTGTTGGAAACCATCGCGCGCCCGATTGCGACCACGATCCACAATGCGCAGTTGTACGCCACCCAGTCGCAGCGCATCGAAGAATTGGCATCGCTGCAAACTGCCGCCATGAACAGCGCCACGCCCGGCGATACCGCTGCGCTGTACGGCGCGCTGACCGAACGGATCGCGCGGCTGATGGATGCGACCATCTGCGGCATTTTGCTGCACAACCCACAGCGGCACGCGCTCGTGGCGGAACTGCCGTTCTTTGGGCTGCCCAGTGGATTGGTTCGCAGTTACTCGATCCCCATCAATGAAGCTGCGCCGGGTGAGGATATCTTTGCCCGTGCTGACTATTGGATTTCCAACGATCTCGCTGACGAACCGACGCTCGACAAGTTGGGTATGGCACGCTTGGTCAATCCCGGCGGCGTCGAAAACACGGCGATCATCCCGCTGATGGTGAGTGGACGGCGCATCGGGGTGGTACAGATCGCCAATAAACGCTCCAACAGCGGCTTTTCCTCCGTGGATATGCAGCAGTTCCGGCTGTTGGCGTCACAAGCCGCGGTTGCTGTCGAAGAAGTCCGCTTAGCGGGCGAAGAAGTCCGCCGCGATGCCGAGATGGCAGGGTTGCAAGAATTGGCGCAAGCCTTCGGCAACGTCGCCTCTGAAGATGAATTTTTGGCGGCGACAACCGAACGGATCGCGCGGTTGCTCCATGTCGCCTACTGCGGCGTGCTGCTGTACGACGAGCCGACGCACACGCTGCGCCCGCGCCCGCCGTTTTTTGGCTTATCCAATGACATGGTGGCGCTGTATCAGATCAATCTACCGCCCGGCAGCCCGATTGCACAAATCTGGGAAGAATCCGACTCGTGGTACACCAACGACACCCGTACCGACAGTGTGGTACTCGGCGCGGAATTGGCGGATTTGGCGCTGGCACTCGGCATTACCAAGACCATGATCGTGGCGATCAGCGTCGCGGGGCGGCGCTTGGGCGCGATCCAAATCTCCAATAAAATCGAAGGGGACTTCAGCGACGAGGACGTGCGCTTGCTGTCGATCTTCGCGTCGCAAGTCGGCGGGATGATCGAGAACAACCGTTTGTTCCGCGAGACTCAGCACCGCGCCGAACAATCCGAAGGGCTGCGCATTTTGGCAGAGCGCGCCAGCGCGATCCTGATGAGCGAAGACGATCTGCGCCCGGTCTTGGCAGAAGTTGCCTCGCTGTTGAATAGCCCCGCCGTGTTCGTCAACGTGCTGGACGCGCAAGCGGGGACATTGACAACGTATCCGCGCTACATCTTCGGCGTGGAAATGAGCGAACCGGTCGTCCAGAACACCTACAGCAAGGGTTTTGAATACAGCGTCGCCATGTCGCGGCGTCCGTTCATCAGCAACGATGTGTTTGCCGATACGCGCGTCCTGCCGTTGTACCGTAACGCCGCCGAGCTAATGAACATCCGCGCCGCCGTTCTCGTGCCGCTCCTCGTGGGCGATCAGACGTTGGGCGAACTGGGCGCGATGAATCGCACCGATCCGCCCTACGACGACAATGACCGCGCGCTGTTGTCGCAAATCGCCATCCAAGTGGCGGGCGCGCTCGACCGCATCCGCCTATACGAGGCAACTGGGCAGAACTTGCGTCGCCGCCTTGCGGAACTCGACGCGATCAACCGTGTCAGCAGCGAAGTCGCCCAAACGTTGGACGTAGATCACGTCTTGGAGGTGATCCGCCTCGAAGCGGTGCGCGCCACCGACGCGGGGGGCAGTACCGTCGTGCTGCTCACCAACGCTGAACGCTGGCGCACGCCCGATCAGCCAGAAGTTGAGCGACGCGCGGGCGAACGCCGTTCACACAACGGGCTTGCGGACATTGAACGCGAGACGATCATGCTCGCATTGGCGGGCGGCATCGATGCGGTGGTCGTGGAGGATTATGAACTGCCCGGCGACATCAGATCGCCGGGTGGTGACGCCCGTTCTGCGATTGCCGCGCCGATTTTGTATGAAGAACGTCCTGTCGGTGTGATCCATCTGTATCATCCGCAACCCAACCATTTTGACAGCCGCGCCGCGACATTCGTGCTGACGCTGGCGGCGAAAGCATCGCTCAGTTACGGCAACTTGCGGCGCTACGTCGAAAATCAGGAACGCAGCGACCGCTTGCGCCGCCGTGTCGAACAGTTGAACCAGATTTTTGAACTTGGACAGATGCTGCAAACGGGCGTCGATCCGTCTACCATGTTGGAAGCCATCGCTTACAGCGTTCAGCAAAGCTGCGGCTTCGATATTGTGGTCATGACGTTGATCGATGAACGACTGAATGTCTTGCGGCGCATGGCACATGCCGGACTGCCGGTCGAGAGCTTCGAGCGAACAAAATACCGCACGATGCTGCCCGATCAGATCGAGGCGCTGTTCGCCAAAGAAGAATATCGCATCAGCGAAACGCTGTTCTTGCCGTTCGAGAAGCTCGGACAGTGGTATGTCGAAGGCATGGACGCGCTCAGCCCGCACTTCGAGGGCAACCGCACAATGCACCCGCGCGGACGGGGCGATTGGCGCGATGGCGATATGCTGCTCGTGCCGATCACGGGTCCGACGGGCGAACGCTTGGGCGTGATGAGCCTTGACCGCCCGTTTGATGGGCAGCGTCCGGATCGGGGTGCCATCGAAGTCTTGGAAATCTTCGCGCATCAAGCGGCGGCGACCATCGAAAATACGCGGCTGTTCACGGCGTCAGTGCGCACGGCGGAACAAGAAGCCCGCTTGAACGAGGTGATCGAATCGATCTCCAATACGCTCAACCCCGATGCGATTGTCGAGGCGGGCGCGCAGGGGATCGCGCGCTTGTTGGCGTTCAATCGGGTGACCGTGGCGTTGTTGGACACCGAGAATCTCGGCTACAACATTACGCGCGTGACGACGCAAGACAATGGCGTGATGTTGGTCGGACGCGATCACCGCGAATCGCTCGATGGGACGGCGTTGGGGCGCGCCTATCGCACAGGCGAGGATGCGCTCTACCTCGCGGATGACGGCGCGAGTGACGAAGCGAACCAGAACGAGACGCTGTACCGCGAGTATGAAGATTTGTATTCGCTGCGGTTGTTGGGTGAACGGACGACGCTGATTATGCCGCTGATCACGGGCGGTTTCGTCTTGGGCGCGATGCACATTGGCAGCGATCATCTTGACGAAGAAAACTACAATTCTTTCCGCCCCCTGCTAGGGCGTATCGCCAATTTACTCGCCGTCGCCATCCAGAACGCGCGGCTGTTCAATCAAGCGGTCAACCTGCGGCTGTTCAACGAATCGGTTGTCCAGTCGATCCAACAGGGCATCATCGTTTTGGATATGGACAGTGCGGTCCTCACCATCAATGAATACATGCGCCGCCGCCTCAAGTGGGACGATGCCGCATTGGGCAAACGCCTGTTTGATTACCGCCACGATTATCGCCCGCTGTTGGAGGATGCGCTCAATACGGTGCTGCAATCCGGCGCGCCGCAAGAATTGATCGGACGCGCCATTGTCGAGAATGGCGAACGGCTGACGCAGAATTTTTATCTGTATCCGCTGTTCTCGGCGGATGCGGCACGCGGTGCCGTCTTGCTCATCGAAGATGTGACCTATCGCTCGCTGCTTGAAGCCAACTTGGAACACCGCGCGCGCCAACTGGCAGCCCTGACCGAAGTCTCTAGCCGCATCACGGCGTCGCTGCGCCGTGAGGAAGTGATCGCGCTGGCTGTGGACGAGATGGGGCGCATCATATCCCATGACGCCATCTCGATCTGGGTGCGCGAGGGCGGAACGCTCATTTGTCAGGCGTCGAGTTTCAACACGGTTGGAACGCCGATGGTTCGCAACGAACTGTCGCTGCCGAGCGTTGGAGCGCGCATGGAGATCGACGACGACGATCTGCTGTTGGCGCTGATGGGCACGCGCCACCCGGTGAATGTGCCGGACACGAGCGCGATAGTGACCAGTCCGATGCGTAGCGCATATGGCAGTTGGCTGGCGGTTGCGCTGATCGAAGAACGCGCGGTTGTTGGTGTGATCGCCCTGAGCAAGTTTGAGACTCATGCTTTCGACACCTATGCCGAACAGGGGGCGCAAGCCTTCGCCAATCAAGTCGCCGTCGCGCTGGTCAACGCGGCGTTATTCGAGGAAGCGCAAAGCCGCACGCAGCGCTTGAGTCTGCTCAACCGCGTCTCCGTCGCGTTGGCGCGTTCGTTGGATACCGAGAATATCCTCGAAATTGCGCTGCGCGAAATCGCCGAGACGTTGGGCTTCACCAACGGGCGCGCCTACTTGGTCGAGCGCGATATTCATATCGCGCGCTCGATTGTGGAGCTGCCGCGCGGCGACGCACCGCCATCGCACTTCATCGAAATCCCGGAGAGCTATCCCTTCCGCCGCTTGACGAGCGATGCCCAACCGCTGATCCTGTTCGATGTCGCGGATGCCGATCAAATCACTGAAGAAGGCTATGCCCCGCCCGATGCGTTGGTGGCGTGGAAGCACGAATTGGACGCGAAGAAAATCCTGTCCTACATCTTGCTGCCGATGACCGTCAGCGCGCAGGTGACGGGCGCGTTTGAACTCGAAGTCTACGACAAGCCGAGCGAATTTAACGCTGAAACAATCGATCTGGCGCTGATTATCGCCAATCAAGCCGGCATCGCGGTGATGAACTCCAACCTGCTCGAACAGACGCTTGTGCGTACCCGCGAACTGGAAACCCTGCTCGAAGCGGCACAAGCCACCTCCAACACGCTCGATCTGGATGACGTGTTCAACAGCGTGATCCGGCTCGTGCTGCAAGCCCTAGAGATGGACGATTGTGCCATCATGATGTACGACAACGTGCAGGATACGCTGATCGTGCAGATGGACATGAATCGGCAGGGCGAACACAGCCGCGAGATGCCGACTGGCACAACGTTTGAGCTGAAACGTTTGTCCGGCAAACAGTTGGCGATCCGCAACGGACAGATCATTGTCGTGCGCGCCGACGACCCGAACGCCGATCCAGTCGAACTAGCGGAGATGCAAGTCAGCGGCGAGACGGCACGGATGCTGGTGCCGTTGATCGTGCGCGACCAGACGATTGGCTTGCTGCAAATCGAGACGCGCTCGCGCTATCGCGTGTTCGCGCATCGTGAGATTCGCATGGCGCAAGCGTTGGGCGCACAAGCGGCGACCTCCATCGAAAACGCGCGCTTGACGACCGAGACGGCGGCGCAAGTCGAGCAATCGCTGATCCTCAACGAACTCAGCCACGCGGTTTCGTCCACGATGGATATCAGCGACATGCTGCGCATCGTGCGCGACCAAGTGCCGTCGATGATGGACTCGGATACGCTCTACGTCGCGCTCTATAATGCCGCGTCGGGCGATATCGTCTTTCCGATGGCAGTCCAAAATGGAACCGATTTGTACATCCCGCCGCGCGTGATGGGGATGGACGAGGTGTCCTTCATCGTGCGCAATCGGCGTCCGCTCTCGTTGGGCGGCGATAATCCGAGCGCGGAACAGGTGCGCAAGAACTTGCGCATCGAAAATGGCGAGGGCGACGCGCTGCGTTACTTGGGCGTGCCACTGATCGCGGGCGATCAGATCGTCGGCGTGTTGGGCGTGCGCGACAGCCGCAAGACGCGCCCCTTCGGGCTGAACGACCAACGCATCTTGACCAATATCGGCACGCAGTTGGGCGCGGCGATCCAGAACGCCAATTTGTTTGAGGAAGTGCGCAACCTCGCGGATCAAATGAACTTGCGCGTCCAAGAGCGCACGCGCGAATTGCAAGAAGAACGCGACCGCATCGACGCGCTGTACCGCATTACGTCTGAACTGGGGACGACGCTGGATATGGATCGGCTGCTGCGTGGCGCATTGGAAAATGTGGCGCGGGTCGTCGGCGCGGATGATGCCGTTGTCATGCTCGTGAATCCGCTCACGGATCGGCTGTATAACCGCGCGACGCTGCATCCGCAGCCAGACAACATGCCGTTGGAACACGCGCCCGATGGCGATCACCCCTTCCATCCAGCGGAGATGCTCGGTGATTGGCTGATACGCCGTGACGGTGAACGCTCTGCGCTGATCGATGATTTGATCATGACGCCGTATTGGAACATCAGCCAACCGGGTGCGGGCGATTATCGCAGCGCCATCGCGGTCATTTTGGAGACGCAAGAGGATGCACAAGGCGCGTTGATGTTCTTGGGGCGCGACAGCGGACAGTTCACCGAGCCGCAGTTGAAGCTTGTGCAAGCAGCGGCGTCGCAAGTCGCCACCGCCATCAACAACGCCGACTTGTACAGCCTCATCCGCGATCAAGCCGAGCGCATGGGAACATTATTGCGCGTGGAACAGGAAGAAGCGGGCAAGAACAGCGCCATCCTTGAAGGTATTGCTGACGGTGTGCTGTTGGCGGACGCGACGGGCGCGATCATCTTGTTCAACAATGCGGCAGAAGAAATCTTGGACATGCCGCGCGATTATGCGATTGGACAGCAGCTCACGCGACTCAGCAGCATGTCGGAGGGAACGGCGCGTTGGGTCAGCACGTTAGAGAACTGGATCGCGCGCCACGGCATCTCATTCGGAGGGGCGTACCGGGCGGATGACTCGACGTTCTTGGCGGCGGTGGTGGGGCGCGGCGTCGAGGACTCGCTCGTGATCGACCGCCTCGAAGTCGGGCTGCGGGTGGTGAGTATCCGCGCGTCATCGGTGTTCGTCGGGGAACAGCTTCTCGGTACGGTCGCGGTGTTCCGTGATGTGACCAAAGAAGTGGAAGTGGAGCGCATGAAGTCGGAGTTTATCTCCAATGTCACGCACGAACTGCGCACGCCGCTGACACCGATCTTGGGCTTCGTCGATTTGATGCTGATGGGCGGCGCGGGCGAACAGACCGACCAAACCAAACGCTTCTTGGGCATGATCAAGACCAATGCTGAACGCTTGCGCAACTTGGTCGAGGATTTGCTCTCAATCTCCGAACTCGACAGCGGACGCGGCAAACTCGACCTCGAAGCGATTGACCTCCAAGAACTGCTGTCGAATGTGGTCAACCACATGAACAGCCACTTCATCGGGCGCGGCAAGACGTTGGAGATCGAGATGCGCATCGACGCGAATACGGGCCCGATCCAAGCCGATAAAGTGAAGCTCAATCAGATCATCACCAACGTCGTCGAGAACGCCTTCAACTACACGTACAGCGGTGGGCGCGTGACGATTGAGGCGCACCGTCAGCCCGACGGACAGTACATCTTGATCGCCGTCAGCGATACGGGCATCGGTATTCCAGAGGAATTCCGTGACCGAATTTGGAATCGCTTCGAACGTTACGAAGAACATGCGTTGGTGATGGATGTCGCGGGGACGGGCTTGGGCTTGCCGATTGTCAAGACGCTGGTCGAACTGCACGGCGGCGAAGTCTGGTTCGACTCGCAGGTCAATCAAGGCACGACATTCTACCTTCGTCTGCCCGTTCAGCCGTCGCCGCTGCTCAACAGCGATCCGTTGGCAGCCCTCGCTGGGTCTGCGCGCTTGACCGCACCGTCGTCTCCACCCGCGACGGCGACGACGAATGGACATACGCTTAACGTGACCACAGCCGAACTCAAAGAAGGATAGTCATGGCACATATCTTGGTTGCAGAAGATGAACGCGATATTCGGGAACTGATCAATTTCACATTGATGTTTGCCGGACACACCGTTAGCTTGGCGGCGAATGGCGAAGAAGCCCTGAATGCTGCCACGAAAGCCAGCCCCAAGCCCGATCTGATCATGATGGACGTGCGGATGCCCCGCATGAGCGGCTTCGAGGCGTGTCGGAATATTCGCCTGTTGGACAGCTACCGCGATACACCGATCATCTTTTTGACGGCGAAAGGGCAGGACGAGGAAATCAGCGCGGGCATCGATGCAGGCGCGACGGCATACATCCTCAAGCCGTTCGCGCCCGACGATCTAACGAAACGTGTGGCGGACATTCTAAGACAGGCGGGCGTCGCCCGCTGAAAAGCGAAAGACGATCATGAGCGCGGTCATTTGCGGCGGCGAACGAGTTCACTATGAAGTGCTGGGGCGTGGCAATCGCCCCGTGATCATGCTGCACGGTTGGATCGGCTCGTGGCGCTATTGGATTCCCACGATGCAATCGCTCCAGTTGAAATACCGCGTCTACGCGCTTGATCTGTTGGGTTTTGGCGATTCGGCACGTACAACTAATCGCTATACGCTCGAACATCAGATCGCCATGCTCGACGATTTCATGCGCGAACTTGGTATTATGAAAGCGGCGCTGCTCGGACATGGTTTCGGCGCGTTATTGGCGGTCGAGTTCACGCGCCGTTATCCAGAACGCATCCCGCGCTTGATGCTCGCCAGCGCGCCGCTGTTCGATCCGGGCAACCTCGAACACCGCGTCCCGGTCGTGCGCAAGCTGACGCCGACGCCTGTCAATCGCGCGACCGCTGCGCTCCCGCCCGTCTATTCCTCCAACCCAGAATCGGCACCGACTTTGCTCTCGCAAGGTGAAGATTCGTCGTTGAACGCGCCAACGGTGCAGAGTCCGAGCGCGGCGATGCGCGCGGCGATGGCAGAGGTTCAGCGCGCGCGCACCGCCGCGCAAAAATCGCAGACGACCGAAATCGTTCGCGCGCTGCCGTTGGCAGAGACCAATGTGAACAATCCGCTGGCGCGCCTCGTCGCGGAACAATCACTCGATGCGCTGTTGGGGCGCTGTTTCAAACGCAGCGAGCCGAACTTCGACAAGTTGATCGTCGATGTCGAGCGCACGGACAAAAATGCGGTGAGCGCGTCGGCGCAGGTGTTCGACGCGGGATCACTCTTGGACACGATGCGGCTGCTGCCGATGCCCACCGTCGTCGTGCATGGCGCGGACGATCCGCTGTTCCCGCTGCCGTCGGATGAGGTGTGGCATTACATCACGTTCGACAAAGAACACTCGATCTTGCCCGTGATCTTGCCCGGCGTGCGCCATTTCCCGATGTTGGAGGATGAACGTTTCGTCCGGCTGGCGACTGACTTCTTGGACGCGCCCGACGTGAGCAAGCTGGAGATCAAAGAACGCTTCCGACGGCGGACGCGGTGAAGAATGGGAATAGTAGTCCGTCAAGAAAGTAGATAAAAGCAACCTCACCCCCCAACCCCCTCTCCACGCAGTGGAGAGGGGGTCAGGGGGTGAGGTGAATCAGGGAGAAAACCAAACCTGTCCTACCAGAAAGGGGGGCGGCGGATTTGCATTCGGTTTCGGTTTTTCGTCAATCGACTCCTTGCAGTTGCGTTTTTACGCATCCCACATTACTCGTTAAGCATCACTGAAGGAATTTGCGATGCACAAGGCTCTGATCTTCGCCAATGGCGATGTCAACGATGGAGAAATGGTACGACGGGCGCTCGAAGCGGCAGCCGCCATGCCCGGCGAAACGCTGATTCTCGCAGCAGATGGCGGCGCGCGGGCGGCGCAGCATTTTAAGATGCGTGTGCAAATCGTGATCGGCGATATGGACTCGTTGAGCGACGCTGAACAAGCCACTTTGCGCGCGGAGGGCGCGGAACTGCTGCCCTTTCCCGCTGAGAAGAACGAAACTGATCTGGAACTGGCGCTGACCCATGCCGTCGCGGAGGGCGCACACTGGATTCGCATCATTGGCGGCGTCGGGGATCGCCTCGATCAGACGTTGAGTAACGTCTATCTGCTGGCGCTGCCCGTGCTGCATCAGCTCGATACGCGCTTGGTGGCAGGCGTCCAAGAGGCTTGGTTGGCGCAGACGGGAACGCATCCGATTTTGGGCGCGAAGGGCGATACGATCTCGCTGATTCCGTTGAGCGGCGTCGCGCGGGGCATCGTCACGGAAGGGCTGTACTATCCCCTGCGCGATGAGGATTTGCACTTCGGACCTGCGCGCGGCGTGAGCAATGTCCTATCCGACGACCGCGCCTCCGTGACCGTGCGCGAGGGTGCATTGTTGATCGTGCATACGATTGGGCGCGCGTAAATGAGCGCTGCCAACACGCTCCCGCGTATGACGGTCGTCAAATGCGACGCGCACGGCGCAGAGGGGTTTCGCTACGACGGCGAAATCGTCGAGCAGAGCGCAACGCACGTTTATCTACGCGCGATCTTCACGCGCGCCGACTCAGATCGCGGCTATATGGTCTATCGGCGCGGCGACGTGTTCCACGAGTGGTTTTACGCGGATCGCTGGTACAACGTGTTCAAGATTTTTGACGTGGACGACGGACGACTGAAGGGCTGGTACTGTAACATCACACGCCCCGCGACGTTCAACACTGAAGATGGGCGGCTGATCGTGCGCGCCGATGATTTGGAACTGGATATCTTCGTCTTTCCGCCGCAGATGGAGCGCGAACCGCTGCTGTTGGACGAGCGCGAGTTCAACCAGTTAGAACTGTCCGACGATGAACAGCGGATGGCATGGGCGGCGGTAGATACAATCACAGACTTGGCGGCGCGGGGCGTCGCGCCGTTCGATGCGCCAGCAAACGAACGCCCAAGCGAGTAGTTCGTCAAGAAAGTTCTTAAAGCAACCTCACCCCCCAGCCCCCTCTCCGTACCGGAGAGGGGGAGTCGTTTAGTGGGCTATCTTCCCCTCTCCAAGCAGTGGAGAGGGGTGAATAGCGAATACAGCGCCATTTTTCTCCCCCTCTCTACGAAGTGGAGAGGGGACTGGGGGGTGAGGTGGTACTTTTCAAACGGCTTCTTAGTTCGACTTTGCACATCAAGCAGCATAAGAAAGCGTAGAAATGAGCGTATCAAAAAGGGATTTGGGAATTTTAAGCATGTCGGGTTCTTCCCTCGATATTCGAAAAGTGGGATAAGCAGACCAG
>Ga0163144_10004182_pt1 | contig 32631 bp, 34 predicted proteins | sample OliLak19BULKMAT1_FD_123175 | JGI IMG/M metagenome (GOLD analysis project Ga0163144, IMG submission 123175) | Freshwater microbial mat bacterial communities from Lake Vanda, McMurdo Dry Valleys, Antarctica - Oligotrophic Lake LV.19.BULKMAT1 | ecosystem: Environmental > Aquatic > Freshwater >... | reverse complement strand
CTGCCCGCGGGCGGGCGGGGGCTGTGCTAGGCATCGCGGCCCCCGGCGAGGTCGCTAGTCAGCGCGACGGCCACATCCCTCGTTCCGCCGTCGCCCCCCCCCCCAGTTTCTCGATCTTCCTTGACCAGCCCTTGGACCATCTCCATCGCGCCTTCGACATCGGCACGGGCATCAGTGGCGCGGACTTCGGACACCAATCGCTTCACTTCGACAATATCGCTCGACGCGGGATTCACGACTGAACTTGCAGGGTTTGAGAGCAGCACCAACGCGGCCCGATCGCCCCGCCCACTGTCCAACTGATCGAGCATCGCGAGCGCTGCTTGCTTGTGTCGTTCGAGAGCCGACTCGCCCCCACTACCCCCCACCCCACCGACCCCTACAGGCGTGATTGCCTGCGAGGCGAGGCTGGTGTCTAGCACAATGGCGAGAGTCTTTGGCCTCGCTGTGTTGGCGCCTCCGCGTGAACCGAGCAGCGGCTTGCCCAAGGCCACGCCCACGAGTGCAATGAGCAGGCATCTCAGCGCGAGCAGGAGCAACTGCTCGAATCGCATCCGCCGTCGCTGCTGGCGATAGGCCTGCATGAGCCAATCCATCGCGCCCCAGGAGACCGGCTTGCGACGCCGGCGCATAAGGATGTGGATCAGAATCGGAACGCCGACACAGAGAAGCCCTGCGAGCAAGAGCGCGGGGTTGGCGAAGGTCATTGCGACCTCCCAGTGCGCAGGTTGTTTGGACGTGCCTCCATGCCAACGCAAGCGTAGTGCTGCGAAGCCCGGTTACCGACCGCAGGAAAATAGGAATCTCGGACTACAAGAAATGGTAACTGGAAGCCAAGTCGATGCCAGCCTGCGCTCGTCATTCCCAACCAATACTGGAACATCCAGATGTGCGAGATGCACAGCAAGAAGAGCCGAGGTTACATTGACGTGAAGTTTGACCCCTGCGACATTTCGTCGTTCCTGCTCGTCTTCAGCGTGGGCCCCTGCACAGGGTGCGGTCTCTGATCCTCAGCACTTGGTCAGCCGCTCTTGCTGCGTCGGATGATCGCGTTGCGCCGGGCAACAAACTCCGCGAGCGGCGGGCCAAGCCAGGTGTGCGTGCTGAGTTTCTGGTAGTCATAGCCAAAGCCTCTCGCGGCTTTCTCGACCGCGAGAATATTTTCGCTGGCGACCTTGAGGTACGCCTCGCGCAAGGCCCGCGGATCAATCCGCACGGCCGCTTCGCCCTCCAGCCCTTCGAAGGGTGCAGCATCGACAAACGAGAAGCGTTCCTCCTCGCGGTCGAGCACCTGGAAGAGCATCGCGTCGTGCCCCTTGAATCGCAGGCGGGCAAGCGCATCGCGCACGTGGTCGGCCCCCATGAAAAAGTCGCTGATGATCGCGACCAGCGAGCGGTTGGTCATCTTGCCCAGGGCCTGATCGGTCGCGCGCAGCAGGTCGGTCTTGCGGTTGCGGTTGGTCGGCTCCACAGGATGCAGCGACAGCGCCCCTACGATCTGACGCCATGTGCCCTGCGCGCTGCTGCGTTTGAGCATCGCCCGAACCTCGTCGGCGAACACCACCAGCCCCACGCGATCACCCTGACGAAGTGTGATATAGGCCAAAGCCGCGGCAAGCGCGGTGGCATGATCAAACTTGCTCCAATGGGCCCGTCCATCGGCGGAAAGTTTCACGCCTTCGCCGCTCGCTTCTTCAAAGGATCGGCTGCCATAACTCATGCTGCCCGAGGAATCGACCAGAATGATGAGGTCAAAGTTGGTTTCCTGCTGGTGCTGCTTGAGGTGCAGCCGGTCGGTGCGCCCGAAGACTTTCCAGTCCAGGTGGCGCAGATCATCGCCAGGCACATAGGGCCGATGCTGAGCAAACTCCACGGAGAGACCCTGGTATGGCGAACGATGCTGCCCGCTGGAAAAACCCTCCACGATCATCTTGGCCCGCAGTTCAAAGGACGACAAACGAGCCAGCGTCTGCGGGTGGAGGTAGAGTTGGGCATCAACTTCGGGGAGGTTGGTATCAGGCACAATCTAGGGTAGCAGCATGCGATTGTCGCCCAACGCGAAAGTGAGTGCCTGGAGTCTCGCGAGCATTGCTTATCGCCTGGCCTGCATGTCGTATTGCAAATATCCCAAGTGCGTCTCGGCATGCCGCAGGTGCAGTTTCAGCCATTCCTCGTGCGACATCTTTCCAAACACAGCGTTGGGGATGCTCGGGCTGCCAGCCTTCAATCTCCCGAACTGTTCGCGGCAGCGGCGCAGGCCTTCATCGACCGTGATCTTGTCCACGCCATACGTGCCTTCGGGGGCTCCGGGCAATCGAAAGCCCTGGGGGGCTTTGCCATTGAGTACTTTGTTCTTCATCATCGGGCCTAGCAGCCGCACAAACCAGGGCGGCTTGATTGGTGAACCGTCAAAGCTCCACTGAATCCAGTGCGCCAGGTGACCCAGTATCTGCCCCACTTCCCAGTTGCCCTTGCGTTCAAGCGTGCCGACTTGCTCCGCGACGGCGATTCGCTCCATCTCGGCGAGCGCATCGTCGACATGCTTGAAGGAAAGCGGGCGGAGTGACACCTTCTTGACATCAACTGGCATTGCGAAGGATAGAGCGATGCGGAACCATGTGGAAAATGCGAAACACACGGAAACATCGAATGCTCTCCCGCTTTGCGTCTCTATCGCGTGTGCCCATCGTCAGAGGCCAAGTCGTTGCAGGATGCCGTCCAGAATGCTACGGCTGGCCGCGTTGTCGCCCCAGGGCCAGAAAGTCACCACGACTTTGGTGCCTTGAAAGACCTTGTAGGACTCGATCCGGACAGTGGGGATGTCACTGGTGCGGGGCGGGCGGGCGACCACCTTGCCGATTTCCTCGGCACTGCTGATGTCAACGACCGCATAGCCGCGTGCCCGCACGGTCGCCTCCGCCGCGGCAATGACAGCAGGCACTCGTGCCTCAACCGGTAAAACCGCCGAGAGGTGCGGCATGTCATAGGTTGCCATGACGTTGGTCCGCCCCTGTGAGACAGGGATAGGAGTCGAGCAGGCAGGCAGCATGGCAAGGGACGCGAAGAGGAAAAGCACGCGCATGGCGTAGATTCGGCCAGTTGGACGCATCGGCACGAATTGCCGATTTGGGCCCACGGTGAGGGGGACGGCCATAATCCGAACGGATGTCGAACAATGTTTCGTGTTTGCGCCTTGAAACCTGATGTCGAGCGCGCTTCAATCTAGGCCCTACTCGAAGAGGTCGAAAGACCCCGTTCGTGTGGGTGTTCTGGGCCCGGGGCTTGGTTCCACTCACGGCGCAATTGCGCCATATTGATGAGGCATTGCATGTCGATTCGCGTGAAGGCAAGAAGCGGTGAGACGGTTGAGGGCCTGATGCGGCGCTTCAAGAAGCTCTGCGAAAAGGAAGGCTTGACGAAGGACGTTCGTCGCAAGGAGTTCTACGAGAAGCCAAGCGAACGCGCACGGCGCGATGCCCGCAAGAGCGTTGCCCGCCGCATGAAGGAAGACGGCACGTTCATTCCCAAGAACGCCAAGGACGCGAAGGATGCCAAGGGCGGCAAGGGTGCCAAGGCTGGCGCTGGCGGTCCGGGCGGATATGGTGGCGGCTTCGGTGGCGGCGGTCGTTCTCGCGACTAATTCGTGCCAGCCGATGAAACACTGGTTTGGTTCCGTGGGTAGAGCAGGGCGGGTCGTATGCACGATCCGCTTTTTTTCTCGACCCTTTGTGCTTGCCCACCAGCACTCCCTGCCTTTGTCCTGCCAGCGGCGCTGTCCATGTATTGCAGCCTTGGGCGTTGGCCCATGCTTTGCGTTCAGGCCACTTTCGACCCGCAATGCTCCGGGGGCTTGTTAGTAGAGGGCTTGTTAGGGCTTGATTGTTCGTAACATTCCAGACTGGATTGCCCGCCGGGTTCCCGGCAAAGTTCGGTCTTTCGAAGACAGCCGACAACTCATCTGTCTCTGGAATACTTCACGACAGAGACTTCAAAGTAGAGACATCGCGACAGTTTTCCCCAGGAGGTTTTGCGTGAGCCAATTCGCACCATCAACCACACAAGTCCATATGACGGAACACAAACCGCTTGTGAGCCTTCTGAGCCACCTCGGCTTGCTTGGCACGAGGACCCTCGCTGTGCTCGCCATCGTGCTGGGCACGTTGCTGACGGCCCAGCCCGCCCTGGCATCCGGCCCCGTCGGAGTAGATACCCCGGTCTTCCAGAAGCCGGGCGGCGAAGCCAACCTGGTCATCCCAGACCTCAATCTTGTGAAGTTCATGGGCATCGGCGGGCATGACCTGCTGCTGTCAGGTTTCTTTATCTCGCTGCTGGGCCTGGTCTTCGGCGCGATTATCTACACCCAACTCAAGAACATGCCCGTCCACAGCAGCATGCTCGAAGTCAGCGAGCTCATCTATACCACCTGCAAGTCGTACATGATTCAGCAGGGCAAGTTCCTTGCCCGCCTGTTCCTGTTCATCGGATCCATCGCGGCCATCTACTTCGGTGTCTTCGCTCCTACTCCGGTCATCGATATCGCAACCGGTGAGTTCAAGAGCGGGTTTGGCATTGCACGCGTCGGGCTCATCGTTCTCTTCGCCGTCATCGGCGTGCTGGGCAGTTATGCCGTGGCGTGGTATGGCATCCGCGTCAACACCTTCGCCAACTCGCGCACCGCGTTCGCAAGCCTGAAGGGCAAGCCCTATCCCTGCTACGCCATTCCGCTCAAGGCCGGCATGTCCATCGGCATGATGCTGATCAGCGTCGAACTGTTCATCATGCTCGCCATCCTGCTGCTCCTGCCCAGCGACCTCGCGGGTGCCTGCCTGATCGGCTTTGCCATCGGTGAATCGCTCGGTGCCGCGGCCCTTCGCATCGCGGGCGGCATTTTTACCAAGATCGCAGATATCGGCAGCGACCTGATGAAGATTGTCTTCAAGATCAAAGAGGACGATGCCCGCAATCCTGGCGTGATCGCTGACTGCGTGGGCGACAACGCTGGCGACAGCGTCGGCCCCAGCGCGGACGGCTTCGAAACCTACGGCGTGACGGGCGTCGCCCTGATCGTCTTCACCATGATCGCAGTGACACCCGCTGTCTTCTTCAAGGCTGGTGACGCGAACAAGTTGGTTGACCTTGGCAATGGCCGCATGGTCAGTTATGCCTACGCGACCAGCATCGTCGATGTCGGCGGCACCAAGCCCGATGGCAGCAAGCTCAACCCCGACTACCTCCCTGCCCTCGATACCCGCATGTCGGTTGCCGATGCCGCGGACCGCACCAAGCTCGATCAGCTCAAGGCCGATGCCAGCGATCCGCAGATTGTCGCGAAGGCAACCAGCGTGGTGAGCACTGCCCAGATCACAACGCAGACTATCCAGGTCAAGCTGCTGGTCTGGCTTTTCATGATGAGAATCATCATGGTGATCGCCAGCGCCGTGTCTTACTTCATCAACGAAGCAATGGCCAAGGCCAAGTACGCCATGGCCACGAAAATGAACTTCGAGCATCCGCTCACGATTCTCGTGGTGCTCACATCGGTCGTCTCGATCATTCTGACCTACGCCGCGAGTTGGCTCATGCTGGGCGGGGGCACCTGGGACGATCTGACCAAACTCAACCCTGCCTTTGAGGGCGTTGCGGGCAACTTCTGGTGGATTCTGGCTTCGATCATCAGTTGCGGCACCGCTGCTGGCGCGATCATCCCCGAACTGGTCAAGGCCTTTACCAGCGTTCACAGCCGTCACGTCCGCGAGGTTGTCAAGAGCAGCGAGCAGGGTGGAGCCAGCCTCAACATCCTGTCGGGCCTGGTTGCGGGCAACTTTGCCGCCTATTGGCTGGGCATGGCCATCATCCTGCTGATGGGCATCGCTTACATGTTCAGCACTTTCGGTCTGGGCACGATCATGCTCGCCCCAGCGGTCTTTGCATTCGGCCTGGTGGCCTTCGGCTTCCTCTCGATGGGTCCCGTGACTATCGCTGTGGACAGCTACGGGCCAGTTACCGACAATGCCCAGAGCGTCTACGAACTCTCGACGATCGAGCAGATTCCGGGCATCGAGAAGGAGATCGAGAGCACGTTCGGATTCAAGCCCGACTTTGAGAAGGGCAAGGAGTTCCTGGAGGAGAACGACGGCGCTGGCAACACGTTCAAGGCAACCGCCAAGCCCGTGCTGATCGGTACCGCCGTGGTCGGTGCTACCACCATGATCTTCTCGATCATCGTCGTGCTCACCGGTGGCCTCACGGCCAACCTTGACAAACTCAGCCTGCTGCACGCTCCGTTCCTGCTAGGGTTGATCACGGGCGGCGCAGTGATCTACTGGTTCACCGGTGCGAGCATGCAGGCCGTGACGACCGGCGCGTATCGCGCGGTGGAGTTCATCAAGGCCAACATCAAACTTGATGGCAACACCAAGGCAAGCGTTGAGGACAGCAAGAAGGTCGTGACCATCTGCACCGAGTACGCTCAGAAGGGTATGTTCAACATCTTCCTGGGTGTCTTCTTCGGCACCCTGTCGTTCGCCTTTGTCGAACCGTTCTTCTTCATCGGCTACCTCATTGCCATCGCACTCTTTGGCCTCTACCAAGCCATGTTCATGGCCAATGCTGGCGGTGCATGGGACAACGCCAAGAAGATCGTCGAGACCGATCCGGCCTATAAGGGCACGGGGCGTGGCAAGGGCAGCGACCTGCACGCTGCGTGCGTCGTGGGCGATACCGTGGGCGATCCGTTCAAGGACACCAGCAGCGTCGCCCTCAATCCGGTCATCAAGTTCACGACCCTCTTTGGCCTGCTCGCTGTCGAGTTGGCGATCCACGTCAAGAAGCCCGGCTTCGTCCACACGCCGCTCACTATTGCCCTGGCCATCATCTTCTTCCTGATCAGCGCGTTCTTTGTCTATCGCAGTTTCTACGGCATGATGATCGACAAGGACGAAGCCAAGCACGCGTAAGCGTCCCATACTATTACTCCCCGCACATGTAACGTACCGCTTCATCCCATCAAGCCCGCGACCTCACGGTCGCGGGCTTTTTTTGTGGTCGCCCTACGCTCCATCCATGCAAGGCTTCTTCCCGAATCCGCAGAACCCACCCGGCCCGCCACCGCTCGAAGCCGCGTTGCAGCAACTGCACGCCCAATTCCAGGAAGAGGCCAGTTTCTCTGACCGGCGCTTCCGCGAGTTTCAGGGGCATCTGCTCTCGATACGCCAGCGGATCTATGCACTCGAAGCTCGCGCAAACCTTCGAGATGCCGGGCGCACGCCCCGCATGCCCGTCCAGTTCCGTGCCCAGTATGGCGAAGACTTGATGCTGTACGACCTGCTTGGAGATGAGCCAAGCGGCCTGCTTATCGAGGTTGGCGCATTTGACGGCAAGCATCTCTCTGTCACCTATGCGATGGATGCAATTGGCTGGGATTGCCTGCTCATCGAAGCGATCCCGCAGCGCTTCGAGCAGTGCAAGGCCAATCGTCCCCACGCTCGTGTCGAGCACGCCGCGCTTGCCCAGCCCGGCGCGCCGCGCGATGTTGAGTTTACAGTCACCCAAGACCATTGGGGGGGCATGCTCAGTTATCTCTCCGCCAGCGAGGAGCACAAGCGGGCAATCGCAACCCAGCAACTCAAGACCACGAAGGTCCGCGTGCCCTGCACCACCATGAACGACCTGCTGAGTACTCACACTGGCGAGATCGCCGCAGCCTCGATCGATGTCGAGGGGGGAGAGATTGACCTGCTGCGAGGCTTTGACTTGGCCAGGTATCGTCCAAACGTGCTGCTTGTCGAAGATCAGTCGCAGCAGGAAGGCACGCCAGTTGGTGAGTACATGAAGACCCAGGATTACCAATTCGCGGGCTGGCTTCCCTTCTGCCGGATGTACATCCACAAGGACCAGCAGGAACTGCTGGCCAAGTCGCAACGCGTTGGATAGCGACGCGGATCGACTCGTCAATGCATGTCCAAGTCAGTGCATGTCCAGAAAGTTCTTCAGCAGCCTTGGCCCTTCGAGCGTGAGAAAACTCTCGGGGTGGAACTGCACGCCCTCGACAGGCTTCTTGGTTGCATCCGCCCAGACCCGGCGCAGGCCCATCACGACTCGACGGGTCGCGCTGGCAGGATTATTCACTTCGATGGGATTGATGGGATTGATGGGATTGATGGGCTCGTCGGTCCATGCCGATACTTCCCATCCGTCCTTACCCGCTTGTCGCTTTGGAATAGTTGCTTCCAATACCACAAGCGAGTGATAGCGCGTCGCCTCGAACGGATCCGAAAGTCCAGCGAAGACACCTCGGTTGGTATGGCGAATCGGACTGGTCTTGCCATGCATAGGCACCACATGGCGCGTCACGGTCATGCCATGCATATCGCCCATCGTCTGATGCCCAAGGCAAACGCCCAGGATCGGCACCTTGCCCTCAAACTGCTGGATGATCGCCGAGGAGCAGCCAGCCTCCTTGGGAGTGCATGGCCCGGGCGAAATAATAACCTTGTCTGGCCCCTTGCCGCCCTGCAAAGCAGCGGCCTCGCGTGCTGTTATCTTGTCGTTTCGCACCACGAGCAGGTCTGTGCCCACTCGAAGCGACCGATCGATCTCGCCCAGTCGCTGCACCAGGTTCCACGTAAAGGAGTCGTAGTTATCGATGAGTAGGATCACGAACTAACTATAGGGAAAACTCTGTACGTCCGGCGTTTAGCGTTCGACGCCCGGTGTCGGGGTAGGCAGTATGCAAACTTGCCAGGCGGGATGCCGGGCTTACGCGCCGCCGATCCAACCCAGTGCCCGAAACAGCGCCCGCGTGGGGGGAATGATCCGCTCCTCATTCGCCGTGTCGAAGGGCTCGATGCTGTCGGTCGCGAACCAGCGTACCTGCTCATACTCCCAGTTCGCGGCGTGCGCTTGTGCGCTCGCCTCTTCGAGTGTGCCGACATCGCAGACGAACACAACATCGTCGCTCATCGCCTTGTGGTCTCTGGCAATCGCCACCGCCTGCCCAGCCCGCACATGCAGCGCCGATTCCTCCAGCACCTCATCAGCGAGATGCGCCAGGATCGTGTCATGGTCCATGCTTGTAATCGACGCAGGCGGAACTGCCAAGCCTCCGCTGGGCCCCAGTTCCCACATCCCGCCATACACCCGAGTCGCGCCAGCACGCTTGCCCATCAGCACCCATTCACGCCCGACCGCATCCTTTGCCACCAGCACGCCAGTGACCGAGAGAATGCGAACGCCGGTCTGCACTTGCGGCTGCACAGCGAGCATCGCGAATCGATCCTGCCTCGCGAGGATTTCGTAGAAAAGTGGCTCTGCCTTCGCGCTCAGTGCAATCGCGGCCTCTCGTGCAACCTCATGGGGCAACTGCAGCACGCTGAGGATCGGGCCATCGAAGTATCGTGGATTGTCCGCGAGCAACTTGGCCCATGCAGCGTCCACCGCGCTGCTGTTGAGCTCGCGTGCATCCTTGGTGATCACGACGCGAAGTGGGCCATCCCCAAGCCTGATGGGAATGATCTCGATCTGTGGAATGCCGCGATAGGCGATCATCGCTGCGACCCCATGCGTCTGCCCGCTGCCATCGGTTATCGCCCACCTAGCAAGGAGCCCAGCCCGCCCATATCGCCGATCCCGCCGGGCAGGCCCATTGCCTTGGCCTCATCATCGATGACCGACTTGATGCGGCCTTGGGCAGCGCCCAGCGCGTTGTTGACGGCTTCGGCAATGATCGTCCCCGCCAGTTGGCGAGTCTTGTCATCGCCAGCGATGCCATTGGCCAGCGCCGGGCTGATCTCAATCGAAAGCACCTTGAGCTCCCCCGAAACCGTCGCCTTGGCGGCCCCATTGCCCCCCTCACCCGTAATCTGCGCATCAGCCAGCCGCTCCTTCACACGAGCCGCAACCTTGTCCTTATTGGCCATCAGTTTACCGACAGCACCGAGCATTTTCATATTGTCGAACATTAGGATTCTCCGTTGTGAGTTGAGGATAGGGAGCAAGCCGCTATTGGCATCGCGGACCCGCAGGCCCTGGCCATTGCGAGATTTCTCGCAGAATAACACAAAGTGACTCCAAGCACACATGGCGCATGGGCCCGGGTTCTTACTACGCTTGGGCATGCCTTCCATCCGCCACGTTGCCCTCTATCCCGGCTCCTTCGATCCCATGACCTTCGGGCATCTCGACGTGATCAGTCGGGGGAGAAAACTATTCGATGAATTGATCGTCGCGATCGGACGTCACCCGGGCAAGAACCAGCTTTTCAGTTCCGACGAACGCGTCGCGATGGCCCAGAGCCTGGTGCAGGACATGATGCGGCAGAAGCCCGAGGGCGCGGTTGTCCGCGTCGAAGCCTTTGAGGGCCTGACCGTCGACTTCGCCCGCGAGCTTGGTGCCACAGTCCTGCTCCGAGGCGTGCGCAATCTCTCCGACTTGCAGTACGAAATCCAGCAGGCCGTGACGAATCGAGAGGTCGCGGGCCTTGAGACCGCCTTCGTCGTCGCGGGGTCGAGCTTCGCGTACACCAGCAGCAGCCTCATTCGTCAGATCGCAGCCTTGGGCGAGAACCTCGACGAGGCCCTGACTCCGATGTGCCCCAAACTCGTAATCGAGCAGTTGAAACTCAAGAAGCGTGAGAAGCATCCCCAATTAGAGCGTCTGCGCATCGCGACCAAGGACGAGGGCTGATTGTTCCAGATTCCTGTTTACCCCTGCCCCGCGAGTTTGCGCACCGTGACATCAAAGGTCCGCACCATGTTGCTATGCAGGCCATAGCACAAGGCCGCGAAGACACCAGCCCCCACCAACGCGCCGATCGCCAGTGCCATTCGCGCCGCGCCGGGACCCTGGTCGGTAATGGTGTCCGCCATCGCTCCGTTGGGCGTTGTCAGCGCGAAGACATACGAGGCTGGCGAAAGCCCCGCCATCAGTGGGCCAAGAACCTTGATACCCGTCAGTGCCTGCCACGAGCACAATCCAAGGATTCCCGAAACCGCCCCGACAATGCCCACGGTCCAGACCGTGCTTGCGAGCGTCCCCTTGCTCTTCAGGCTCCAATGCAGCCCCACCATGACACAGAAAGCCATGAAGGGCACGACCACCAGTGGCGCGAGCAATCCCGACTCTGGCAAGAGCACCGGTACGGTCTGTGTCGTCCCGCCACCAAACGGAGCAACCGTGACCGTCACGCCGCCGCTCCGCCCGATTCCTCCCGACAACACATAGGCCCCCGCGAACAGCAGCGTCCCCAAGGGCACCAACAACAGAGGCACCAGATACGCCACCAGCCCTCGCAACTTGCCCCAGGTATAAGCGCTGGCGGTGATTGGTGTGGTGAGCAGCAGGTCGAGGTGGCCTTCCTCTCGCTCCTTGCTGATGGCGGTCGCTGCGGTGTTGATCGCGACCAGTGCGATGACCAGCAACTCGCCCCACACCGTCGCGGAGATTGCGAACTGGAACTCGTTGTGGCTCATGCTCCCTGAGTGGTAAAAGTAAATCAGAACGATCCCAAAGGCGAGGCCAATCGCAACAAAAATCCAGCGCGCCACGATCTTGGCGGGCGATGAATTGCGGCTTGCCGCCTCGCGCCAGGCGATAGGGTTGTGCCAGACCGTGCGCGGCGCACGATGCGACGTGCCGTCGCCACCGGACTCAAGGTTTGCCTGCGAAGCCGACTTGCGCCCCAACCACTTCTTCCAAAGGGGTATTCCGTCCTCGCCCTCGCCCAGGTGGGCCAAGCCGCCAAGCCGGACGGTAATCGTGCTCGCGGCCATAAAGAGCAGGCTGATGATAGAGCTACCCACGCACCACGTCGTCACCGGCGTCTCGAGCATCCAGCGTGTCAAGCCCGAAGAACTGCCTTCCGCCACGCGCGGATATGTCGTGGGATTGAGCAACGCCGTCAGGGCGAGGAACGGATTGAGCGATGTCATCAGCGTGACACCATCACCGTTGGGACCCGCGCCGCTGCCAGCGTTCCGCAGCCATGCATCGATCGCGATCGTGACGGCAAGGTAACTGATGATCGCAACATAGAACGCGAAGAAGGCTCGCTTGCCCGCAAGCCGCGATACCGCAAGCCCGATCGCAACACTCCCCACCAGCAGCGCCGCGCACGCCGCGATGACATAGCTCGCAAAGATCGCTGTTCCCGGTACCCCGCCGAAGTACTGCGTCAGCGCAAATAATGGCAACGAACAGAGCAGCAATCCAAACACGAAGGTCATTCGCCCGAACAGGTTGCCCAGCACCACCTGCCCCGCAGTCAGAGGCGTGGTCAGCAGTACATCCCAACTCTTGGGATTGGCTTCCTGGCGAATCGCACCGCCCATAAAGACCGGAGCGAGCACGCAGATCAGCGTGATCTGCAGATAGGCGATGTACTGAAAACTCTGCGAACCTGCCGCCGCAAGTTCCTGGTAGGACAGACTGCCGGACCGCGTGCCCAGAAGCAACGACCACAGCAGCACGATGATCAGCGCGCCCAGGTACGTCGCGCGAATATACATGTGCTTGACACGACGACTCCCGTTCTGGACGAGGCGTGTCGCGATCGGATTGCTGGGTCCCAGCCCGAGGAGATAACGCACAAACACCGGCATGCAGCAGCGTATGGGCATGGAGATCAGCAGGTTCGCGAGTCCTACTACGCTGGAGCGTGGAACGATTGCCGTTTGATCCATCCAAGATAGCTGGCCCAGCGACATCCGCTGGCAAGACTGCGGGAAGTAGCCTGCCCGCCCCCGCCTCTGCCCCCGCCCAAGCGTGGTCAGTCACGCAACTTGCCACCCATATCGGCACCGCACTCGACCAGGGCTTGCCAGACAAAATCCGCGTCGTGGGCGAGGTTTCTGGGTTCCGTGAGCGGACGCACTGGTACTTTGACCTGAAGGACGAAGAGTCGGTCGTCTCCTGCGCGATGTTCGCCAATGCAGCCCGCAAGGCGATCATGCCACGCACGGGCGACAAGGTGCTGGTCACTGGCCGTATCGACTTTTACGCCAAGCAAGGCAAAGTTACACTCATCCTCGAGAAGATCGAACCGGTGGGTCAGGGTGCTCTGGATGCGGCTCTCAAGAAACTCGTCGAGGAGGCGCGTTCGCTTGGGTGGCTCGCTCCTGAACGCAAGCGAGCACTGCCACAGATGCCCCGGCGCATCGCGATCCTCACCAGCCGCAGCGGCGCAGCCCTCCAGGACGTGCTGGTCACCATGAAGCAGCGCTGCCCGGGTGTCGATGTGGTTGTTGTCGATGTGCGGGTACAGGGGAACGACGCCGTGCCCGAGATCGTTGATGCAATCTATCTCGTCGGTCGGCACGCAAGAGCATTGCGAATCGATGCTCTACTCCTGACCCGCGGCGGCGGATCAATGGAAGACCTTTGGTGCTTCAACCATCGTGAGGTTGCACTGGCGATCGTCCAGTGCCCGATTCCCGTCGTCGCCGCGATCGGTCACGAGACCGATACAACACTCGCAGAACTGGTCGCCGACGAACGCTGCGCAACTCCCACGCAGGCCGCGATGCGCCTTGCGCCCGATCGCGAAGCCTTGGCCAGAGAAATCGATACGACACAGAGGCGACTCACGATGCTGCTCGAACGTTCGCTCCGCGACGCGGCGTATCGACTCGAACGCGTCGAGGAACTTGCTCTCTTCGCAGAACCACAGACCATGGTTGTGGCCCGTAGCGAAGCATTGGAGAGCATCGCAACGACACTGGACGGGGCCATGCGGACACGGCTTGCAACCGCACGCGAACGCCTCGCCCATAGAGTAACTGGCGTGCATCAAGCCAGCCCGGCTGCGATCATCGCAGCATCCAAGGAACGGCTCGATGGACGTGTGACTAGGCTACGTACAGGCATCGCGGCGCGCCTGTCGCGAAGCGACCATCGCCTGGACGCACTGTCACGCGAACTGCGGGCCGTCGGGCCACAGCAGGTGCTGGCGCGAGGCTACTCGGTGACGCTGCGTGAGGATGGATCGATCGTACGTGCTACCAGCGACGCACCGGAGGGCACGCTGCTGACCACTCGGGTGGCCGATGGAAGCGTGCGATCGCGCGTGGAGGGTGCGGCGCACAAGGCTCCGCTCAAGCCGCGGGTACGGCTTGTCACCAAACGCGATGACACCGCGCAGGGTGGATTGTTTGCGTGAACCCAATCAATGTGATGATGCCGGGTGGCACAGGCGTCTTCGCCTGTGCCACCCTTGCGTTGCGTCTGGGATCAGTGCGCCGCCGCTTCCTTGGCCACGCTAGAGATGCCATTTTTCTTCTTGTAGTCTGCGAGTGCGGCACGAATGGCATCCTCGGCCAGCACGCTGCAATGAATCTTGACCGGAGGCAGGCTCAGTTCCTCGACGATCTGCGTGTTCTTGATCGCCTCGGCCTGGTCGAGGGTCTTGCCCTTGAGCCACTCGGTCGCGAGCGAAGAACTGGCGATTGCCGAGCCGCAGCCAAAGGTCTTGAACTTGGCATCCTCGATCTCGCCGGTCTGCTGATTCACCTTGATCTGAAGTTGCATCACATCGCCGCACTCGGGCGCGCCGACGAGGCCGACGCCAACATCCTTGCGGTTCTTAATGTCCAACTGCGTGCCGAAGGAACCGACGTTGCGGGGGTTTTCGTAATGATCGATGATCTTTGGGCCGTAAGCCATTAATTAGCTCGCTTTCCGTTGAGGTGGCAATGGTACCTGTCCACCCGTGATTGAATCTAAAAACAGCGTCACCGAAAACTGGTTAGAGACCTCGATATGCTCCTGTAATCGATCGAGCACTCTGGCCAGTTCATAGGCACTTCCAGTTTGAATTCCACTGGCAACCGGTATAGTCCATCCGCTGGATGCCTGAGCGATCCTCGCAGGTACTGCGGTCAAGCCAAACTGAGCAATACCGCTTGCCTCTTTCTCCCATGCGGACTTGATCGCACGGCTAAGGTTCTCGATCGAATTTGGTGTTTGGTGGCTCATGCGTTCACGACCTTTTCTGCCAAGCGGATCAAAGGACCCGCTAACTGCCTGGACCGTTGTGGCTCCTGCTCATCCACCACGCGCAAGACTCCATAGTCCGCTTCTATTCGTAAAGCGTAGAGCTGTCCAAGCTTCTGGGAGAAGAAACTGGCATCTCGATTCGCTCCCGGCGCGGTTTCCAGGTGTTCTGGAAGGCCCTCGTGACCCCATTTGCCACGTTGAGGAGGAGTCACACCTCTGGTTATCAGCACGGCGTGCGTGGCTGCGAAAGGGCAGTAGTAGAACCGGGATACCGCCGTGCGATGATGTGCTGACCTCAACGCATCGCTGGCTGCTACTTCGTTCAAGGTCGCAAGTTTGAGACATGCAACCTGCATCAATGCTGCGCCCATTCCACCTTGCTGATGTCGATGCCTTCCTTGTGCATGTCGTACAAGGGACTCATCTCCCTGAGACGCTTCACCGCAAAGGTGATCTTCTCGATCGCAACGTCCACCTGTTCCTGCGTCGTCCAGCGGCCCAACGACAAACGCAGGCTGCTGTGCGCAAGTTCGTCGCCCACGCCCAGACCCTTGAGCACGTAGCTTGGTTCCAGGCTCGCGCTCGTGCATGCGCTCCCGCTGCTGCACGCGATGTCCTTGACCGCCATCATCAGCCCCTCGCCCTCAACAAACCCGAAACTGATATTGGCGATGTGGGGCAGCCGCTTGTCCTTGTGACCGTTCACGGCGCTGTAATCCAGGCTTTTGAGCAGGCTGTCTTCCATGTGCTTGCGAAGTTTGAAGAGGCGGGCCGCATCGTGCTCCATCTCGTGCATGGCGATCTCGCAGGCCTTGCCCAAGCCAACGATGCCCGTCACGTTCAGCGTGCCGCTCCGGAAACCGCGCTCCTGCCCGCCCCCGTCGGCCAGGGCTTGCAGCCTCACGCGCGGCTTCTTGCGACGAACATACAGCGCACCGATGCCCTTGGGGCCATACAACTTGTGCCCGCTGAAACTGAGCAGGTCGATATTGTCCTTCTCGACATCCGTGGGCATCTTGCCAACCCACTGCGTGCCATCGACGTGGAAGATCACGCCCCGCTCCTTGCAGAGTTTACCAATCTCACGAATCTCGTTGATTGTCCCGATCTCGTTGTTGGCCCACATGATGCTGACAAGGATCGTATCTTCGCGTAACACGCCCTTGATCATCTCGGCGGTATACACCCCATCCACCGGCGGATCGACAAACGTGACGTCAAACCCTTCCTTCTGAAGTCGCTTGCACGGATCTAGCACAGCCTTATGCTCGATCAGGCCAGTGATGATGTGCCCGCGCTTCTGTTGGCCTGCGGGAGCCTTCTCATACATATTCGCCGCGCCCTTGATCGCGAGGTTGTTGCTCTCCGTGGCGCCGCTGGTAAAGATGACTTCCTTCTCGTCGGCACCGATCAACGCCGCAACCTGCTCGCGGGCTTTGTCAACGCCAGCCTCGGCATCCCAGCCATACATATGGTTACGGCTGCCGGTGTTGCCAAACATCTGAGTGAAGTACGGCAGCATCGCATCCACAACGCGCGGGTCGCAAGGCGTGGTCGCGGCATGGTCCATGTAAATCGGGGAATTGGCTTTGGTGGACATGGAATTACTTCCTATATGAACCGCCAGGCTCTCTCGGCGGCAACTCGTTATGAAAATATTCCCAGCCTTCCCTGAGTAGGGCGGAGGGGCGGGGGCAGGACCGAGACATAGCCGAATCACAAGTGCTTGACACCTGTTCCTCGCTACTAAAGGGTTTCGTTGAAAAAACGGGATCAGACGCTTGAATAAATAAACCAGACATCGAAGTCTGTAATTGAGACCGTATCAAATGACACTTGACACTAGGAAGGTTGGGTGCCGAGCGTTCGATTTCGATGCAGTGAAAAGATCAAGAATCTCAATCTTTGGGCCTCCGCCACCCAGATGCACACGAAATTTGGCAACCGACGCAACCCACGCCCGGTACAACCTTTGGTCGCTTCTCGTCCGCTTGGAAGGAAGTTGACAACCAATGGAGCCCGGCATGATCAGCCAAACAAGCCGCGTTGCATTCTCGTTTCATCGTGCCTTCGCCATCGCGGACGCTGTGTGCCTGGCAGGCATGGTAGGGTTGGTGGGCCTTGTCGCTGCGGTGCAGATCGACAAGGAAGAGTTCGCTCGCGTACAACTCAAAGACGCGACGCAAACTCGCGGCATCCACCAGGCGTTCGTGCTGTGGGGTCAGACCAACCGCGACATGTACCCGCTCCCGTCCCTGCACGATTCGCAGAACCAGACTGTCAATACCGATCTCCCCGCCAGCAAAGACACCACTGCGAACATCTACTCGATCCTGCTCTACAACTCTTTTCCTCGAGCCTGAGTTGCTCGTCTCCCCCGCCGAGTCCTCGCTGAACATTGTCGCGGACCAGGATTTTGTCCTCACGTTGCCCAAGGCAGCAGCCGTGCCCGCGACGGCGTTGTGGGACCCCGCTTTCTCCACAGACTTCACTCGTGGCAACATCGGCAATACCAGTGACGCACACCAGATTGCCTCCGCGGATCGACGCGAACGTTGGAGCACAATCTTTTCCTCGAATGAGCCGATCATCGGCAACCGTGGCCCGAAAGTGGACTCGGTTGATGAAGTCAAAGATGCCGATGGGAAGTTGGCGCTCGCGCCCGACTTCGCGAACGAACTGAGCCAGACGTATGACATGTTCGGCGAGGGCAAGAGTTGGAAGGGCAACATCGCGTTCAACGACAACCACATCGAGTTCCTGAGCGATGTCACACACACCAACGTCGAGTACGAAATCGACAAGCCCCTGGGCGCGGAAGGTGCGAGCCGATCACTTGACGTGCTCTTCTACGATGAACCCGACGCAAAGCGCCAACAGAACGCGTATCTCGCAATCTTCACCAAAGCAGGGCCTGGAACGAAGAACTATCGCGCGATCTGGGATTGAGGCATCGACGCAGGGGTATGGGAATGAGGCGCGCAGCAGCGTTGGCCGCCTGCCTGTTTGCCTGTATGCCTGCGTGCCTTGGGCTACCCCGTCCCAAACATTCGATCCCCCGCATCCCCAAGCCCGGGCACTATAAACCCCTGCTCGTTCAGCCGCTCATCCAGCGCCGCCGCGTAGACCTGCACGCGTGGAAACGCAGCGGCGACAGCGCTGACACCCTCTGGTGATGCCACGATCGAAAGCACTCGGATGTCCCTGGCACCTGCCGCTTCGAGTACGGCGATGGCTCGCACAATCGAGCCGCCGGTTGCGAGCATCGGATCGACGATGAGCACCGGGCCATCGCCCGCGTCCTTGGGCAATCGCTCGAGGTAGAGCGCAGGCTGGAGGGTCTTCTCATCGCGCGAAAGGCCCAAGTGCCCCACCCGTGCCTCGGGCATGACGCTCAGCACCCCCTCCGCCATGCACAGCCCCGCGCGCAAGATCGGCACCACCGTCACCGGCTTTGCAAGCCGCTCGCCCTTCGCGATCGACACGGGCGTGCGGACATCACAGGCAATCGTGGGCAATTCGCGCGTCGCTTCATACACCATCAATGCTGCGAGTTGGGCCACCAACTGGCGGAACTCGGAGTGCCCCGTGCTCGCATCGCGCAAGCGTGCAAGTTTGTGGGCGAGCAGCGGATGGGTGAATCGGTGGAAGGTGGGATGCATGGGATGCATGGGATGGTCGCTCCGAAGCGATCACACACGAGCGTTACCGACTTCTTTCTGAGCGCGTTCAACTTCAAGGTTGTGTGGCATCAAGCACTTCGGCTTGAAAGATATCAAGCCGGATTCGACGGCCCCCCACCACCTGTACCACCCCCGCCGCCTCCGCCCCCACGCCGGCGTCTGCGGCGATCACGTCCACCACCACCCGAACCGGCCCCGCTACCACCCGCGTCCCCACCGCGCGGCTGATCAGGACCGCCACGAGGCCCGCTGTCGTCGATGATGTCATCACCCAGCAGCAAGTCGTCGATCTCGTTTCGTGCTGGCGGCTTGCTTGCATCAGAAACCGGCGCATCAGAACGTGGCCGATCTGGGCGACGATCATCGCGTCTGCCCTCTCGACGACTTTCCCCTTGCCGTGCCTGATCCCGCTCGCCCTGCCCGCCATCCTGCACGGGCGGACGCGAAGCCGACTTCGCATCAGGACGCCCATCAGAACGCGGACTCGCTCCCCCACCGCCCCCGCCATCGGGTCGTGTCGTCTGATTCGCAGGCGGTTGTCCATCCGGCCGTCGTTCTGTTCGTGGCTGGCCCGGTCCGCGTCCATCACGTCCATCGCGTCTGGGGCCATCCCGATTCCTGTCGGCATATCCAGTGGGCGCAGGCCGCTCGGGTGCGACAGCGTTGATCGGCGTTGAAAGATTCTCGACCGCGACCGCAACCTGCTTGTCCTTGCCATCATCACCCGGTGCGTCCAGCAGCACCAGGACCAACTGCGTGAGAATCTGTGAATCGATGACCATACCGTCGCCTTCGGGCGTACCCACCCTGCTCTTCTTGCGGGGCAAGCGCTTCGAAAGATCCTCGTACGTCTGGTCCTCGTAGCGCAGGCAGCACATCAGTCGCCCGCACCGCCCGCTGATCTTCAGGGGATCGAGCGTGGCTTTCTGCACCTTGGCCGACTTCATCGACACCGGCTTGAGCACCTTCAGGAAGTTCTTGCAGCAGCAATACTGCCCGCACTTCTCGTAGTCCGCCGTAAGCCTCGCCTCGTCCCGCGCCCCCACCGCACGCACCTCGACCCGCGCCTTGAAGTAGTAGCCCAGTTCCCGGGCCATATCGCGTAGTTCGATCCGTTCCTCCGTCATGACGTAGACCGTCAGCGTCTCTCCACCAAGGATCGGTTCAACCTCGACGACCTTGAGGTTGGGATGCAGTTTCGCCACCACGTCTCGTGCATGCATCTTGAGTTCGTGCTTGCTCTGCTCGATTTTCGCCTGCAGGTCCAGATCGTCCTTGGTGGCGATCCGCAGCACCTTGCCCTCGGTAAAGAACGGGTAGTCGTGCCCGCCACTGTTGTCGATGTATTGGAGCATCTCCTGGCGCGACACGCTCTTGCTGCACCCGCTGTTGGGACAGGTGCTGGTCAGCATCTCGCCCAGTTCGACACCGCGAAAGGTCCGCACCACCACCTTGCTGCCGCAGCCGGGCTTTGCGCTTCCAGCATGCTGGAACTCGCCCACCAGTTTCATGCTGCCAAAGCGAACCACCAGCGTCTTGGGCGCTTTGAGCGCTTCATAGGCCGCGCGGTCCTCTGCTTGGAGTTGTTCCTTGAGGTCGGCTTCGAATTGGGGCAGAGGAAGAATGGGCAAGAGAAACTCCAGAACAATCCAGGCGAAGAGCAAACCAATGAGCGAGCGACAAGGCGAATACGGGGTGCTGTTGTGCGTTGTCCCTTATTTATTCACTGGTTCGCTGGTCGCTGTCCGTTTGCTCGCTCTGCCTGCCTAAGGCCCCCCGATGGTCCGTGCACGAGCATCGGAAAACAATTGAGCAACGGGGTAGCGCTGGAGCAACTGCATGCCGCCCTTGAGGTCGGTCTTGTACACAAACAACTCTTCGTTGCGAGCGTCCAGCAGCACGAGCAGATCCTCGTTGCCCGCCTCGCTCGTCAGCACCGTCAATCCGCCCGTCTGTGCCACGCTCCCCGTGGGCATGCCAAAGGCCGACGCGACATCAAAGGAGGCCGTTTGTGCAAACTCAGCGGGAGTGTGCGAGGGCGTTATCATCCGCGCCATCAGCACTCCCGCTAGCACAGCCAGCGTCATCATCAAACCAACCACGAGCGTGCTGCGACCCCTGCGAACTGTGAGTCGCAGTTGGCCTCGCATTGGTCCCTCAGATGGCGAGTTGGTGTAAGTCGTGCTCATCGGCCCCGCGCTCCCCTGCCATCGCTGGCCAGACTGCGATAGCCGATGCCCACCATCACCAACTTGCTGTTGTCCCAGCGCAGCGCCATGACCTCCTGATTCGCAGAGTCAACGACATAGACCACATGGTTCCCGCCTGCGCCGATCCGACCAGACACCATCGTGTAATCGCCCCTCGCGCGCGATTCCAGCGGCTTCACCGTCGTTCCTGGCTGCGTCTGCCCAGCAGCCGAACCAGGCCACGTCAGGACCACCGCCACAAGCGCGCCGACATTGGCCGCGACCAGTAGGAGGACATTGGTTTGACGTGATACTGAGCGTGACACCGAGCCTGACATTGCTGCGTGCTCCAATTGGGACAAACGAGGGATAAACCGGCGTTACCCTCAGAAACAAACGGGCCTCAATCCATCCCGACAATTAGTCCTGATGCCCGCGCTTGGACGGAATCACAAACGCGCCCACCAGCATGGCCACCATGATCAGCAGCACCAGGATGCTCATCACCACCGGCGGGTTGTCCACCCGCCCCGGCTTGGGCGGGCTCAATTCGGTCTGGGCCAAAGCCGGAGCCGCGGCCAACACCAAAGCCGCCATCGCGGCTATGGCACCACACAACATCAAACGGCTCTTAGACATGCCACGATGGTATGGCTGGAAGCAGCCCAACCAACGCCCAGCCTCGCCCGCCCCCCAAGCCAACCCCACCCAACCTAATCCCCAACCCTATGCGGCCCCATCGCTTCCCCAATCTACTTCTCCAGCGCCGCTGCCAAGTTTGGCAGCGGCGCGGCAGGCGAAGCCAAGGCTGGAAGCGAATGACCCTTGGTCCAAGATTCGAGCGAAACCGACACGTCCTTCACGCTCCCGTTGCTCGCTTCATCACCCACCTCATCACCCTCGCCACCGGTCGTGAACGGCTCGCTTAGCCGCTCGAAGTCAGCCTGCCTGAGGTCAAGCGTCCGCCAGCGCTCACTTCGCACCTTCATCGCCCCCACGTAGTCGCACAGGCGAATGCTCCGCAGCGCGTACCAACGACGCTCAAACTCAAAGACCTGCTGAAACAATGCGCTGGGCGGCTCGTCCTCGCACCAATAGACAAAGACCAGCACCGCTTCAAAGGCGGGCCCAAACAGTTGCTGCCAACGCGTCAAGGACGACACGTCGTCACGCGTGACCCAGCATTCCATTCTCGCCGCGGGTCTGGACGCACGTTCCATCTCGCCGCCCTTGCGCGAGAAAGACGCGATGCGACGCCCCTTCACCTCGACGAGAAGGTTGGTAGGCTTGGCATACACAACAAAGTCAAAGAACTTGAGATCGCGTTCATCGATGCCATCCTGCCTGTCCCGAAGAGGCGGGCAGAGCATCATGCGGGCCTGCTCGACACCGACAAAGGCCACGCCTCTGCTGCGCAGATATGCATCAATCGCACGCTCGTAATGCCGCCACGCCTCCATGGCAAAGAGCCCTCCGAATTAAGACTAGGCCAACAACGGGGCGAGTCGCCAGACTGTCGAGGCTACTTCGCCTCGTTCACGAGTGTCTCGAGCAGTTTGCGTTCCGCATCCTGAAATCCTTGCATGCTGGCTTGCAGACGCTGCGACAGGTCGGTGAGCGTCTTGGTCAGTTCCGCATCGCCCAACGTCGCTCCGCTGCGCTGGGAGAGGCTCACCTGACTGATGGCCTCCGAGGCCGCACGGACATCGCTCGCCGCGAGGGCGTAGCTTCGGGTGGCGTCGTAGAGCACCTGGGTGGACAACTCCTTGGTATCTGGCTCATGCAGCAGACGCCAGGGCTGGCTGCGAACCTCGATGGCCGTGAGTTTAAGTTGATCGGTCGTGAGGCGCATGTTCGCGAGCGACTTGCGGATGCTGGGGCGCTGCTCCACAATCAAGGACTCAACATCGCTGATTGCCTGCTGGGCCTGGGCCATCGCTCCGCGCGCGTCCTTGAGAGCCTCATTGAGATGCGTGATGCTTTCGGTGTCGATCTTGGTGATGACAGATTCCGCTCGCTTGAGAATGTCCTCGATTCTCGTGCGATTGTCCGACACGATTGCGCGGGCTTCTTCGAACACCCTGGTCGCGTTATCGATGCTCGTCTCCACCTTGGTGAACAGCGGATCGATCCGGCCTGATGCCTTCTCGGCATTCCCCAGCGTCGTATCAATCTGCTTGTCCCAGTTCGCAAAGCTGACCTTGGCATCTCCCACCAGTATCCGTGCATCGGCAATTGCACTCTCGATGTCCGGGCTGCTCTTATCCACCAGCCCCGCCAGACGCAGCATCGACTTATCGAGGTTCTCCAGCGTGCGCTTCACCTGCTCGATCTGCTCAGCACCCAATCCTGCCTGCGCGAGCAGTCCGGGCGATGCGCCCGCGAGCACCACCTCATCTTTCTCAACCCGGGCGCTCGCGCCGCCAAAGACATCACTGGCACTGCCCACGCTGGTGATGTTGATGCTGCTCAGCGAGCCCAGCAGGGGCTTGTCCAGATACACGCTCGCGCTCTCGTACAGCGCGACATCGCCACGCACCTCGACCCGCACATCCACAAAGGCCGAAGGCTCGCCGCTGAACCCGACACCCAGCACCCTGCCCACTTGCTGTCCGCCCAATAGCACGGGCGATCCCTCGGCGATACCCGCCGCGCCCTGGTCAACTGGAAATCGCACCACGAAGCGAGTCGCATTCATGCCCGCCCCGCCCTTCGAAAGCAGGAACGCCACCGAGACCCCCAGCACGACACTCCCGACGACAAACAGGCCAGCCAGCGTGTTGTTGCGTGCACCAAGGTTCTGCATGACCGCAGCGTAGCGCGGATGAAAGCACACGCTCTATGTATCAACGTGCTGTCGCCCCTACCGCCTTGTCGGTTCCAGGCTGGGCGTCGCCAAAATCGCCGGCAGCGAGGTGCCAAAGAGCGCACGCTCGTAACTTCCCGATTGCCGTCGCGTCGTGAGCGGCCCTTCGGGATCACCCCGCAGGAATTGCCGGATCAGGCGCTCCCGCTCGGGCAGCGCGGATGCCTGCGAGTCAGAGAGCTTGCGCAGGTCATCAAACCAATTCCTGGATTCCACAGCGATCATCAGCCCCTTGTCGAGCATGCACATGCGATCCGCGATCGCGAACGCGCTGTCCATCTCATGCGTGACAACCACGCTCGTGACACCCAGCTTCTTGGACAGGCTCACGATCAACTGATCGATCTGAGCGCTCGTGACCGGGTCGAGCCCCGCGCTGGGCTCGTCGTAGAAAAGAATCTCGGGGTCCAGCGCAAGCGCACGCGCCAGTCCCGCCCGCTTCTTCATTCCACCAGATATCTCGGAGGGATAGCGATCCGCCGCGTCCAGCAGACCGACCAGTTCGAGCTTGATCTTGACTTGGATGTCAATGATATTCGCGTCCAGGTCCGTGTGCTCCTGGAGGATCAGCGCGACGTTCTCCGCCAGCGTCATGCTGTTGAAGAGCGCCCCGCTCTGAAAGAGAATACCGAATCGCTTGCGCACGTCATCAAGTTCACGCTTGCTGATGCCGCAGATGTTCTTTCCGTAGAGGCGTATCACGCCCTCGTCGGGCGGAATGCTGCCGATGATCGAACGCAGCAGCGTGCTCTTCCCGCTCCCGCTGCCGCCCATGATCACCATGGTCTCGCCCGACTGCACCTGCAAATTGATTCCGTCGAGCACCGCTCGTCCGTCGAAGCGCTTGACTAGTCCCTGCACGGAAATCGGCGGTATGAGTGGCTGCATTGTCACACTTCGCTCGCATCTGCCCTAGTACTGCCCACCACAGCCAGATTTCAAACCGTACTGCTATCGCAACAGTCTACCTCAGACTTGCAGGCTACTTCGGACCCGCAGGCACGTCGGCTGGCTTCTCAACTGGCCTATCTGTTGGCTTGTTCGTCTTCACTTCAACCTTGAGGTCTGGTTGCTTCGCAGGTTCGATCTTGGTCTCCGTGCCGTCCGGGCCTGGAATGGTTGTCGAATCCGTGCCGCTCGCGTCGCCAGGCGCTGTTCCAGTCCCAGCCCCCGCCCCGGACATAGGCCCTTCATACAGCGTCCACTTGGTCCCACTGGCTGCGTGGATGATGATGTTCGCTGGCTGGATCGCCGAGTTCTGCGGCTGCTGATTCTTATCCATCTGGACCACGACCAGAGCCCAGCCCTTCTCAAACTCTGCGGGCAATGGAATGACGGGGTTCTGGCCGCCACCATTCTGATAACCCTGCATCAGCGGGGCCACTTTCTGGTATCCAGACCACATCTGGCCCATCGAAGTGGCCATCCCCTTGAACGCACCCAGTTCAGCCTGATACCCGGTGCGAAACTTCTCAAAGTCCGCATCGGTCAATCGCTCCCCCGCGCCCTTCACCATACTTGTTCGCGCCGTCGTGAAGTCCTGGGTGTCAATCGCCTTGACCAGTGCGCCCACAGGCTGGGCGAACATGCTGCCAAACATCCCAAAGCCCTTGCTGACCGCGACAATCGCGCCGATCTGCAACGCAGAAAAGACCAAGCCCAGCACCAAGGCCGCAATCGCCAACCCCCGCCCGCCCAGCCGACCATTCGAGCTCGAAATCATCACCAACGCGATGACCGCCAACAGCACGCCCAACGCAGGAATCAGCGGCAGAAAGCAGACCAGGCTGCACACCAGCGCGATGATCGCCAGCACACTTGTCCGCTGTTCCATCATCATGTCGCCCGGAATCGGCGCGTACGGGTTCGAAAAGTTCGTCATAATCAAGAATAGGAAGCAATCTGGATGGGCGAGAAGGCCATTGCACGCGACGCGATCACGCGCCCTCTTCATGCCAGGACTTCCGCAACTTTCCCACACAAGCAACCACCTTCCGCCCCGCCTCCTCCATCTCCGCTCGCGTCGTTTCGCGGCTCAGGCTGAATCGAAGCGACCCATGCGCCACCGCCTCGGGCACACCCATCGCCATCAAAACGGGCGATGGATCCAGCGATCCGGAACTGCACGCCGCGCCCGCGCTCGCCGCCACGCCCTGCTCGCTCAGCAGCAGCAGCAACGCCTCGGCCTCCAACCTCGGAAACCCGATATTGGTCGTGTTCCACAGCCTCGCATCCCTGCCCTGCGGTCCATTCACCACTGCATCAGGCACCGACGCACACACCATGCGCTCGAAGTCGTCACGCAAGCCCGCCAGCCGCGTCCGCTCCGCCGCGCGGGCCAACCACTCGATCGCCTCCTCCGAAGCGACACCCGCCCCGATGATCGCTGGCACATTTTCGGTGCCTCCCCGCCGACCCAGTTCCTGCGTTCCCAAAAGTTGCGGCCGCATCCGGACGCCGCTCCGCGCCCACAGCACGCCCACACCCTTGGGACCATGCCACTTGTGCGGAGCGAACACCAGCGCATCACACAGCCCCGCACCAATATCCGTCGGCATCTTGCCCACCCACTGCGTGCCATCAACCAGCAGCGTCGCCCCAACTTCGCGGCACATCGCCCCGATCTCACCGATAGGCTGAATCGCCCCCGTCTCGTTGTTGGCCCACTGCACGACCACCAATGCGTCACGCGCCACGCAACCTCGCATCGATGCCAAGTCCAAGCAGCCGTCCAGACCGATATCGACCCATCGCACTTCCGCCCCCCCCGCCGCCCCGCGCCGTTGCAGTTCCTCCGCGAGTTCTCGAATCGACGCGTGCTCCACCCGGCTCGTCACCAGCACGGGCTTTGCGCCCGCAAACATGCCCCGGCTCTCAAGCACGCCCCGAATGGACAGGTCCAGCGCCTCGGTGCCTCCGCTGGTAAAGACGATCTCGCGCGGCTTGGCACCGATCAACTTTGCCACACTCGCTCTGGCTAGTTCCATCCCCCGCCGCGCATCCTGCCCCGCTCGATGCACCGAACTGGGGTTGTGCCACAACTCCGCCAGCGCCGTCGCCATCGCCGCCACCACCCCGCTCGTCGGACGGGTTGTCGCGTTGTTGTCCAGTTCAATCACACCCAATCGTTGGCAGACAAAAGCGCAACAGCAAGGAATCCAGAAGCCCCGACCAGCGCGCCCATTGGTCCAACTCGACCGCCACCAATAAAAACGACCGCCCCTCTCGGAACGGTCGATCGTAACAAACCTTAAAAAAATTCAAACCCGAAAAAAGAAAACGCCAGAGCATGACCTCCAATTTTCCCGCCATGCAACTCACAGGCAGGGCTTGAAGGCAGGGCTTACAGGCAAGGTCCCTCGCTGAAGACGCTCAGGAAACTATCAATATCCGCAGGGTCAAACTGGCTCCCGTCGTTGTTGAAGTCGATGTCGTTGCATGTCGAGCCCGCAGGCAGGCAAGGCCCCTCGCTGAAGACGCTCAAGAATGCATCGACATCGACCGGGTCAAACAGGCTTGCGTCGTTGTTGAAGTCAATCGAGTCGCACACCCGGGGCGGGTTGGCGCACTCCAGACCCTGCACGCTGATGTCGTCGATCAACGCCTCCACCGACGAATCGGGCGCGAGGTCGCGCGCGATGAACCGGAACTTCGTCTGCCCACTGCTCTGGCTCAGTTGGTACGTCGCCGTCTGCCAGCCGCCATTGAAGACCGCGCCGCCCGTGCCCACGTCTTCGAGCGTGACCCAGGTACTGCCATTGTCATAACTGACAAGGATCGGCATCGAATCATTACGAGCAGCCCCGCTGCTAGGCGTGCCATTGGCGTACCAGCGCGAGAACTGCACACGCGGCGCGACCAATCCGCTCATGTCAAACGTGCGACTGGTCAGCGTGGTGGCACCGTTGTCCACGTCATAGCTATTCACGCTCGATCCCGCGCGAGGATCGGTCACGTAGCAGAAGCGCCCTGTGCCAGCAGTCGTGTCGTCCGCAGGCTGGATCGTCGTCGATTCTGGATCGCCGCGCTGCCACGTACCCAGCGTCGCCGTGTCACCAATAGCAGCGAGGCTCCAACCGCTCGCGACCTCCATCGCATCACTGTCAGCCGTCACATACACGCCCACGTTGAATCCATACGTCTGCTGCGAAATATCCGCAGGCAGCGTCACTGTTCCCACCGTTTGCCCAGTAGCCGAGAAGTAATACGTTGGCTGCGAGCCGCACAACTGCGCAGGAATGGTTGCGACCCAGTCACCGTCCTGCGCTAGCGTCATGGGCACCGACTGGAATGTCCCCGTCGGCCCGTTCGCGCTGACCTTCACCACCACCGAACCAGGCACCAGCGTGTCCTGGAAGACCCGCGTCTTGAGTCGCACTTCCTGTGAGAGGCCAGGACCAACTAGCGATGGTGCCAACTGTACCGGCTCCAGCCGCACCAGTGGCACGCTCCCGCTGAACGTGATGCCATGGGTGCTCGCAATCGACACCGGCTGAGGTCCCTGCGGAATGTTGAAGCCGCTGATGCGAATCGTGTATTGCCCCGCGGGCGGATTCAGGATGTCCACCTGCTCGAGGTTGTCGCGCCGATTCTGTGCAGTCTGCACCGCGTTGACATCGGGCGTTGAGGGAAGGAGCGTCCAAGGCATGTACATTGCACCGTTGGGTCCGAGCACTTCGATATCGACATCATTCACCAGTTCGGGCAGGGTGTTGACGGTGCCCGGCTGATCGTCCCAGGCAATCGTCGTCGAGAAACGAGGCTGCCCGGATGGAATGGTGACAACGAACGTCTGTGTCTCATCTTGCTCGACGCTGAACTCGTCGAACCGTCCATCGCGCATCAACTGCAGCGCGGGAATGATCCCCATCGATCCATAGCCGTGCGAGTAGTCCGGGCCAGGATGTCCCAGGTCAACAGCGGTTTGCGAATAAATCGCCTTGAGGGTGCTGTTGCGCGGATCCGTCGCGAGCGGAAACTGTGCCCGGAAGTCCTGTAGGAAGATCGCCGTCAGTCCCGCAACCGTGGGCGTCGCCATCGATGTGCCGCACAGGCTCGCGTAGGCCGTGTCACCAGATGAACTGGCACTGGTCACGCCCTGATCGCCATCACTCTGGCAGCCTGGCCCGCAGAAGTCCGGCTTCATGCGTCCGTCGTCGGTTGGGCCCCAACTCGAGAAACTTGTCATGCTGTCGTCATTGGAGTTGAGGGCGCCGATGGACAAGTGGTTCTTCGCGCCCGCAGGCGGCGCGACGTAATAGTACGGAAAGGCGGTCGCGCTATCGCACGCTGAGCCCTGCCGCTCGTTGCCCGCCGCCCACACGATCCGGAAGGGATTGCCCTGACTCACCGACTGACGCCCGCGCACCATGCTGTCGATCAGAATGTCCGTCGCGTTGTAGTCTCCCAGCCAGGTGCAGGAAAAACCATTCGAGGTCACGTTGGTCCCGATGCTGTTGGTCCCAAGGTCCGCGCCCAGGGTGTAGGCGTTGGTGTAGTCCGCCTCGATGTCCACCGGATTGGTGTAGAGCCAACCGCTGGGTAGGCTCGTGCCCGCAAAGCCCGCCGAGAGCAGCGTGCAGCCCGGCGCCATGCCCGCATGCACCGGATTGTTCGAGCCCGCGCCACTGCCGCCCACCGTGCCCGCAACGTGCGTGCTGTGACTGCTCAGGGCATCACCCGTGTCGATCACCGTCAGGCGGCCGCCAAAGGTCTGATGGGTCGCTCGCGCAAAGCCGCTATCAAAGACCAGCACCGACACGCCCGCACCATTCAAGTTGTACGGAGCGGCGTTGGCAATATCTGCTCCCGTACGCACCCGGTTCTGCGCGTTCGTCTCGGTCATCATGGGCATCGCCGGCCCGATGAACTGCACACCCTGCTCCAGCGCCAGCATCCCGACCTGAGACTGGTGCATCTCTGCGATGAAAATCGGCACGCTCTGCAGCGCCCCAGTCACGCGCGTTGTGTACTGCTGGAGCATGCCCTGCGTTGCCAGGTTCGTGTCCAGATCCTCATGCAGATAGACATACACCGGGATGACCGGATCAGCAGCCAAGTTTGATCCTGTGCTCGCGCCCTCCTCGCCACCGGTTGCCTGCGGGCCCCACAACGCCAAAACGTCTTGCTCCTGCAAACGCGGATCAATCTTCCACGTCGGGTCGATGTTCACGACGCCGCGAATCCACCCGCTCCGCTCCAAGCCAACAAAGTTTGGCTGCGCGTCCAACTTGCAGAAGAACGCGTCATGGCCCAAGGGTGCTAGCAACCGCAAACCCAACTTCGCCAGTGTCTCGCGCCCGCTCTGCGTCGCGGCCAGATTCAACTGCACAACACCCCGCCCATCCACACCAAGATTGCGCAGACGCATCGCAATGTCCTGCTGAGCCCCGATGACCAGAGGCGTCTGTGGCATTGCCTTCCACTCAATCTGGGCCTGAGCAGTCGGCCCTGTCAGCGTCGCCGCCAGCCCGCACGCCCCTATCAATGCCACACCCATGCCCAAACCACCGCCCCCAACATTCACGCCGCGCTTCATGTGTACCTCGCTTGCGAATCAACTTGCCACACCGGACTTTCCCAGTAAAAAGACGCACCACCACGCCCCCAACTCCGCACGCCAAAGCCCCCAACCCCAAGCAAAAGCCATCGCGCCCCGCTCGTCGCGGTGTCGCCTCCACAGAATATCAGATGTTGCCGCAACTGCAAGTCAAATTGTGGACTGATAACCCTGACCTGGCCAAGTGATCTGGCAGTCTGATCTGCACACTTTCCGTTGACTCGAATGCATTGATCAGAGTGTGATGATGAAATCTGGGTCAGTTCGTCTTAACGGCGGCACACTTCGGCACCACGAACGGTTGGTCGTACCCACATTCTGAAGATCGCTCTGGAACCCGCGAGCCAAACCCAACTTCGTAGCCATAGCAAGGACACAATTTTTCCAGCAAACGTCGCACGCCCAATTGCAAGTATGACCCGTCCCACGTTCTGTTGACACAACCCCGGTTATTCCCCATGCCGTCGCGTGAGCAGGCGTTCGACTAATCCCTGCACATCCCGCCCGCTCTCATCCCTGCCATGCTGTTCGATCTGCAGCGCGTCCAGCATGCCGTATCCCAGGCCAATGTCAATCAGCACCCACGCCAGCAGTTCGTCGCTGAAAATCTTGGTGACTTTCCGCTCCTCCTGCGCTCGACGCACTTCCCCCGCGACAAAGGCATGCAGATCGCGAATGTGCGCGTTGACCGCCTTGCGCACGATCGGATCATTCACCTCCGTGATGGCCTGCAAAAACACGCGATAGGGCAGGCGACCCCGCTCGCTCGTCATCGGATTCTCGTCCGTCAAGCGTCGAAGCCGCTCCGCAGGGTCCATCGCCGACTTGAGCAACTCTTCCCATTGCTGAAGCGTCTGGTCCGCCGTGCGCTCCACCAGCGCCACAAAGAGATCCCGCTTGCTCGCAAAGTGGCGATAAATGATCGGTTCGGTCACGCCCGCCGCCTTCGCCAATTGAGCAGTGGTCGCCCGCGCGTACCCCTCTTTGGCAAACAACTCCGCCGCGACATCGAGCAACTGCTCGCGCCGCTTCGCCGCCGGCAGCCTGCGCGTCCCCGCGCGATCCTCTTCCCCGCCCCCACCCCCCGCAACCCCCGTGGTCCCTGTGGTCCCCGCTCCCTCCACACCACCTACACCACCCGCGACTCTGGCAACTCCTCCGCCCACCACGCTGGCAGAAATCACGTTGGCCGGACTCGTCTTGGCTGGACTCGCCTTAGCGAGATTGATGGATGATGTGCGCTTGGGTCGTTCCACTAGCAATCGTAGCTAGTTTCCGCCAACTTGCGCGGCGAGATTGTGCTTGTTTCACTCGCCGCCTCCCCGCTCGTGGCCTCTGGCTGGTAAGGAACCTGGTCCGGGTAAGGAACCGGGTCATAGCCGCCCGCCGAGAACGGATGGCACCGCGCCAAGCGCCGCGCCGCCATCCATGCGCCCCCAAACGCCCCATAGCGCCGCAACGCCTCCAACGCGTACCACGAGCAGGTCGGATGGAATCGGCATTGCCGCCCCAGAATCGGCGAAAGCGTGAACTGGTAGACCTTCACGAGTGCGATCAGTGGCCACGTCAACACCCTTGCCAGCGCCCTTAGCAGCCCAGACGTGACACCCCCATCCCGCGCTGCATTCCCAGGCTCGCTCACGATGGTTCCCTGTCCTTACCCGCGTCCTTGCGTTGCAACCTGCGAACCCACGCTAAGTGCGCCGCTGCAGCGGCTTCCAGCAAAGAGGTCACATAGACATCCAGTTCTGATGCATCATGAGCCCGGCTCGACACCACCATATCGCAGCCGGTACCGTCCGCAAGTATGGGCAACTCCGGCTGATGCAGCCGGAACGCCTCGCGGATCATGCGCTTGACCCGCGTCCGCACCACCGCCCCGCCCACCCGCTTGCCAATTGAGAGCCCCAGCCGCCAATGCGTTCGTCCGTTGGGCATCACGAAGACCGTCAGTGGCCCCGCGCTCTTGCGCATCTTCGCCTCGTAGACCGCCTCGTACTCCAGATCATGCTGCAAGCGCCGCGACCGGGGCAGTGTCTGTCGTGCCCCAGGCGGGCGCTTTGACCTGCTGCTTGGATTGACTTGTTTTCGAGCGTCCATCAACATCCACCATGCTCATCCATGCCAATCAATACCAAGTGGCCGCCGCCAGATTCGCATCAGGCAAACTGCCACCGCAATCCCAGTCGCAGGCGCAGTCTCCAAACGATAGCAAGACTTGGTGCTGTGCCGCCTGAGAGTGGCTCCAAACCCCGCGAGATAGCAAGGCCTGGGGCGGGGGGGGGGGGGCCGGGGGGCCCCCCGGCCGGGGGGGGGGCGGTGGGGGGACCCACCACGCAGCTTCCG
>Ga0163144_10004181_pt1 | contig 32634 bp, 25 predicted proteins | sample OliLak19BULKMAT1_FD_123175 | JGI IMG/M metagenome (GOLD analysis project Ga0163144, IMG submission 123175) | Freshwater microbial mat bacterial communities from Lake Vanda, McMurdo Dry Valleys, Antarctica - Oligotrophic Lake LV.19.BULKMAT1 | ecosystem: Environmental > Aquatic > Freshwater >... | reverse complement strand
TGATACTGCAAGGAAATTTCCTGAGGCGGAGACAGAATAGAACCGTATTGATCTAAGCGCAATCCCTTTGTTTCCACCAGATAAAAGCCAGGTCGTAAACGTTGGCCATCTGGCGTAATGAGGGTTTCATCCAAGCGAAATAGAGGTTCTCGCGAAGCCGCGAAGGAGCGGGGGCCAACTTCGACAACTTTAGCAAGATCATGTTGATGGGGCTTGGGTTGGGGATCTTCGCGTTTACCAAACCACTTGCCTGCGATGCCTTGCTTTAAGGGAGGCAACGGCTCAGGGTGTTGGCGATTCGGGTCATACCCTGGGGGGCCAGCATAAGGGTTCATTCCCGCAGGGGCATTGGGTTCTAAGTTTGGCAGAATGTTGTAGGTGCTGTAGGGATCATCCCCCCATGCTTCTTCGTCGTAAGCAATGGCTGATATAAACAGGCTCCCGACAATGGCCATAATAATCAGCAAGATGTTCCACACGGGCAGGGCGTTTAGATTTAGTCGCATGATTTTTCTCCCTTAACGTCATCCTGAGCGTAGCCGAAAGATCCCCCAAGCGGGGAACAAACTAGGATATTACTCACTTTAAAACATTTGATGGATTCTAGCTTACAGGATCCTTCGGCTGCACTCATACCAATTACATTAAGCAAGGGGGTAAGAAGTGAAGTGTTCAGAAGTTTATAAGGTTAGCTATATGCCTTAGCGTTGAAGAACTTGGCAGACCTCCTAATGGCTTAATCCAAAAAAGAAGGAAAAGATGGCTAGACCCCACCACACCCAAAAAATAGTCGGTAAGCTCATCGCAAGCACGAGACGGTCCATGTCCCACCCGAAGCTTTTACGAATCGATTGAAGAAAGAGCAAACTCGTCCAAAGCCATAACAGGACAAAAACGAATCCGCCGATGGCGGGGACGGCTTGCTTGAGCAATCCGACAATGGGGATGAGTAACCACGGCAAGGTGCTAGCCCCTGTAAGGGTGAGGAGTAATCCGTAGCGGCTCCTGCCTTCAAAGACAACCCCTGCTACAGCGATTCCACCCGCCAGTAAAAACCAGATACCCAAGTGAAAAATAGCTTGAATACCAACACTTGTCCCCATACTTTCCAGACCGCTCGAGCTAGCCATGCTTTGAACAGCAGACCATAGAATCTGGAGCAAAATCACCCCGCCTGAAAGCATCGCCTGTTGGCGGAGTAACGGGGTATCAATGGCTGCAGGGTCATCATAAGCGTCTTTGAGTTTATTCAGTGTTTCAAACGGCGCAAGGAACATTCCTTGTAATATTTCGTGCCACAGCAACGCAGGTGGTGGGCTGATATTTAGTTGCACATCACGGTGTTGAGAAGACGTCATTGAATCGTCCATGAGTAAAGTCCTTAAAAATCGTGCTTGAGCGGGTTGGCTTCCCCCACCCCAGCCCTCCCCCCAAGGGAGAGGGAGCAGGAAAAAGGGAAGGTTAAGCTAGTTGGTTACTGGTATAACCATAGGGGCTGATTCGCGTGTTGAGTTGCGAAGGGCATTTGCTGGGATTGTGCAGCTTGAATGGCAACGGGGGCTAGGCTGGCTTCTTTAGCAGGGTTTACCATGTTGATTAAGACCTGCATCCACGAAGGCGCACTTCCAGTAAAGAATGGCAACCCTAGAAGGTTAAGGGCACCTGTATGGGCTTCGTAATCGAGCATTTTGTATTTGGTAGATGAATTCTGCTTGGTGCGCTCGTTAATCATAACGGTGATGACTTCTTTGGCATGGCGGAGATCACCCAGCTCGTCGGCCAAGCCATATTCAATCGCCTGATTTCCTGTGACGATACGTCCATCCGCGACTTCACGAATTTTGGCTTCACGCGCAGATTTCTTGGCAGCATCTTCCATATTGCGAAGACGGCCATCAAGAACAGCGCCAAGAAAGTCAGCGTAGCTATCATCAATGACATCCTGCAAAAGAGCAATCTCTTCGGGGCGGGTTTCACGATAAGGGTTTAACAAATCTTTAAACTTACCGCTACGAATCGTGGTTGAACTAATGCCAAGTTTCTTATCCATCAGCTGGTGAAAGTTGAAGGTCTGCATAATGACACCGATAGACGCAGTCAGTGTTCCGCGATTGGTAATAATTTTATCCGCAGCACAGGCGGTGTAGTATCCACCACTAGCAGCGATATCAAGTAATGATGCAACAATCGGCTTGTTTGCGCGAACGCGGCGAACAGCGGCGTTTAATTCCTGAGACATCCCCACGGTGCCGCCTGGGGTGTTAATTAGCATAATGACGCCTTTGACTTTATCGTCTTCAGCAGCTTTATCAAGGGCCTCTCGCGCCATAAGCGCATTACTTTGTTCAGAGAGCAAACCATTGCCTGAGGCATCGCTGGTGATGGGGCCTTCAATACGGATCAGCGCGATCATGTCATCACGCCCTACTTTAATCGCTTTCTGTAAGGTAGATTCTCCGTCATCAGTAGTGGCTTCAGCAGTCACTGGCTTCTGCTTGCCTTGAATAACAAAGCCAATACCACCCACCACAAGGCTAAGTGCCAAGAGGCCAATAAAGACCGACGAAAATGTTTTAGACTGTTCGAGTCCCATAAGACACGCATCCTTCTCTCTGGTTGGGAATATCTGAAAGTTCCCAAAACGTTATGCTTTTTCAAAGGTTGAATAGCGGAGAATCGAAGCAACAACGCAGATAACTTCGCTATTTAATCATTGGGAAAGTTAGGTACGTTAAGATTAACATGTTTTAATCGGGATGCGAAGGATTTCGGAGGTTTAAAAGAGATAGAGTCCTCTAAGAAGGGGAGAGGTTCTCTCGAATGCCACTGCCGATGGTCATTATAATTGGGGGAAACATCAGGCGCTGGTCCTTGTGAAGGCGCAGAAGGATCCGTTTGTTTTGGTTTAAACAACGGCGTGGGGTTTGTCAAAAAGAGTTCTGCTCGCCACGCATGTCGGAGTTCTGGACCACTTCCACTATTGTTATTAGGAAAGTAGCTCATTTGATAGCCCGATCGAACAGAGACGGCATCATTAAATCTATAGGTAATATTGGGGTATATGCGCGCCTGAAACGTTCCTTGCCGCCTCCCCCATTCACGATCATTTAAATGCCCAAGCCACTCCACTCGATTTTCATAGGTCCATTTAAGATTCTTTCCAAAGTGGTAACGTGGATTAATCCTAAGATGAACTTGAACAGCATCTCCAGATTCTCCAACACGGTGGATATTTGCGAAACGCGCCCATGTATACAACGAGTATTTCTTAGTAGGGGAGACATGATTGGTAATCACTCCAGGGAAGATATGCCATTCTTCAACACCCTCCCCACCATCTAATCTCAAATGAGCTACGCCCAGCTTCAAGCGAACCCCATGACTGATGTTGTGTTCATAATACACTTCGTTATATCGAAAAAGGTTCGCGTCTCCATCGGTAAAATCATTTGAAAAAATAGTGTTATAGACCAACGCACCCTTATCAGTTATAGGCTGCGTCAAGGAGATCACAGGCCATGTTTCTCCACGATTTTCCACAGGCTCTGCATTCACAGGCTGTATCAAGCACATAAGAAAAAGGGAAACAGTCGTTATCAAAATACGCACTGCTCGACGAGGGGTCATAGCGTTTAAATTGTCCATACGATTGCAGAAGAGAAGGGGGAAACGTAACGTTGAATTTGTTCAAGGAAAAATGTGCCCGGTGCGATTCGAACGCACGACCTTCGGCTTCGGAGGCCGACACTCTATCCAGCTGAGCTACGAGCACACGTAGGTATGAATTTGAGCTTCCTTAGCGTACACTGGATACAGTTGTTTGACTAGGCTTCTAAGTGGTAAGTTGGAAACGTTCTTACAGAAGTATTTAGAACGAGCCAATTTCTAGGAAAAGCGCGCGGAATAAAGGAGCGTAGGAATACTACGTGACTTAAATGAGCACGCATTGGACACCGAAAGTGGCCGTTATAAGTGCCTATGAAAGATCGTTTTGTACATTAAACCTTCGAGAAAACTAATCCCGCAGCCGCACCGAAATGCATGGGTGGAGCTGAATTTAGGTGCGCTTGAACGCAACGCGCACTGGTGGAAACAACAGGTTCCACAGGATGCACAGCTCATGGCAGTTGTTAAAGCCGATGCCTACGGACACGGTGCTACGGTCGTTGTCCCCATTTTGAAAGAATGTGGGTTTACGTGGCTCGGCGTTTCCAATATAGATGAAGCCTTGCAGCTTCGAGAGGCTCAAGTGGAGTTGCCAATCCTTGTGCTCGGCGCATCACCCGAATGGGCATGGGGCTTGGCGAGCCGTTACAATATCCAACTTACCGTTTTTTCAGAGCGCGATATTGCGTGCTTAGCTGATCTCAATTCTCCTATTTCTGTTCATATCAAAGTCGATACAGGGATGCACCGAATTGGTGTGAGACCTGAGAAAGCTAACACCTTAATTAGAGCGTGTCAGGCATTTAATCATGTGACACTGGCAGGAATATTTACGCATTTTGCGAATGGTGAAGACGCCGATAAAACCTTAAACCAATGGACGCTTTTTAACGAACAGGTTCTTCAGAAACTGGAGCGGCCTATCCCCCTTATTCATGTAACCAACACCCCTGCATTGCTAACCGCTCGGCAGGATGCTCGACTCCAGACGTTGCTGGACACCTGTAATCTATATCGTGTAGGTGTGGGGCTTTATGGATATGATGTGCCGTCTACAGCAAGTTTGCTTGAACCTGTTATGGGCTTAAAAGCGCGAATCAGCCACGTACAGATGCTCGATTCGGGAGAGGGCATTAGCTACGGACATCGTTATCAGACATTAAAGGCTCCTAGTTGTATTATCACCCTGCCCATTGGATACGCAGACGGCATTCCTCGGGGATTATCCAATAAAATGATCGCGCGTTGCAAAGGAATGATACTTCCACAGGTAGGAAACATCACGATGGACCAGTTAATGCTCGATGCGACGGGGATGTTTGACGTAGAGAATCCTCCCAAGGTGGGGGACATTGTCACGTTATTAGAGCATGGAGAGGCGGGGCGATTAGAGCGTGATGGTTCGCTAGCGGGTAATGGTTTATCGCTTCAGCATTGGGCGCATCACATGAATAGTATCGCCTATGAAATGATGTGCGGCTTGCGTGTTCGCCTGCCTCGGAGTGTGGTGAGATAAAAAAAAGCGGCGGAAGATAAACTTCCAGCCGCAAACACATAGTGCCTTTCTACTTTTCAAAATTTCGTTAGATTGGTTTTTTATTTAATGAGAGAGAGTAACGTTGAGAATGCTTGTGAGGGAAAACAAAAAGATAAATCGATTATGAAAAGAAAGAGGATTATCCGATCAGGTTCAATGTGCGACCTGCACCCTGACCAGTAGGCTGTAGGTTTTTGCCTTGTGCTGCAAACATGTTGGGAATAGGAATTACTGGAGACATCATGTTTGTCTTGGCTTGAGCGTTAAACAGAGAAGGTACAACCATTGAAGGCATAGTAGCTATTTCAGTCACTGGCTTCTGTGATTTGGCTTGGAAAGGATTGACCCCTTGCTGTCCGCGAATGGAGGAAAATGCTTGTGTGTTGATGGCGTTAATCATGGTGGTAAACCTTATTGATTCATCTGAAAGATAACACACATTAGACAGGGGATTCACGATGTACTAATGAGTAAGTGTGGGTTGAACAACAACCTTAGGTGTATTATCTACAATTAGGAGTAGTGTGTCAAATACACTAAGTGTAGATGTAACGGATTGTAACACAACATTCAAAGAAACCCTTAAGGATAAGCCAGTATACAAACGGAAGACTCGGGATGCTTAAACACTCTTGCAAAAATTCAAGAGTGCCAAACGAATTTTCAAATCAAGGGGATTGACTGCCTAATCAATCCAGGATTGTGCGGATTCCAACAAAGCGACAATGGCTAGCCCGTTTCGTTCATCCGATTTAGGGGTCCAATCTCCCTTAAGCGCGTTAATAAAATGTTGACATTCTAAACGCAGAGGCTCCAATGCTAAATAAGGCATCAACTCTTCATGACGTTGGCCTTGTTCGTCAAAGGTAATTTTCAGTAAACGCTTATCCAGAGGAAGGGTATCATCCAGAATCAAGCTCGCTTCTGATCCAACCACCAACAACTGAACCTGCTTCTTTGGATAAATCCAGCTTGTTTGTAAATGCGCCACCACCCCACTGGGAAACTCGAAGGAAAGGTGCAACATATCAATGAGGTCATCCTTAGGCGAGACGTTGATTGCCTCAACCTGACGCACAGACGGCATCTGTCCGCCACCTAAAAAAACCAGCACCGAGAGATCATGTGGCGACAAATCCCACATCACATTACGATCGTGTCGTCCGTGATTGTAATTAAGGCGATCACTCTGAATATAGCGAATCTCCCCAAGGGCGCCAGAATCCATCAACTGCTTCACGCGAATAATGGCAGGATGGTACATCAATAAATGACCCACCATAAGGGTCTTTTTGTTGGCGCGTGCTAAATCAACCAAGGCTTTGGCATCAGGGAAGTTGGTTGCGAGAGGTTTCTCAACGTATAGATGTTTTTTGGCGTGTAGAACTTTCAACCCCAAGGGATGATGTGTCACTGAAGGAGTCGCTAGCACCACAGCATCCACAGCATCATCGTCCAGCAGCGCGTCGAAGTCACATTCCATGCGAGCATCAGGGTACTCCTCAGCAAATTGATCCAAAAGGGGTTGGCGCGAATCACAAATAACGCTTAAATGCCCAAGCGAATGAAAATTACGGATGAGGTTTTTTCCCCAATACCCTGCACCAACAACGGCTATGCGTGGAAACATGTGATCTGCCATACCGAAAGAACCGTCCTATATACAAATGATTGAGGCATCAAATACCTCAATCATCGTAACATAATTCAATTAAAGTCAGCGATTCAAGACATCTTTGAAAAAAGTTCAGTGGGATGAAGAGAACGTTGATTGACACTTAATTAAAAGCGACTCAATCACTTCTCGGAGCGGGCAATGGAGCTTTTTCTTAGGCTTCTAGAGACCTTGAGCCAAAAGATCGTGTATGTGAATCACACCTACTACATCATTGTTGTCATTTTCAACAACCAATGCACTGATCTTATCGTCTTCCATGAGACGGAGGGCATCCACAGCCAATGCATGTTGATAGATACGCTTCGGTGAGCTACTCATGACTTCTTTCACAGGGATGACCTGTAAGTGATTGGCGTGATCCATAACCGCACGACGTACATCACCATCAGTTAAAACACCTGTCAGAACACCATTTCTATCCTGAACAAGCGTCATGCCCATTTTTTTAGAACTCATTTCAACAAGGGCGTTCATCATCATGTCTTCTTCACGGACATATGGAACAGTATCACCAAGATGCATAAGGTCTTTTACTTTAAGCAACAAACGCTTACCAAGCATCCCCGCAGGATGGTAGAGGGCGAAATCTTCTTTTTTAAAGTTCATACGTTCCTGAAGCACCACGGATAAGGCATCCCCTAGAGCAAGGGTTGCAGTGGTTGATGCCGTTGGGGCGAGACCCAGCGGACACGCTTCGGCAGGAACGGCAATGTTTAAAATCGCAAGGGAATGACGAGCGAGTGTAGAATCAGGCTTAGCCGTCATTGCGATCATCGGCACTTGGATGCTTTCCAGCGTAGGGAGAATTCCCAAAAGCTCTTCGGTTTCACCGCTGTTTGAAATAGCAATCACGACGTCGTGGCGGGTAATCATTCCCAAATCGCCGTGTCGCCCTTCGGCAGGGTGCATGAAATAGGCAGGCGTTCCTGTTGAAGACATCGTCGCGGCAATTTTGCGACCAATATGCCCTGATTTTCCCATACCTGTAATAACAACACGGCCATTAGTCCCACGGTGTTCAATCAAGCACACCGCGCGAAGGAAGCCTTCATCCAAGGAGTTTTCCATCGCTTGAACAGCAGCCACTTCCACTCGAAGTACACGCTTGCCCAGCTCTTGAATAAGCTCGCGATCAATTGTAGATAACTCATTCATTTCATCCACCAAGTGGGGGGGCTATCGCACTTGCGTGCAACTTCATAATGTGTTCGACACGTTGTGTGCTTGATACCATGACCATATTAATCATACCTCATTCAAACCTGAACATTTTAATGTGCGAAAAACATCGAATATTTAAAGCAGATAAATACTGTTATTAAAGTGATGATTATTTCATGTATTAAATGTAAAGATAGATCAGCTTTTGCTAATTTACAAACATTGTTGATAAATCTTAATATATATCCTACATGAATAGTAGTTACTGCTTCGTGTTTTTAAGACACACAAGTATATATACCCAAATTTTTGCTACAATCTCAATTATCCATTAGGTCTATATAAGAGGAACCCCAAATGAACACCCCACTCACTTTTAAAAAAATGCACGGCCTTGGCAATGACTTTATTATGATGAACGGCGAAGACTTGCCAACACTCGATATTTCCGTTCTGCAAGAACTCGCTAAGGGGGTCTGTAACCGCTTTAAAGGCATCGGAGCCGATGGCTTAATCGTAACCGCTCCCCCTAGTGATACGGCTCAATTTGATATTCGATTCATCTACATCAACAGTGATGGGTCGATTGCGGAAATGTGCGGGAATGGCATTCGGTGCTTTGCGCGCTTTATCAACGATGAAGGCATCTTGAGCCAGCCGTCTTTAAGATGTGAAACAGGCGCGGGCCTTATTCAGACGCATCTTCAACCTGATGGCCAAATCAAGGTAAATATGGGCGCACCGATTGTTGATCCAGCAGCGGTTCCCTTCTCGCCGAAACAAAACTATACGCCTCTGAAAGAAGCAGCCTATTTAGATCACAACGGCGGTCTACATATCTGGCCCATCAGCATGGGCAACCCTCACGCGATTCTGTTTTTGGATGACCCGAATGCTGGTGATCTTGATTTTGCAAAAGACGGTGCGGCGATTGAAACCCACGCACAATTCCCCGCAAAGACCAACGTCGAATTCACTACACAGATTGATCCCCAAACCTATAACGTCATCGTTTGGGAACGGGGGTGTGGCTTCACCCAAGCCTGCGGAACAGGGGCATGTGCCACAGCAGTCGCGGCGATTTCAAGCGGCCGTGCGGATGCCGATAAGCCTGTTTCAGTGCAACTCCCTGGAGGCACGTTAAAGATTGAATGGGCAGGCAACGCCACGGATTCCGTGTGGATGACAGGCCCCGCCGAAGTCACCTGCACAGGAACCCTAGACGCTCGGTTTGAATCGGTGTTTGGGTAGAGATGTCCGCCCCCCTCTCCTTTCCAAAAGGAGAAGGGGGGCAAGAAGGTTTGCGCTATAATAGACCCACTTAGTCGTGTTCGTGCTTGAGAGGTGTTTGTATGAGAGTTTCCCGATTGTTGGCCGTGTCCCTATTATTCTTTGCGGGAATGGTGTCTGTGCCCCAAAGCCATGCGGCGGAAAGCACCTGCAACCGATTGCCTGAGGTTGTGCTGGCCTATCTGAAAACACTTGATCCCAAGGTTGTTGTGCGGGAAGACTGTCTCTCCGTCATGAGCGATGATCGTAGCTACCTGCCTGTACTGCCTCAAAAGCACGAGAATGAAACGCCCCCGAACCAGTTTGTAAAGCAGTTTCCTACTAATAGCAAGGCGCCTGACTGGGTTCAGTTTAACAATGGTTACTACCTGCTTCGCCTGATCGAAACAGCTAACGGTAAGATCACACTTCCCCGCACGGACACCATTCCTACTGAAGTCAAAACAGGGCTGATTCCGCAAAACTTTATGGTTCCCAACGGCTTTTCGATTCCCAGCGATCTTCGCGTCATTGTGGGCGATTTGCCATACGAAACCCCTGACGCAACATCCCCAACCTTAACGGTTACGGATGGCACAAAAGCAAAAGACGGCCTCAAAGGGCTGGATCAAGTGACGGCGACCCTCACGGCAGCGAATACAATTGAAGACCCTATTTTGTTTACCGCTTCCCAGAGAGATAGCCGCTTTGTCGCATGGGATGCTATTGGCTGGAAGCAAAAATGGACGCTTGATCTCAACTGCCTAAGTACATCCGCAGCGCCAACCAATTCGGGCGCATTCATTTATGTGAACTGCCTAAACTCCCCAAAAATAGATATTATTGATCTGCAAAGTCAGGCGATGCTCAACCAGCTTGAACTTCAGGAAGTGGCTCACGAACTGGTGCAGCATCCCTATTTTCCGATGGTGGTTGCGCTTCACCGCTACGCCAAAAAGCTTACCTTTATTGATAGCGAATACCATTTAATTAAGGGCGAATTGAATCTCCCTTTCCCTGTACAAACCATCACAATGCACCAGCGTCTGCCTCTTGCCTATGCCGTTGAAACCAATAGCAAGCGTGTTTTGGAAATTGATATGCAACAGCAAAAAGTCCTGCGCACCATCGAGCTGGGGGACATAGCAGGCAAGGGTAAAATTAGTACCCTGTGGATTGACGATACTAAAGGGCGTTTCGGTATCCTATGGATGCTTGGTAAAGAACGCGATAGCCTTGATGGGCTTGATCTCTTTACAGGTGAACTGATCTATCAGTTGGAAACCCCTACCCCTTTAGAGAAAACACTGTTTATTGAAAACAAAGAGGGGGAACGCTGGAAGAACCCGTTGCTCCTCACCACGCAAAAAGGCCTCCCCAGCTTCACAATGATTGATGGGTCAACGGATACCCCTCAACTCGTGGCAATGAAACCTATTACTGGCCTAGAAGGTGAAGAAACACCTGTATGGATGGGGCTAAGCCCAAGCGCACAATCCAACGAAGGATTAGGCCTCGATGCGGTTTCTGAAAAAACATTTACACTTGTGTGGAATCCTGAACAAAAGACACTTACGGCCAAAACACCTGTACTGGGTGGCTTGAGATCAAATATCATGGTCTTGATTGAGGAACCTACCCCTGATCGCCTTGCAGCCATTCAGAAAAAGCGCGAAGCCCTTGCGGCTATCGAGGGCGAAACGGAGATTCTTCAATCGTTAAGGACCCGACCTGAGCATCCAAGGTTGCTTGGACGCCTAGGGGGATTGCTAAAGTTTGCGCCCCGTGACCAATAGTAAACCCAGCGCCCATTGGCAGATTCGCTTCCCTACATAAGTACCCAAGGTGATCGTGCAAGTTGCGGTCACCTTCGTTCTTAATTTGTGAGAAATCAGCGAACAGTATGCCTTTGGTATTATCGAAAATACCTGCCTGAATTAGCTGTGTAAACTGACGATCAAGGGTGTAATAACTTTCCTTCCAATCTTCAATCACCACAATCGCATCCGTGTAGTGGGGATGCCACTTCGTTCCACAAAGAGCCGCAATGAGGCTTAAGTTTCCACCACGCAGCGTTCCTGTTACGATGCCTTCTTTCAAACAGGTATACGCATCCTGATTAGGAATGACTAACGGAAGCGTCGTGTAATGCTCTTCGGTCACGGCCTTTAGCCAATACTCCCGAGACACATGCGCGTCTGGGTCAATTAGGTTAGATGTCAGCATCGGGCTGTAAAAACTCACCCAGCCCAGCTCCTGATAAACCGCTTGATGCAGCATTGTGATATCGCTAAAGCCCATCAGCAATTTACAGGGGAGCTTCTCGTTGCGCCAGCGTTGCCAAGGGAGCAAGGGTAACAGTCGCCCACTGCCATAGCCTCCACGAGCGCATAAAACAGCATCAATGCTCGGGTCTTCGATGGCTGCTATTAAATCGCTTAAGCGTTGTTCATCCGTGCCAGCCATGTAAATATCCTTACTCGCTGCGTGAGGCATAAGCTTGACTATAAAGCCTTGCGCTTCCAGCCATGCTTTTCCTTCATCGAGTTGCGCTTGAGAACTGGGTGCCGAGGGAGAAATAACCGCAATGGTATCGCCCTTGCGCAATGATAATGGTTTTTGAGTAATGGGCATCACGTATCCTCTCTCATCATTAAATTATTCTTATCCCGACCGTAGTGGAGGGATCTCCTCACCGCAACACGTTATTTAGCGTTCTAGCTCAGGACGATGGCAATATCCTGCGCGAATTCCACGTCCATCATTTTGCGAGGGCGTAAGCGCTTATTATCCCACGCTACAACTCCCGCGCATTTATTCTGATAAATCGCAATGGCTTCGGTATCGTTGTGCTTGAACTCGGGTGAGAACTGATGGGCATCCAAGACGGCTCCCTGCAAAAGGCGAGTGTAAGCCGTTTCATCCGCTAGGGTCACCGTAGGCAATTCCAAAAACTGTAGCGGATTCACCGTCAGTGCCCACGGATCAGGGGCTTCTGTAATCTGTTCAAGCGTATGACTTTCCGTATGCTGAAAACGACCGTGCCGCGTACGGATTAGAGAAGTCATTATGCCCACGGTTCCCAGCGCATAGGAAATATCGCGGACTAAAGAACGAATGTAAGTGCCTGATGAACTTGAAACGCGGATGCGAAATTCGGGTTCAGGTTGATCGAGATGCGCTTCCAACAATGTGAGTTCAAAAATGGTGACAGGCTTTATAGGCAGTTCTTCAAAAGGAATACGCACGCCTGCTCGTGCATAGTGGTAGAGTTTTTTTCCTTTAAAATGAACGGCAGAATAGCGCGGTACTTTTTGCTCGATGTCTCCACGGAACTGACCAAAAACGGCTTCCAGCATTTCGACATTCAAACCTTCAGGAACAGGTTTCTCTTTCCAGACTTCCCCTTCAAGATCAAGGGTTTGGGTTTCTTTCCCAAGGCGGATGCCTGCTTCATAGGTTTTGGTATCAGGAAAGTATTCAATCAATCGTGTGGCTGCACCGATGCATAAGGGCAAGACACCTTCAGCCATAGGATCAAGGGTTCCGAGGTGTCCTACTTTTTTGAGGCCAAAAACGCGCCGCATATGAGCCACCATGTCGTGGCTGGTAGGCCCTTTGGGCTTATAGAGGTTGATCGTGGCGCAAGGTGTTTTTTGCTCAGGCAGAGAGGGGGTTCCAGACATGGGGGATCGGCTCCAATGAATCAGGGTGTTGTGTACTCCTAAAGTACAAGGGACGTACAACCACGTCAACATGCAAAACGAAAAGAGAGCCTGCAAAAGGAGGCTCTCTTTTTATAAATAGTAGGTCAGAAGTGCTTAATCGTCATTTGAAAACGACAAACCTTGAGAGGGCTTTAGTAGTGGATAGTGTCGAGGCACAAGGGATTGAATGGCTTGCCGTGTACTTATAATACACAAAAGTCGTGAAAGCCTAACGCAACAAAGACAATACCGCTAATAAAGGTCTTTCAGTTATTTTTTTTCTTCTTTGTACATCACACGCTTCATCAAGGTAGGGTCATATTTCATGACTTCCATGCGATCTGGATGCTTACGCTTGTTTTTGCGGATGCTGTAGAAGTGTCCGCTTTCGCTGCTTTTTAGACGGACAGGCTGTGCGCCTTTATCTTTCTTCGCCATGATGTGGACTCCAATAAGGTTTAATGTTTAATAGACCCTGCGTAAGAATGAGAGGGGATCCCTCGGCTTCGCTTGGGACGACGAAGCGTCGTTTTTATGCTTTTAGGGCGGCTTCGAGAGTCGTGCCGTGTTGCTTAAGAGCCGTCTGAAGACCGACGCGGGTTGCAAGTTTAATCACACGAGCGGAAACACGTAAACGAACAAAGGCGTTACGCTCTTCTACCCAAAAGCGCTTCCAGTGAAGGTTTGGTTCTTGAGTGCGCAAGTGCTTCTTGTTCGAGAAGCTGATTTTTTTGGCTTTTCTTGGCTTAACGCCGGAGACCTGACATTTCTTGGCCATGGGAGTAGCCCTTTCTGAATGCTTGATAAACGCTTTAAGAACGATGTGGTGAAAACGCCTCCTACCGCTAGGCAATAGGGCAGGGAAAAGACGTAAGATGCTCACACGTTTCACATATGAAAAAGAGTATCACACGAGCATACCCCAATGACAAGATACTAGGTGCTTCGTTACAGTTCATCGGGCGTTTGTAAAGGCTTAAAACACCCGCTAAATACACCTTCTCTTCTTCTGTAACACTTCGATCACGTTTTGCCCGTGGATCACTGTATCTCAACTAAACTATTCCTATCCACTATTTTCTTGAGGCCTTCCCCCGTTGAACCACTGGCTGACATCCCTTCACTTTTATAGTTCCCTCTGTCTGCACCGACTTTCCCACATGCAAATGGGCGCGGTGCTGATGATTCTTGCATTCTGTTCAGGCCTTTGGATAGGCCTAGAACACCATTCCCTTCAGCTTGTTTCTCCCTTTATCTTAAAAACAGGGATGATATCGGGTGCGCTTGTTTTTGTTTTTTGGAAACATGTTGCCTTGGGAATGCAGCGGCTCATTGTCTTACTCATCTCGTTAAGCATCGGCCTGTTTTTGTCATGCTGGCTGCCCACAACGCTAACAATTCCTCCTTATCTGGATCATACCTATACGCAGGTATCGGGATATGTTGATGCTCATGAAAAAGGATGGGTGCTGGTTACCTCGCAACTCGATACAATTGCACCTGTCCGACTCTCTCTTAAAGGTAACCTTGCGCCTGACATGGAGCCTGGGCAAACGGCGTGTCTTTTAGGAACGCTAAGCCTCCCTCGACCCGCTCGCTTTTTAGGAGACTTCGATACCGCCGCCTATTTAAAAGGACAACAGTTACACGGCACCTTTAGTGTTAGCAAAACTCAGAACGATTGCTGGTACACGCCTAGTCTAAATACGTCATGGTGGGAACGCGCAGAGAATCACGCGAGAAGAGTATGGAATCGCCTTAATGGAGGCATCCTCGCGCATCGTGAAACATTTGTGGATGCTCTAATAGAGTGTTTGAGTGAGAAACGTGGCGCCCTTTTAGGTGGGATTGTCTTGGGAGACCGCGCAAGCCCATTGCCTGCGGATTTGAAAGCGGCCTTTATCAACACAGGCCAAATCCACCTCGTGGCGGCCAGTGGGATGAATGTCTCGATTATTGCGGGCGCGATTCTCTTTGTGCTGGGTGCGATTCCTAAACTGCCTCGCGCGCTTCAGTTCGGATTCTCAAGTCTTGGCGTCCTAGGTTACGGCATGGCCACAGGCTTCCCGCCTTCAATTGTCCGCGCCGTGACCATGTGGTTTTTTGGCCTATGGATTAAGTATCTGTTTCGACCGTTATACCCACTGTTCATTTTATCCATTGCGCTATTCACGCTGATTTTGTTGAAGCCTTATCTATTAAATAGTCTTGGCTTCCTGCTCTCTGTAGTAACCACCTACGGTATTCTGACAGGGCTTCCCTACTTTGCGAAAATGTTGAGCAGTGATGGCAAAGGGTTCCTACAAAAATTGAGCACTATTGCCTTAGGTGCAGGGGTTTTAACAGCGATTGCCCAACTCTACGCCACCCCCTTATTGCTTCACACCTTCGGCACGGTTGCGACTTACGGCATTTTAATGAATACGCTAAGCGGGATGCTGGTAATTCCGCTGACGACGGTTGGGTTTATTGGGTACGCACTATCGTTTGTCTTGCCTCAATTACTGCCTATTCTCCTGTGGCCGATTACCCCACTGCTCAGTCTTATGGTGAGTTGGACAGAATGGGGAAACAGCTTGCCGTATGCCCTGCTTCATTTGCAAGTGCCTCCGATGGCGTGGGTTCTTTCGACATATGCACTACTTATGGGCGGGCCGTGGTGTATTTACTATGCGCAGTCTATCCACAAAAAATGGATTGCCACAGGGCTGGGGCTCGCGTTGATGGGGATGTTTAGCCTCCCTTTCTTTTGGGATGCCCAACGATTTGACGCGTATCCGACGATTAGCCATCAGGCTCTTCATCTCGATAAACATACCGTTGAGGTGTTTCACCTTAAAGAGAACACTCAGGTTAAAAGCTTTATTCTTACCACAGATCGCTTGAGTTCATGGGAACTCAAAGATATAGACGGGTATTTTAATGCGCGACACCTCTCCACACCGACGCAGGTGATCTGGCTGGATGAAACCACCCCGAAGGCGATTGTGGGATATGAAGAACGCATTGCTAAAAAAGCGAAACGCAAGGCGCAACTCACCAAGCAAAAACGCGAGACTGTTCAACGCAACGCCATTAAAAAAACCCTTGCTAAAGTAGCAAGTAAGCGGCGTAAAGAACAACGAAGTCTTTTATCCTTTACACAGAACGATCATGCGGCGTTATTGAAGGATGACATCATTGGGTTTAGGGCTGCGTTAGTTGAGACTCCTAGTACAGATGCCCAGGCGTGGGCCACCCTCTTAAAATCAGATGACAAAACCCTCAAAAAAAACGAGTGGGCAGAGATTAAATTAGATAATCAGGCGTTGATAATAGCCCCTGCAAACGGTGAGGAGATTCATGACCCTCCTGCGCTAGATATACCTGTAGGGGTAGGCCTAGGGTCTACTCGTCATCCAGCTCGACCAAAGGGCGGACATCAGGCTCGACCCTCCACTACAAAGCACACCGTAACCCGCAAAAAAAAGAAGCAGAAAAAAGCACACAAAAAAAGAGTTATCAAACCGTTCATTCGACCAAGCGAACCGTTTGATGAACGGAATAAATATGCACAAGACCTAAGGAGCACATGGCCAAATTCGGAGCTACATACGCTAGGGCATCACCCTGATTCACCGTTTACATGGCGACTCACGAGAGACGGACGGCTCGTGTTGATTGACCCTGTCCACCACATTGCGATCATCACGGCATGGGAACAACAGGGGCGAAGCACCCGCTATAAAGTAGATTCGCTAATTAATGGCGTTACAGCAAGGGGTTACAACCGTTCGCTCGTCATGCCGTTTACAGTATTTTTAGTCCCGAAGACATCGTCATTGTGGACGTCTATTAACGAATCGCTTTAGGGGTTTTTATTTTTACGAGGACTTCATCAGGGTTGGCCATATCGAGGTAATCCCGCGCAAGGAGTTCAGAATCTTCACCTGAAGCAATACGCTCAATCTGAGATTTCAACACGCCGTTTTCCGCTTTGTGTTCCTGATAAATCCCTTTGACTAAGGGTGCATCGTTATGTGCCGTGAACAGTTGTTGAGCAATACCAATGCAGGAAATAAGCAGGTGGACTGAAACAAGGGATAGGCCAATGGCTTTTAACGCATTAGACACCCACAGTTCAGAATTCATCCAGCCTTTAACGAGTGATTGAACACCCGAAACTGTAAGCAATCCTGCGCCAACACTCACCTTTGCGATATTGAGGGCAACCGTGCTAATCGAACGGCGAGACGTTTTGTGAAGCGGTTGTTCATCTGGCCAATGTTGCGCAGAATTGGCTACGCGACGTGCAGGCTCTTTAAGCAACAAATCAACCAGACGTGTATTCTTTTTTTGCTTGGTCGGAGAGACAGCACGCACTTTGCGACGGGCTGGGTTTGGCGACGGCTTTACAGCAGGCCTCGATTCCACCATTGCGGGGTCTAATGCTTTTGCGGTTGAATCTAACATGTAGGCGGGTAGAGTTGAGTGCTGCTTTTGGTCGGCCACGTCCGAAATCCCCCAGGGATGAATATTTATAACAGTTGGAATAGAGTGTCGTGTCTCATGCGCGAGGGCATCGTCCCAAGAGCCTCCTGCGTCGTTCACTGATAAGGAGTGTGTTGTGCAAGACGAAGGATTAACATTACTTTTCTATTATTACTATAACAAATAATCGGCACGCCGACGGACTAAGTTGAATAAATAGTGTCCTTTATACATTATTTAGAGGATGTCTTTACAGTTCTTCACATTTGCATGGAGCTAACCCCACGTTCTACCCACTTTTTTTTTCGTCAATTCACTTTTAGATGTACACGCATTTGAAGAGTAAAGTACCTGTAGGCTCATGTATTTGATGGAGTTGTTCATCTTAGAGACGGTGTAGCAATCACAGGATGGAATTGTAAGTGCGTCATCGCAATGGCTAAGCCATCCGCGGCGTCATCAGGTTTGGGGGGGTGTTCCATATTGAGGCGCATCTGCACAGCATCGGTCATTTCATTTTTCTTTGCCTTGCCGTACCCTGTCAGAGCTTGCTTCACCTGCATGGGGGTGTATTCAAAGAGTTCGAGTCCTGCCATTTCGACCAGCATCACCAGTACGCCTCTCGCTTGCGCTACAGGAACCAGCGTCGTGTGGTTCCGAAAGTAGAACAGCGATTCCATCGCCACCACATCGGGCTTTAACTGTTCCAATAATCCTGTAAGGTCTCGATGAATCTCAACAAGCCGTGAGCCAATCGGAGCCTTGGGCGTGGTTTCAATAACCCCCCACCCGAGCGCTTTCACGTCGTTGTGGGAGTGAGCCTCAATCAGGCCAAACCCGACACGCCCCAACCCAGGATCAATTCCCAAAATTTTCATACAGCTCCTTCACTCTTTACCCCCTCTCCCCGCTGGGGAGAGGGCAACAATTACCGATCTTTTGCTTCAGAAGGCGTGTCATTGTGGGTGAGGGATGAACGCGTGGATCTCAACATCCTCGCCAACCTCACCACCGCAATCGCCATCGGTAGGGCGAACCCTCTCCATGAAAAGGAGAGGGGGCACCACAAAGCCCTAATCTAAAGATACACCCTTTTGTGGATAACGTCTCGGGGTAAATTTGTCATGCTGGTCATAAGGATAAATCTAGGAACGTGTGAGCTTGTAGGCTTCCCCCTCCCTAGCCCTCCCCCTAAGGGAGAGGGGGTAAGACTATCGAGAGAGAGAGAATAGAATATGGGCAGTATTGGAAGAATCGCGACAGGCTTTCAGGGACGGCAAAGCTCGCTGTGGCTAACAAATGCGCAATCACGGTTGAACACCATTCAGGAAAAAGTCTCAACAGGCCGCAACATCAACCGCCCCAGTGATGATCCTCTCGGGTTGACGCAGATCATGGACATCACGCGCAACATTAATCAGGATGCTCAGCATTTAAAAAATATCGCGACAGGGACTTCTGAACTGGTTTCGAGTGATAACGCACTTACGCAGATGGTGAACGTGGTTCAAAGAGCTTTAGAACTCGGTACGCAGGGGGCCAACGTCACGACAGGCGCGAATGGGATGCTCTCGATTTCCACAGAAGTGAACCTGCTCGTGGATCAGCTCGTGCAGTTGGGCAACTCCACCTTGGGCGATAAATTCTTGTTTTCAGGCACGCGAACCGATACTGTTCCTTACACTCGCGCGGGGGATGTCGTCACCTATAACGGGACGCCGCAAACAGAAGCCTATGAACGCAACGTCCAGATTGATGGAAACACCCCCGTCACGATTAACACCTCAGGAGATCGCGTGCTGCCTGGAACAGCATCCGCAGCAGGTCTTTTTGTCAATATAATTAATTTAAAAAACGATTTAGCGGCGGGAGATACGGTTCAGGTGCGTTCACGTCTTGATTTATTGAAAACCGATTTAAATTCAATGCTTTCGATCCAAGCGGAACTTGGAGCCACGCTTTCTCGGCTTGAAAGCGCGGAAGAACGCACCAAGTTGCGGCAAGACACCTTAAGCCAGTTATATTCGGATGTTCAGGATGTTGACATGCCCCAACTAATTACGGATTTAAACTTTCATGAACAATTGAGCCAAGCGAGCCTAAGCGTCATGAGTCGGATTCTCCCGCAAAACCTGTTTAGCTTCCTTCGTTAATGTCGTTCGAGGTCTATTGTCATTCCGTTATTTTTTGTAGGGGCGGGACCCTGTGTCCGCCCGCCGTGGATGTCGCCATTCACTGGCTAATTGATTGCCTTCGGAACGTGAGGGCATCCTTCCACTTCACTGCGTTTGGGCGCTACGCGAGTGATTGGGGAGCCAATCAACAGGATGACATTCTCATTTTTAGGTTGGGATTTTGTAGGGGCGGGACCCTGTGTCCGCCCGCCGTGGATGTCTAATATCCGCTGGCTGGTTGATTGCCTTCGGAACGGGAGGGGGTCCTTCGACACGAGTCTCTCCTTGCGTCAATTCTCGGCTCAGGATGACGTTCCTCTTTTAGGGTGGGCTTTTTTTTAGGGGAGAGGGGATAAATCATGCACGCCGTGGATGCCCACTCTATGTGCTTTCTCCTTGACGATTGTTTACTGCTCTATCAAGATAAGACTACAGGCATTCAAAAGGGATTTTTTCTATGGATATTTTACGCTTTCCGTTGATACGCGATAATGTGGCAATGCCCAGCTCTGAAAAACGCCCCATCGTGTGGACGATTGCAGGGTCTGATTCAGGCGGGGGCGCGGGTATTCAAATTGATTTAAAAACAATGAGCAGCCTAAATGTCCACGGGGCATCGGCAATTAGTTGCATAACGGCGCAAAATACACAGGGCGTGCAAAACGTTTACCCTGTCCCGCTCGATCAATTTATCGCACAACTTCAAAGTCTGGCGAATGACCTCCCCCCTGATGCGGTAAAGGTGGGATTACTCCCTAGTGTGGAGCATGTCAAAGCCACAGCGGAGATTCTAAAAGGCGTTGACTGCCCTATTGTCGTTGACCCTGTCATGGTCGCTACCAGTGGGGATGTGTTGACGGCCGATACTGGCATTCCTATGGTCGAAGCGTATCGAGATTACCTCTTCCCCATTGCGTCTATTTTCACGCCCAACTGGCATGAAGCGGAAACCCTCACCTACACCCACTGCGATTCTCTTGCGAAGGTATCGCAGATGTCGGAAGTCTTACATAAAGATGGCGTTGTAACCGCGTTCATTAAAGGCGGTCATGCTCCTGAACAGCCTGACTTTGTGATTGATACCATTTCTATTAAAAATGGCGAAACCTTCTGGATGAAGACCAAACGCCTTGATTCCCCCTGCACACATGGAACAGGCTGCATGTTATCATCGGCCATTGCAAGCTTTTTGGCGCACGGCATGGGCATGGAAGATGCCTGTGTTTTAGCGAATGCCTTTGTTCATCAATCCATTTCAAACGGCGATACCACTATCGGCAAGGGCAAGAACAAACCTCTTATGCCCAGTGGAGGGATTCCCACATCGTTAGACATGTTTCCCACGGTTCATACAGAACATCACACCCTTTTTGCATCCTACTCTCTTCCTAAACTTACCCATGACTTAGGACTTTACGCGGTGATGCCTGATGCCGCGCATGTTGAGAAAGCCTTTAAAGCAGGTGTGAGAACGGTTCAGCTTCGCGTAAAAGACCTGTCCCCTCAGGAGACCGAGTTAGAAATTAAACAATCCTGTGAAATTGCAGCCCGATTCTCTGATTCGCAGCTTTTCATCAATGACTATGCAGAACTGGCCATCAAACATGGCGCACAGGGCGTGCATATGGGACAAAGCGATGTGACGCATGATCGCCTGAAGCAGCTCGAACGGAAGGGGTTGCGCGTGGGAATAAGTACCCATAGTCCGTGGGAAGTGGCTCGCGCAAAAGGCATTCAACCGAGTTACTTCGCGACAGGGCCTGTATATTCCACCACAACGAAAGTCATGGCGTTTGATCCACAAGGAACATCATGGTGTGGGTATTGGGTGGAGGCGTTTAAACCTGCACCGACTTGTGTGATTGGTGGGATTTTTCTGGATAATGTGGAATCCGCCTTAGCCATGAATCCGAATGGCGTGGCCGTTGTAAGGGATTTGGTGCAGTCTCCTGACTGGGCGACACATGTCGCCAAATGGGAAGCCCTCTGGCATGGTTCGACGAATAGCGCAAAGGCGTTAGTAACAGCAAGCGTTTAAGAACACCCTGTAGGGGCGGAACCCTGTTTCCGCCCGCCAGGGATGCTGGCCTAGAGGGCGTGCACAGGACCCGCCCCCTACAAAAAGACATTATCCCTTCACCAATCGGGTGGCTAACCACACGCCCGCCATAAACAACAACAGACCCCCGACGTTTTGCACCATGATGTTCGTAATGAGTGGGCCAATAGGGAGAGTGTTTGCTGGTGCATCCATGATAAAGCGGTACGCGTCGTAAATGTAGGATGAGAAGGTCGTCAATGCGCCCATCATTCCTGTGAGTAAAAAGAGGTATACGCTTGGCGTGACATTGCTGGAGATAGCGGGATGCTTTAATGCACCAAGGATTATACCAAACAACAAACACCCTAGCAGGTTCACCGCCATGATTCCCTGCCAGCCTGAAATAATATACGTGACAATACCATAACGAAGGGCAGCCCCAATCGCGCCACCTATCATAACACTAAGCCACGGCATCCACGCGCTACTAAGAAAAGAAGGGATCATAACGGGGATATCCTATACACAAGGGAGTTGATTAAAGAATCACCTAAGCGATTTCGATACTGATTAGACGTTTATGCAATCCAGACAGAATATTCTCTATTATGATGAACACACCCAAAAACAGCAAACCAACGCTATCGTTTCAACTCGCTTTTTCTAAACTGTTTTCTCTGTTTCGTCAGGGGGTTTTCATCTGCCTGCTCGGATTAGTGATGGGTATTCCCGTATTTAGCATTAGCGGATGTACTTTACCTGGTCAGACGCCTACCGATGCGGAAGCACCCGTTGTGGCAGAGGAAGAAGAAGCCGTAGACGAAGAAGAGGCTCCTGAAGAGGGCGAACTTCAAGAAGAGGCCACTGAAAAAGAGGAACAACCCCCTCCTGTTTACGACACCCTTAAAGACTTTCACGGTTCTCCCTTAAGCTGGAAGACTTCTGAAGGCTTGATCCTGCAAGGAACCCTTTATAGCCCTCACGCTGAAGCGGAACATCTCACCAAGGTGGATACGCCTCCCGAAGTGAGTGATGAGGACATTGAGGCTGAAGAAACCGAGGACGAGGAGCAAACGCCTCAGGCGCCTCCTGCACGCATTGCGCCTACTTTAAGATACCCGCTTGTCATTCTCATGCACGGCTTATCGGGATCATCCAAGAAAGTGGAAGAGCTTGTGCCGCTGTTGGTTAAAACAGGGTATGGTGTACTCGCACTGGATATTCGTGGGCATGGCGCAAGCACTGCCCTGAACTACGGCGGCTACAAGTCGTGGCGAACTTTTGACCAAGTGGGTTGGGATGCTCTTCCTAGCGATATCGGGCTGATTGAAACATACTTTAAGCATCCTGACCTCGACCCTGAAAAATACCCACTGGAAATCAAACCCAACACCCTTGCGATAATCGCGGAAGGCGTGAGTGCGAATGCGGCGCTGATCCATAGCGGAAATCGTGATACAACGGTTAAGGCGATTGTCTCTCTTGGGGCCACGCTCAAAACAAAGGGATTATCCCCTGTCCTGCCTAGTATGAAGAGCAAAGTACCTACGCTTTTTGTATCGAGTAAAAGTGATCCTGTTTCGTTTGAAGACAGTCAGCAATTGCATCGTGTGGCCGCGGCGAAAAAAGCATTACGTCTTTACAGTGATGTCGGCAAAGGCTTTGACTTACTTAGCACTCATACCCCTGCCCGTCTGGATGCGCTGCGCTGGATACAGCTCCACATGCCAAGCGTAGGATTGCCTAAACCCTTTAGTGAGGCTATCACTGAAGGCGAAAAGTGGAAAGCAAGCCATTCGGCAAAGAAGAAGACACCGCCTGTTCCTAATAAGGCAGAACAGGCACACAAGCCAACGTCTCATTAAAGCCTTGATGACGTTTCTTGCTCGATAGATTGCCACGCCCGCGTTTCCGACTTCCTGCGGAAGGGTAAAATGCTCTTCGCGCAATGACACGATATTTTATAGTGTCTCTATAGTACCAAACACAACAATTAAGGGCGGATCTTACTCCCTCTCCCTTAGGGGGAGGGGAGGGGAGGGGAGGGGAAACCCAACCAGCTCATGAAGAGTCCATCCTTCATTAGACCTCCTTCATAACTGTTCAGTAGGATGCAGGTTCACTGATTGACATCCGATAGGATGACACAATCACTCGCGTAGCGGGAAGGGCAAACACCTTTAAGGGCGTGAACATGGTGGTTCATAACCGAAAAACGGCTTGACCTGTTGACTCGCTTTGGAATCACTCGCGCCTCGCGCACAGAAAATGCGCCTAATGGGAAGTTATGAAGGAGGTCTATTATTAAACTTGGTATAAAAGACTCTATAGCTCCCCTATGTGTGGGGGAACCTTGAGCGGAGTCGGTTGGATAGACGGCAAATCTGTTTATAATGAAAGCAGTCCTAAAATTGTTTTGTTATGTATTTACGCCTGTTCGCTTTTTTGTAGACTGCCCACAGGAAGAGAAAGAATCCCCCTTGCCTATGTTTTTCAAGAAAAAGGGCGCATCCGACCAAGATGCAACACCGCCCGCTGAAAACAAACCCGCTACTACGCTTGGCATGGCCGCCTTTCAGTACCCTAAAATCGGGAAGGGTGGTGCAGTCATTCGCCGCACCCCTCCACCGCCTGAAAAAGAAAACGTTCCCTCTCACGAAGATTCTGCGCCTGCTGAGGACGAACTATCTCCCGCACCTGAAGCTGCGCAACCCACAGACATTCCTTCTCACGCTCCATTGCCTACCCCAAACGTCGCCGACGTTAAGCAGATTGATCTGGTAGAAACCGTCGTTCCTCCCGTTTCACTCGCCTCGGCATTGCCTGTTGTGCCTCCAGCGTTAAATATAAAGGTCGAGCCTGCTATCATGCCAGAGACTCCACCAGCCATGGAAACGCCTACCCCTAGCTCTCCTGCGCCTAGGCTGTTTGATCCGCACGTGCCGTTGGCTCGTGATGATGAACAGACAACGAGTAATGCGCCTCCTGCAAGTAACCATACACCCCTTATTTTTGAAGACGGAGACGGTTATTTTAACCCCTTCGGCATGGGCGAAACCTTACCAGAATTTAACGATGCCCCTAAGCATACAAACTCTTCCAACATCCTTGAGTCACCAGCACCCGTCGTTGAAACAGCACCTCAAGCGGTTACTCTCGCTAAGCCTGAACTCATCACCGTTTCAACAGTAATCATAGAGTCTGATCCACCTGAAAGCCCTATTCCTCTATCCTCGGTTGATGATACCCCGATTGTCGCGCCTCATGATGCTCTTCCTGAAGTAACTGTAGTGGCTATTTCCCCTATTGAAGTCACAGTAAACCTTGATGTCACAGCCATAACGCAAGACGATACCACTGACGCACCAGAGTTCACGCTTTCTTTAGACACTGAAATAGACATACTTGATTTAGAAATGCCTGATGTGGAACAAGCAGAACCATTGGTTTTAGGATTGCCTATTGTTCAGGTAGCGCCTGCACCGCCAGCGATTCCTGTGTTTGATATGTCCCTTATGATGGACGAAGAACCGAACCCTATTGATGAACTATTGCCTACATCTGTAAACGTTATTTCTTGTCCTGTTGACGCACCCCAGTTCGATCTAGGAATAGTGGAGCAAGCAGGTGCGATTGATTACTTTGAAGATGACTTTGCTTCAGAAGGAGTTACATTCAATGATGACAGCGATAGTGATCATGAATTACAAGCAAGTTTCGTCGCCGCTCAAAAAAGTTCTCAAGCCCTTGAAGTCGGTGGTTTCTCGATGGATTTCGAACAAGAAGCAACTACTCCATCGACTAAAACACGATTAGAAGAGAGTCTTGGGGTGTTTGATGAAGCTGTATTAGTCTCGCCTGGTGTAAGTGCCTTATTTTCTAAAGAAGATGACACAAACCACAATGCGCCGTTGGTCTTCTCTCCAGCAGACCCTGAGGACAGCGTCGAAGATATGCTGTTGGATGGTGATGACATTGCCTTTGATAATGATTCTGAAACGCCAAATCTTTCCTTTATTCCGCCAGCCCTTGATCCTAACGAAGTCGATAACGCCTTTGAAGAAATGATGAAGCAACTGGAAGACTCACAAAACCCCGTGTCTCCTGCAGCAGCAGCGTCTACGGATTTAAAGATTAATCCCGTTGATTTCATGCCCAATGATACGCCACCATTGCCTGCTGTATATATCAAACAAATACCCTTGGATTCTTCATTAGAGCTTACTCCAATGGCCTTGGATGAAAGTCTTACAACACTAGACGCTGCGAATGATGTAGATGATTCCTTGGTGATGAAAGACGTTGAGTTTTTACAAAGCCAGCTCCAGAATACTGCCAGCATGGGTATTAAGTCTCACTCGCCTATTTCATCTCGCTCAACCCTTGTAGATAGCATGTTGACCGTTTCTAACCTGGATGAATCTTTGGAACATGCACTCTCCCCATTGCTCCCCCCTGAAACTTCATCATCCGATAAGTTACCTTCTTTAGATTCCACACATGTAGAAGCACCTTTTGCGTTTGATGATGATAACGCAATCACAATGGATGAAGCCTATACACCTGATTTCAATACACTCCCCATAATTATAAGTGATGCAGGAGAGTCCGCCCTCATTGGACCTGCTGTTGCCGTTGCTGCATTACCTATTATAGTCACTCTTAATGAATATGACGAGCCTCTTACAGTTGAGGGTGCGTTTACACTTAATGATGACATTCCAGAAATCACCCTTGATAACGATGCCCTTGTTATTGACGATACGCCAAGTTCAGCAGACATGCTTGACCCTTCGATCTTCTTTGATTTGGATAACCTCGAACAAGGAACCGCCCCTTCAGAAATTATGGACGACTTAGACGCTGATCTCATTTTTAACACGGACAATGACGACATACCTGAAGCTACACCTGCTCAGGCGTCAGTGGATATCGTTCTGGATACCTCTTCAGTTGCGGGCTTAAAAAGTGACATGAATCCTGTGACATCCCCTCTCGAAGATACGATTCACAAAGACATGGCCGTTATAGCCCTAGAAGAACTGGACGTTCTTGCGGAGACAAGGCTCCCCGTTGGAAAAGCAACGCTTTATTTTGTACACATTTCAGAAATGTATGCATTGGTTTCCTCAAAAGAAAGTCAGTACACTCTGTTACAATCTTTTTCACAGCTTCCTGATGGATGCAAACGCAACACTGTCGAAATCGCCTTGGAATGGAGTGCTTCCAGTACTGAGGAGAATGTCTTTGTCGTCAAAATTGGAAACTGGGGCGCATTACTCGTTGATTCTGACGAACAGATTGCCATTATCCGAGAGCTATAAACGCTACTTAAGTTCGGTGCCGCCCGCCTTCGCCACACGATCCTTGGCAAAAAGTTCACGCGCATCTTTTTCTTGGAAGCGTTCGCGCTCAATATCCAGTTCTTCATCATCTGTTCGGTCTTTTCCGCCAAGAATGTATTTTCTCATGCTGCCGAAGAAGGATGCAAATGCCTGACCTATAGCACCTTGCCCAAGAAATGCGAACGGGTTCACGGTCTGTAGCTGTGTAAAAATAACCTGTTGTTGCTGACGCACTTGCTGGGACTGAATATAATCGAGCTGCACCTGAATCGATTGAACCTGCGAACTCAACCGAGAAATAATATTCGCCGTTGAGGCATCTGGCGCAAAAACAGATTGCCCCAAAGGCGTGGTGGGTTGTCGACGCTGCCCATAGGTATCCTGTTTAGGCACAGAAACTGCAGAAGAATTAGCGCCATTGTAAACAGCACGATTTTGTCTTGGGGTGTAGGCATCCGCACTGGATGGCACACCATTGGGGTTCATCGACATCATTATCTACAACTCGATTGCTTAGGCACTGTCAAACATTTTAAAAACAATCTTATTATGACGACATACAGTGTTTTTAATACGTTCAAAATATAGTAGCTACCTAATGAGTTTATCTCTTGTGAAGACTAATGTCAAAATATTATAATGACAAGTTACTTAACTTCATTAAAATAGGCATTAAAAAATGGCTATGGCTGGATTCGAACCAGCGACAACCCGGGTATGAACCGAGTGCTCTAACCAACTGAGCTACATAGCCATATGAAATTTACGTCACCTGTGCGATTGTTGCCGATAAAGTAGGCATCGCTCACAAAACAACTCTATAATTATCCATGAACCATGGGGGAACGCAAGCCTCTAGCTGAACTTAGCATCCCAGATTGACAACAACCAACGCATCGAGAGAGAATTTTTTTAAAATGTCTATAACGCCATCGTCTTCTAATGATAATTCCCAAATTACGAACCGTTGGTACGACAAAGATCCCGCACTGGGAAAGGCTGTGGAAAGCTTACAAGAGGCAACTGATGCTTATCATGCCCAAATCGCGCTTAATATTATCGGGATTGTGGTTGAGCATTACGCCGATGCCGAAGGTCGTGACACGTATAGCACACAAAAAGAGCTGTTAAGCCTAGCAGAGCGAAAACTGGAATGTCTCCCCAAAGATCGCTGGTACGACATGAACAGCTCGCTTCGTTCTGCTATGCAGTTGTTGCAAGATACTCCCAAAGAATACCAACAGCGAATCATCCCCCATATTGCACAGATGATTGAACTCACCCTTGAGCGCAACCTTCTCGAAATTGCCTAATACCCTTTATATTAAGCAAGGGCGTATCGCGTCTTCGTTGTTGCCGCCTCTTTTTGTTCAAACATGTATTATGTATACACTTATTTCACAAAATGAGTCGTCGCCTAGAATCCATCCATCCGCCCTTACTTCCTATAAATGGTATAAGCTCGCACAGCCAACTATTTGTTTCAGGTAAACTAACCATACAGCACTAAATTGTAGGGGCTTAGTTATGCAAAATCGCCAAGATGCCTTCAAAGATTTATTTAGCCAGAGCACGGGTGTAGACAACACCCTACTCGAACGTTACAACCTCACAGGACCACGCTATACAAGCTATCCTACCGCGCCTGTCTGGAATGATGCCTTTGACGCTAATGCATTAGACATCATGCTTGAAGCGACACAAACAAAAAACAGCGATCTGCCGTATTCTCTTTATGTGCACCTGCCGTTTTGTGAATCTCGTTGTCACTTTTGTGCCTGTAATGTGGTCATCACTAAACAGACGCAGCACGCTGAGCATTACTTGCTCATGCTCTTTAAAGAAATCGAGATGACCGCCGCTAAGCTTGATCTTAGCCGTCCTGTGGTTCAGTTTCATATTGGTGGCGGAACACCCACTTACATGACGCCCGAGCAGCTCGAACGCTTGTGGAACACCCTTCATGAGTATTTTAACTTTGCCATGGGTGCGGAAGTTAGTCTTGAAGTTGATCCGCGCGTCACCACAGATGACCATTTAAAGATGTTGATTAAGCTCGGCTTTAACCGAATTTCTATGGGTGTGCAGGACGTGAACCCCACCGTTCAGGAAGCCATTAACCGCGTGCAAAGCATTGAGCAGACCAAGCACCTTATTGATACGTCACGTGATCTTGGGTTTAAAGGCGTGAACGTGGATTTGATCTACGGATTGCCACACCAAACACCCGAGACGTTCAAAGATACTGTCAATCAAATTATCGCACTTAACCCTGATCGTCTAGCGGTATACAATTATGCGCATGTGCCTTGGATGGCGCCTTGGCAAACCTACATGCCTGAAGATGCTATGCCTCAAGGGACTACCAAATACACCATTTTCAGACAGGCGACCAAGCAGTTTCTGGATGCGGGCTATGTTTATATCGGAATGGATCACTACGCCAAGCCTGACGACGAAATGGCCATAGCGTGGGATGACAACACGCTCCACCGCAACTTTATGGGCTACACCGTTCGCGCAGGACAAGCGGAACTTGTCGGGTTAGGCCTGAGTGCGATTAGTGGATGGAAGGGCTATTATAGCCAGAACGTCAAGAAGCTCTCACTGTATGAGAAAGCCATCGAGGCAGGGGAGCTTCCTACGTGGAGAGGCTATGCCTTGAGTGAGGATGACCTTCTCCGTCAAACCGTGATTGCTCGTCTCATGTGTGATAACCGCCTGGATATGGCGAGTATTGATGCACAGTTTGACATCACGTTTGAAGACTATTTTAAAGAGCCTTTAGCGCAGATGACACTACTGATAGAAGATGGTTTATTAACGATAGAGAATCGTCGGATGGAGTTTTCTCCGTTAGGGCGCATTTTCAGTCGCAACATCGCCATGCCCTTCGATGCCTACCTCCAGGAACAGCGCAAAAAGAAAAACCTCTTTAGCAAGACCTTGTAAAAGTGTTACTGTAAATCTGCTCTTGCTCCTCTTCTAAATGAGTCTAAAGTATCCCTAACTACCGAACCATTTTGGGTCAAATGAACTTTCACGATTTTATGCCTTCTGGTTTTAGGATTGTATTCATAATCCGCAACTACAAAATAGCCATAATCAAAATTATTTTTCTTAAAGAAGTTCATAAACTCATTAGCGTCTATATTATTTAAGAATGACATTTTAACAACCTCTCCATCTTCTTTCTCAAAAGTCGATAGATGATTAGGCTTGATAGCTAAATCAGAAACAGTTAACATTTTTTGCTCCCAGACTTTAGACTTTTTGACAGACACCTCAGAATCAAAATATTTTTTATCGCTAGATGTAAGAATGGTATTGTTAGACTTTTTAAAACCTAGCCGAACTTTGGCTTGTTTATCTTCACCCATTATTTCCATCAGAGAAAGAATCTCTTTATCTGCTCTTAATGAACCTTTTAAAGGGTTACTATTGCGCTCTAAAGCAGATTTAACCTCTTCTTTTATTAATCCAAGTTGCTCTGCATTTAAAGCATGGTCAATTGGCAAACTCTCCTGAATCAGTGCATCTATATTTATTTTGGCGCTCACTCTTTTTTTATTATTAAGGTGGTTAAGAATCAAACCTGAGCAGAAAATTATGGGGGCAATAATAATCTTGCTACTAAACTCTACCAGATTGTTCAATCCCTCTAAGGTATCACTATTCCCTAGTTGGGCAGCTCCTTCTATAATTAATTGCAACTGCGGTAGAAATTCCACACTACCTTTTTGGAGAGTTCTGGGCGTAACGATTAATTTTATTTTTGCATTTTCTCGAAATGGTGAAGTTGCTAGTGCATTAACGTAAAGTTCTTTGACGACTCTCAAAAGTACGGCATAGTCTTCAGAATCTATTATGTGCTTATCAAATTTTTCTCCCTCAAGCTTTATTGGGATGCCATTAATCAACATTTGTTGTCTTCTCTCTTCAATTTAAGTAAACTCACTTAATGATTAAATCACATTAATCCAAATCCAGATACTGGCTGGCGGTGTGGAAGATGCGTTCTTTCGCACGAAACTGATTGGACAAACAACCCAAAACAAAAAAGACCCCTTTCGGAGCCTGTAGAAAAAAGAGATATGCGCGGCGAGGGATTCGAACCCCCGACCTCATGGTTCGTAGCCATGCACTCTATCCAACTGAGCTAGCCACGCACACTGCGTTCTTTCGATACTCATCACTATAGGCAGAACACGTTTTCGACGCAAGCGCTTTTTGTTTGGAACTCCCTCCCCATTGGGAGGAGGGCTGGGGAGGGGGACGCAACGAGTTAAACTTTACACGTCTGAAACCAAACGAGCAATCGGCGCACGCGCGACGTGCTTTCGCAAGATGGTTTCACAGTGACGTTGATGCTCAGGGTCTTTACGAAGCGTATAAAGGCGATCTTTCGCAGCATCGTAACGTTCTTTTAAATTGATAATCGGCGCGGGATAATGCTCGCCCAGAACAAACCCGCTATCTATAGCCAACAAAGGCGGTAGGGTTTCTGGTGCATGTAGATAGGGCAAGGGAAGAGTCTCAAGTTCAGGACACCATCGCTTAATAAAAGCTCCATCAGGGTCTTGGTCCTTGGATTGCTTCAAGGGTGAATAAATCCGCAGGGGGTTAATCCCTGTTTCACCACTTTGCATCTGGCTTTGATAGTAATGAATCCCCGATTCAAAATCGATAAATTCACGTGCAAGGAACTGCCCCGCCCACTGCCACGGAATCCATAGTTGATAGGTTGCAAAACTCATCAACATCGCCCGCATCCGAAAGTTAATCCACCCGCCTGCAAAGAGGTAGCGCAGGCACGAATCAATAATCGGCACGCCTGTTTCTGCTCGCTTAAACGAATTAAACCGCTCGATGGCAGCTGCATCGGTATCACGAACGCCCTCGTACATCGGATGCATCGCTGCCCATTCAATACTCGGCTGGTCTTCAAGCTTCTGCATAAAATGGCAATGCCAATACAGACGCTTTTCAAAGCTCTTGAGGGATCGTGCCCATTGCTTCGCCTGCGATCCATGAATCGCATCGACATGTTGACGTTCGTATTGCACGCGCTGATACACCTGTTTCAAACTTATACATCCATAGGTGATATACGGACTCAAACGACTACAGCTGACATCGGCCGTACCTGGGGATGACATGTGTTTGCTGTAGAACTTGCCTCGCGTTGCCAGAAAGCTTTCGAGCAATTCATGCGCTAGTGCCTCTCCACCCGTTTGACGAAGCGGGCGATCGGTGATGTTTTTGTAAACGGTGTTCGACGGTAAAGAGTGCGTGAACAGGTCGGAAGATTCCAGCACTAAAGTAGGGTCGATAGAGGTTATTTTCTGGGGCGTGGGGGTGATGGGTTCAGACATCTGTGCTTTCCAGCTCGCCGCCCAGATGTTGCGTGTTTTCAGGCGACGAATCACGCCGAACTGTCTGAACTCGTACCATAGAATCCCCTGCTTCGCGGCCCAGTGCGAGACGGCAATGTCTCGTTGATAGGTGAGATACTCGCCTGTTTCCTGATGGCTGTATATCCCGACGATGTTGACATGTTCGCGCAACCGCTCAAGCACATCCACC
>Ga0163144_10004178_pt1 | contig 32648 bp, 33 predicted proteins | sample OliLak19BULKMAT1_FD_123175 | JGI IMG/M metagenome (GOLD analysis project Ga0163144, IMG submission 123175) | Freshwater microbial mat bacterial communities from Lake Vanda, McMurdo Dry Valleys, Antarctica - Oligotrophic Lake LV.19.BULKMAT1 | ecosystem: Environmental > Aquatic > Freshwater >... | reverse complement strand
TTGTTCAAAAAATTTACCTGCGTGATGTGTTGAAACCGTTTTGACCTGACGCCCGTAAGCGGTGTGCTAGCATCGTTTTGCTAGCATCAACGCTCGCACTTCTGGAAAGGCTGCACATGCGATTCAACATTTCCACACGCAACGGACGGCCATGGTGGCTATTCACGACGGTTGTTTGCATATTCCTGGCGGGCAATGCCAGCGCCCAGCAGAAACCCAAACCGCCGGCCAAGCTAGAGGCGGCAGCGGCGCTCAATGCTGCGGCGAGGCAGCCGATGCTTGCCGAGCGCATCACCAAATCGTTTTCGCTGATCGGCCAGAAAGTACTGGAATCTCCGGCGCGCAGGCAGTTAGCTGAATCTATCAAAGAGTTCGAAGCTGGTTTGAAGATGCTGCAGGTGTCGGCACCCACGCCGGAAATCCGCGATAACTACCAATTGCTTGAGCAATTGTTCGACGAGTTCAAAGACATCAAGGCCAAACCGGCCAATCTTGAAAACGCCAAGATACTGGCTGAGCAAAACGAGGAACTGGTCTGGATTGCGACCAAGGGCGCACAGCTGTTTCAGCAAAACAGCAAGTCAGTGCGGTCTGACTTGATCAGTAAAGCCGGTGAAATACGCACCCTCACCCAGCGCATCGCCAAGCTTTACTTGTTCCGCAGCTGGGGAATTCGTTCGGAGGTCATCGCCAATGATTTGAAGAAGGCTGAAGCGGATTACCGGGCCGATTTCGATGCGCTGATGAAGGCCCCGCAGAATACAGATCAGATCAGGAGCGAACTGGCGCTGGCCGAAACGCAGTGGATTTTCCTTAAGCAGGCGATCGAACGGCTGAACGCCAACAAAACGTCGGTCACCGAGCTGGAGCATGTCTCGAAGGCCTGTGACAATATTCTGGAAGTTATGGAGCGCGTGACCAAGCTCTATGAAGTCGTTAAGGCGTAGGGAGCTGGTCAAGTTCGATAGTGTGGCGACGTTTTCGCGGCCGCCATAGCGAAAGTCTAAACACGACTGTTGGCGAGCTCTTCAGGCTGAAAATGCCTGAAGATGCCCGTGAATACCGGGCCTTGCAATTCAAGTCGAGCTACGACTGGCGCCGTTGCTCACTATGGCCAAGTGCATTCTGAGGTTGGAAGCCAGACTCTTCTCTCACCCGGCGCAATCGCCGATTTGTGCAAAACCAGGTTGTTTTCTACATTGTTGCGATGAACTGTTTCGGAAAACTAAGGTTGGAGTGTGGAATGGCGGCATTGGCGGGATTGGCGTCTGACTTCATCAGGAAGAAGACCGCCGAGGATTTCTGGGGCGATTGCCTGGATCACCAGTAGGCATAATATCTTGCAACACACAATGCTATCGCCGTTTTGTTGGGCCAACGGCGACGCCGCCGTTGTCGGCCGATGGCGGACGGATTGAATTGTGGGAAGCGGACATCCGATGTCCGCTACGCCGTCTGAAAATTCGTGGTTTTCCACTTAGTCGTAGATTATTGCGCCGTAACTACATCGTAGTTACAATATCCAGATGAGTTCACTCCATTTCGAATGGGACGCAAGGAAAGCCGCAACGAATGCCCGTAAGCACGGTGTGACTTTCCAAGAGGCGCGCACGGTCTTTCTGGATGAAAACGCGAGGTTTATCGATGATCCGGACCACTCCGACGACGAAGAGCGGTTCGTGTTACTGGGCGTGAGTCACTCTCTACGTTTGCTTCTAGTCTGCCATTGTTACAGGAGTGACAGCGGCGTTATCCGAATAATCTCGGCGCGTAAGGCGACGGCGGCGGAAGCCAAAGGCTATAGATAGAGAAAAGGTGAAGACTATGCGTAAGGAATACGATTTTTCAAAATCACGTAAGAACCCGTATGCGGCGCAGCTGAAGAAGCAGATAACAATTCGCCTGGACGAAGAGTCGATAAGCTACTTCAAGACGATTTCCGAAAAAGTCGGCATACCGTATCAGAGCCTAATAAATCTATATTTACGCGATTGTGCAACGTCTGGGCGAAAGCTCGACTTAAGTTGGAAATAGATTTCTCTGACCGCAACGGGCCAATGACTATCGTATGAAAATGGTTCGCAATCTTAATTTGGCGATGACACTAGCCTGCGCGACGGTTAACGCCTCCGAGGCCGGGGCTGCCGAACGCGGCATTTTCGATTCACGGGCGGATGGAGTCAACAAGGCGTACGGGGTTTATCTCCCGGAGGGGGACAAAGCTTTCTATGGCAACTTGGACTAACACAATACTCTCTTGGTTTGACCGGGTAACCGCAAAGGACAGGACGCGGAGTACGCTCCTACGATACTTGAGTGCGGAACAGATTGATAAGATTTGTTCAAATTGGGATAAACCACAAGTTCTCGAGAAGCGTGAAATTTGCTTTGTCTTAAAATAGCTAAATCTCACTGATTCCGATGCGCTTGAGTCTTGACAGAGGATGAGAAACCCTCAGAGCACGTATCTCGCCAGATCTTCGCTTTGTGCGAGTTCGCCAAGTTTGTTGTTCACGTATTCGGGCGTAACCGCGAACGGCGTTCCCTGCGCCGCGGTGTCGTAAGAGATCTCTTCCAGCAGCTTCTCCATGACTGTGTACAAGCGCCGTGCACCGATGTTCTCGGTTTTTTCGTTGACCGAAAATGCGATCTCGGCGATGCGCTTGACCGTTTCGGGCGGGAAGGACAGTTCCACATTTTCCGTTTTCAACAATGCCTGATATTGCTTGGTGAGGCAGCCATCAGTCTTGGTGAGTATGGCTTCAAAGTCATCGACCGACAGTGAGGCAAGTTCGACGCGAATCGGCAACCGCCCCTGCAATTCCGGAATGAGATCGGACGGGCGCGCGAGGTGGAACGCACCGGAGGCGATGAACAAAACGTGATCGGTCTTCACCATGCCGAACTTGGTGGAAATGGTGGTGCCTTCAATCAATGGCAGCAGATCACGCTGCACGCCCTGCCGCGAGACATCGGCGCCCTGATGCTCTGAGCGGCTGGCGATCTTGTCGATCTCATCGATGAAAACGATGCCGTTCTCTTCAATATTCTTCAGCGCGGCAATCTTGGTTTCTTCGTCGTTGACCAGCTTCATCGCCTCTTCGTCGGTCAGGAGCTTGAGTGCTTCCTTGACCGGAACTTTGCGGGTTTTCTTGCGCGTGTTGCCCATGTTTTGAAACATGCCCTGGATTTGCTGGGTTAACTCTTCCATGCCGGGCGGGCCGAATATTTCCATATTGCCGGACACGGCGGCGACTTCGATTTCAATTTCGCGGTCATCCAGCTTCCCTTCGCGCAGCATCTTGCGGAATTTTTGCCGGGTCGTGTTATCCGCGCTGCTGGCACCTTCGGCTGATTCGCCTTCCTTGCCCTTGCCGTAGAAATCGAAGCCTCTCGCCTCAGGCAGCAGCGCATCGAGCACCCGCTCTTCGGCGTGATCGGCAGCCTGATGGCGGACCTTCTGCGCCTCTTGCTCGCGAGCCTGCTTGACCGCAATTTCGGCCAAATCGCGGATGATTGAATCCACATCGCGCCCGACGTAGCCGACCTCAGTGAATTTGGTCGCCTCCACCTTGAGAAACGGCGCATTGGCCAGCTTGGCGAGCCGGCGGGCGATCTCGGTCTTGCCAACGCCGGTGGGTCCGATCATGAGGATATTCTTCGGCGTGATTTCGTTTCGCAGCGGTTCCGGCACCTGCATGCGTCGCCAGCGGTTGCGCAGCGCGACAGCGACGGCGCGCTTGGCTGCACTTTGGCCGACGATGTGTTTGTCGAGTTCAGAAACGATTTCTTTTGGCGTCATCATGTTGGTCAGTTGCCGGGGCCACGAAGCATCGCGTCAATCCAGCGTTTCGATGGTGTGATTCTGGTTGGTGTAAATGCAAAGATCGCCGGCGATGGTGAGCGACTTTTTCACAATGTCGGCGGGTGCCATTTCGGTGTGCAGCAGCAGCGCAATCGCTGCCGCTTGGGCATAAGCGCCACCTGAACCAATGGCGAGCAATCCCAACTCGGGTTCGAGAACGTCGCCAGTCCCGGTGATGACGAGCGAGCTGGTCCGGTCGGCTACCGTCAGCATGGCTTCGAGGCGGCGCAGAATGCGATCGGTGCGCCAGTCTTTGGCCAGTTCGATCGCCGAGCGCATCAGGTGGCCTTGGTGTTTATCCAGTTTGGATTCGAAGCGCTCAAAAAGTGTGAACGCATCGGCGGTGGCGCCGGCGAAACCGGCAAGCACCTGATCCTTGTAGAGCCGCCGCACTTTGCGCGCGGTCGCCTTGACGACGATGTTGCCCAGCGTAACTTGTCCGTCGCCACCCATGGCGACCTTGTCGCCACGCCGAACCGAAAGAATGGTGGTGCCGTGAAATTGATCAGTTTGCATGCGGTCGACAACCAAATATGAGCTTAAGGGATAAACACAAGCAACGACGGGGATTTCCGGGCATTTTTGGCCAGAGAGCCCCGCCAATGCTGCGTCTAGACAAATTTCTTCCGCATCAGAATCGCGTGCTTGGACATGCCGAAGACTTCCAATAGCGCCGCGACCAGCTCGTTCAGGTTGGAAAGAATCACCCGTTTCTGCGATAGCTGAATCGAGCGAATCGATTCAAAAAACATTCCGGCTACTGCGAAATCAATGCGCAGCAAACCGCTCATATCGACCAGTACTTCCTGTCTGCTCGTGGCAAAAATGGAAAGCTGTTGCAGCATTTCCCGGCCATTCTGTCCTACGACGCCGCTCAGTGGGAAACCAAGCGGCGTGCTCGCGCCATGCTCCGCCGCCGTATCAGCGGATACAATTGGCGCGCCTTCAGCGGTGCCCGTTGGGCGCACCACGACTTCCCATGGCGGCGGCGATATCTCGTAGGCGACTGCGTATTCGAGGCCAAGTTCTTCATACTCATCGATGCGTCCGTCAAGAATCATCAACTCAAACATCAGCGACCACCAACCCTGGCTTTGGGAAAGCGGAGCACCACTTGCCTCGTTGATGCTCGCCTTGAGCATGGCCGAAAATTCATCAAGGCCGTTAAACCACATCAGAATCTTGGCGCGTCGCAGACGCTGGAAAACCAGCGAGAAAAGTTCTGCTTCCTCTCCCTGGATCGATTTGACCTTGTTGAAATCCACACGGCAGGTGCCGGTCTCCTTGGCGAAGGCTTCAAGACGATCAATCTCGGATAGCAGCGCCCCATTGGCATCTGCGGCCATGATGAACAAATCTTTACGTTCGCGCTTTTCTTTGCGGCGCGGGTCGGTATTGCCGGCTTCAACGGTCCACGCCGGTGGCGAACGTTCGAACTGCACCGAGAACATCATCGACAGCGCGTCGAACTCTCGCCGGTTATGCGTGAGCTGAAAAAGGTCAAACAGCATCAGCCAGGTGCGAATGCTCGACTTGCCCTCTTCCGTTCGCATATGCTCTTTGAGCGTTTCCCGCGCCGCATCGTAGTAGTCGGCAGCGTACAAAATAGCGGCCTCATAGATCACTGGGAAACTGTTGGCGTCCGGCGACAACTGTTCGCTGGTGAACGCGCCCGACGTTCCTTGCATCGACTTGACCGCACTGACCGTGGGCGTGGACGATGCTCTCGGCGGCAGACCGGGCTTGGCGGGTACAAAGGGGGGAGTAGCCATGGTCAGTTCTTGACCACTTGGCCGTTGGTCAGCCGATAAAACAGGTATTGATCGTTCACCAGTTCAAGCTTGCCTGAGATTACGATCGGCTCCCAGGGCGAATATTCCACTGCGCTTTTGGCGACGACTTCAATCATCGAATCGGGGCCCTGGTCAACACAAAACGGGCAATGCGACGGTAGCGGCGAAATCAGAAAGTGCTTCTGTTTCTGGCTCGTGGAGAGTGGCAACACAAATCCGTAAATCTTGACTTCCTGCTTGTCGAGCTTTTTCAACTCCGCGCTGAATTCCGGGAGCATGGTAGCCGCCTTTGCACCCTTCGCTTTGCTTTCGACCAATTTCACCTGACGCAACAATTGCCAGGGGAGCGTTCCAGGCGGCAGCGGATCTTTGCCGATATATCCAAACAACTTCTCGTCAGGGATCTGCCCGGGTGGGTTCACCGCAGATGTGGGCGGGGTGTACACCGAGCAACATAGCAGCATGAGTATTACGGCGAGCGCACGAACCGTGCTGCGCTGCCCTTTGGAAAGAAAAATGTTGCCTGCATGCATCAGTGTGCCCTCAAATTTCGTTGCATCAATTGCCGCGGTTTCATGCACGATTCAATAGTTCCGGCACCGCACTGCGATATGCCCGCCAGGCAGGAACCAATCCCGCAAGCATCGACAGCAGCAATGCCCCCAGGATCAACCAGATTTCCTCGCCTGCGAAGGTGAACCCGGTTAGCGAGAGGCGATGGGTCTTTTCAAGAGCACTACCTATCCACTCTATGCCAGCGTGTCCGATTGCTAGGCCAAGTATAACCCCCGCGAGACCGAGCGCGGCGCCCTGCGCGATGACCGTGAGGAAGACCGTGGCGCGACTGGCCCCCAGTAAGCGTAACAGCGCCAGATCGGCACGACGCTCATCGAGCGCATTCATCAACCCGACAAAAATGCCGAGCGCGGCGCACAACACCATGACGAGCGCGAACCCTCTCAATGCAATGATGCCCAGACCAGCGAGGTTGAAGAGACGCGCAATCTCTGCGGCAGGTGAGGCTGCCTGCAAGGCGCCGCTCGCGTTAACGGCTCGCGGAAGCGATGCAGCTGCCAGCGGTGTGGCGTATTGAATCAGGTAAGCGGTGACCTGATCGCCCGCGCCATGCTCATGCTTACCTGGCGGAGACTGTGTTTTGGTATCTTCGTGCACCTCACGCACGCTTTCAACCGAGGTAAGGATGACACGGTCGATAACCGAGCCGGTAGGCTTCAGCACGCCCACCACCGTGTATCGGTGGTCGGCGTGGTCGGCATGGTCGGCGTGGTCGGCGTGGTCGGCGTCGTCGCCCCCCCCCTCGCTCAACCCATGCGCGCCGGCGAAGCTCTTTCCCACAGTGAGGCCGGTGATGCGGGCAACGTCGGCACCGACCACCACTTCCAGCGACGTGTTCCAGATGCGCCCGTCACGCAGTGCAGCACCGTAAATTTCAATGTAGGCGGAGGTCGTGCCGACGATACGGAAAGACCTGTAACTGTCGCCTAGCGCCAGCGGAATCGCCCGCCTGACCATGGGTGAGGCGAGAACAGGCGCGGCTTCTGCGACCGAAATATTCCCGGTCGGTATATCGACATGAAAAACGCTAGAGAGAACCAGTTGCAGGGGGCTACCCTTGGCACCGATCACCAGATCGACACCGGCCGCGTCGCGATCCATCCTGTCGTCCAACTGCGAAAGCGTCAGTGCCAGCGCGATGATGGTGCCCACGCCGAGACCGAGCAGCAGAATATTGAGTAGCGTTGCGAGCGGCTTTTCGCGCAGATACGCAAATGCAAGTGCGATCGCCGTGGACAGGCTCTTCACGAATGCCCCACTAGCGACACTACATGTTCAAAGCGCGCCTTGATGCGTTGGTCGTGCGTCGCGACGATCAGGGTGGCGCCGCACGCAGAAGATTGCTCGAGCAGCAGATCTAGTGCCGCCTCGCAATTGCCATCGTCAAGCGCTGAAGTCGGCTCGTCGGCCAGAATCAGGACTGGCCGATTGACGACTGCCCTGGCAATCGCCACGCGTTGCGCTTCGCCCTGTGAAAGCTCACGCGGATACAGGTCAAGCTTGCCCGAAATACCAAGCGCATCTACGGCGCTCGATATTCGTGAGTCATCGACCTCCGCGCCGGCAAGCGATTGTGCCAGCCGCAAATTCTTTCGTATGGTCAGCGCCGAGATCAAGTGCAAGCGTTGCATGACCACACCGATGTGTCGACCGCGAAAACGGTCGCGCTCACCGGCGCCGAGTGTTTCCACCGCGGTGCCGTTGATTGTGACCTGACCTGCCAGTGGCACGGCGATGCCTGCCATCACCTCGAGCAATGTGGTTTTGCCGCAGCCCGATGGCCCCAGCAGCAAGGTGTGGCCGCCTTTTGCGATCTGCAAAGCGGGTATCGAAACGACGACCCTGGATCCGTAACCGGCTTTCAGATTCCGGATGTCGACAATCATTTACTTGATTTCTACAACCGATTTCGCCGCATCCGCCACACAGTAGGCAAGGCCCTCGACAAAGATACGCTTGGGCAAATTGCGGCCGATGAACACCATCTTCGATTCGCGCACTTCGTCCTCGAGCCACGCCTTGCCGGGACTGCCACCCATGGTCATGTGCACCCCCTGGAAAATCATTCGTTTGGCTTGGCCCTCGACACTCAGAACACCTTTGTAGCGAAGCATGTCGTTACCGTAAGTCTGGATCAGCAAGGAAAGGAAAGCCTCAATCTTCTCCATGTCCATCGCCCGCGCAGAGGTGAACACAAACGATTGAATATCGTCGTCGTGGTGGTGATGGTCCTCCTTGAGAAAATCAGGGTCGATCTCGAGCACCGAATTGAGATTGAAGCCGCGAACATCGAGTAGTTTCTTGATATCTGTTTCGCCAAAATTCACGCGCTCATAGGTGGCGCGCGGATTCATGCGCTTCATGCGACTGATCAGCTTTTGCGTTTCCTCCTCGGCGACGAGATCGCTCTTGGAAATCAGGACGCGGTCGGCAAAGCCGATCTGTTCACGCGCCTGCTCATTGCTGTCGAGCTGCTGCTGGGCATGTTTGGCATCCACTACGGTGACGATGGCGTCGAGCACATATTGGTTGTGAATGGCATCGTCCATGAAAAATGTCTGTGCAACCGGGCCCGGATCGGCCATGCCGGTGGTTTCGATAATGACGCGATCAAATTTGAGCTTGCCATTTATTTTCTTTTCCGCGAGTTCACCGAGTATGCGCACCAGATCGCCACGCACCGTGCAACAGATGCAGCCGTTGTTCATCTCGATGATCTGCTCTTCTTTGTCCTGCACAAGAATTTCGTTGTCGATGCCCGCTTCGCCAAATTCGTTTTCGATCACAGCGATTTTTTCACCGTGCCGCTCCGTAAGGATGCGGTTGAGCAGTGTTGTTTTGCCAGCACCCAGGAAGCCGGTCAGGATGGTGGTTGGGATGGGTTCAAATTTCGTTGTCATGGTCTTGATGAGTTGTCGTTGAAAGTGGATTCAGGCAGGCGTGGTGTCGGCGATGAAGCTGTCTAGCGTCTGGCGCACAAGCGCTTCTGTCAGATCGCGGGTGATGAACACCAGCTTGGTAGTTCGGTCCTCGTCTGGCCAAGCGGCCAATATCCCCACCGGGTAGATGGTGTGTTGCACAGCGTGAATCACGCGCGGCAACACTTCACCCGCAACGTTGACAATTCCTTTGATGCGCAGCAGATTCTCGCCCCGATAAGCAGTCAGCATTTCCAATGCATCAACAAGCGCCTGCCAGACTACCGGCTCAGAGATTGTGACGACAAATGAGCGGATTCGTTCATCGTGGCGCGGTAAAGGCGCTACGATGGGCGACAGATAACTGGACTTTGCCGCCATCGGTCGGTAAGCCTCGGCCCGCAGCCAACGCTGAACATCGGGAGTTTTGCGCGAAGGCTGATATAGACCGGTATCAAACAGATGCTCGGGTGCAATATTTCCTGCGATGGCCTCGAATACCTCTGCACCGGGATTCAGTGCGAGCAAACGTGTGCGCAATCGGTCGACGTTTTGCCGCGTCGTCGCATCGGTCTTGGTCAGCACGATGCGATCGGCGACCGCCGCTTGTTTCACTGATTCAAAATGAGCGTTCAACTGCTGCTCGCCGTGCGCGGCATCGACGGTGGTGACGATACCGGAAAAGGAGTAGCGCGCAGCCACCAGCGGCATTTCAATCAGTGTGTGCATGATGGGCGCTGGATCAGCGAGCCCGGTGGTTTCGATGACGACCCGTTTGAAGTCAGGCACTTCGCCGTTGGCGCGCTTGAAATACAGATCGCGCAACGCCTGAACCATGTCACCCGCCACCGAGCAACAAATGCAGCCGTTTGACATCACCATGATGTTTTCGCTGGCTTCGCGAACCAGCAGGTGGTCTATCGACACTGCGCCGTACTCGTTAATCAGCACCGCCGTCTCCTGCAAGGACGGATGCTGCAGCAGGCGATTGAGTAGCGTGGTCTTGCCGCTACCGAGGAAACCCGTGAGCAGCGTGACCGGCGTGATCGATGATGCGGTCATGCGCAGCGCTCAAACACAACCGGCACAACGGCCACGCACCAGCAGATCAATTTCCGAGGGGCGAAAACCTTTTGGCAATTTCACATCGACCTTCGGAAGAGTTTCGTCGAGGCAAAATGTCTGTCGGCAAGTCTCGCAGACAAAATGTGCGTGATGCCCGTGGGCAACGGCTTTGGCTGATGTCGGCTGCGGATTGATCATGAATCGCCATACCCGATCATCGCCGGCAATCCGATGCGAAATCCCCTGATTAACCAGCCATTCAAGCACGCGATAAACGGTGACGCGATCAACCGCGTGGTGATCCACCAGCATCGCCGCAACATCCAGATGCGAGCTCGCACGCTCACTCGCGAGCAGGCAAGCGAGCACGGCAACGCGCGGCTGCGTGAGCCGCTCGCCGGTGGCGCGGATGGCCGCCTCGGCGGCTTGCAAGTGGGAAAGGTAGGCTGGCTTCATGGGGAGTTGCATCTTACCCGCCGAGTGTGGCATTTGCAACTGAGTAGCACGAAAATTATTTCCCTATCTCAAGCATCGGTACGGCTTTCAGATCACTTTGGCAGGTTCGCGTTCGACTTGTCTGATGAACAATGGCTGGAATGATTCATTGTTTTAGGTGCATTGAGGGACATAACCCCCAACTCGCTTATCCGCCGCGTTGTGCCGTTAGACCGTCCAGCGTGTAAAATTTAGTTTTGTGTTTGGAGGTCGTTATGACTCAGCTACTTGAAGCAGCATTGAGCGAAGTCGCCAAGCTTTCTGTGGGAGAACAAGACGCGATCGCAGCGATCCTCCTGCATGAACTGGCTTCGGAAAAACGCTGGTCGGAGTCCTTTGCAAAATCACAGGATGTCCTCGCCGAACTTGCAGGCGAAGCGCTGGCCGAATATTCGGCGGGAAAAACAAAGCCCTTGTAAGCCGCGTGCGATCTCAAACCACTGCGAAGTTTCGGCAAATGTTCGCCGCTGCGTCGCCACAGATGCAGGCGAAGGCGCAAGATGCATATCGTGCGTAGGCCGCTAATCCTGACCACCCGTCATTACGCTTCAAGAAAGTTCACACTCAACTTCCAATTTACTCGGTTCGCGTCGACCTCGACTGGCGTGCCGTCGGTGTGCTGCGCGAAGGAACGGTAATTTGGTTTTGGATCGGCCCACACGACGCGTATGAAAGACTTCTTGCACGTCTATGAAGCGATATACAAGACACCGCGCAAGAATCAACTGCGAACGTGTTGGCCGTGGATTGAGAAGGCCACGAAGATTTTACACAAACGGTGAATTGCATTGAAAGGACCTGTCGCTAGCGCCGACATTTCCAAGGAAAATGGTCGCAGATCGCCATTCCGCGCGCATCATGGGCCAAAAATGCTTGAAAAGCCGCGCCCGTATTGGGCTTCGCTATTTTTCTATTTTTCTATTTTCGGCTTACTCCCGCCGCAATGCCATGCGCTTGCGCCATTTCCGAATATTTTCAATGCAACACTCGTACTTCTAAGGGACGAACCTGAGTGTGTGCGCCGTCTCGCCTGCAAGCAAACTGCCGGCTTTGCCGCCTAGCCAATCACCATGCCCTGCCCCATAAAACGGCGAGAGCGGATGCCCACTTTGCCCACTCGGCATGACAAATATTGCCTGGTCTTCATGACCGGGCGAAACGACCATACGCTGAGAGGCGCCAAAGGTGGGGGACGCGACCATGGGCATATGGTTGTCTCCGGCTTGTGGCGATTTGGGCATGTTCAGCCAACCTGAAAGAAAGGGCATTGCGCGCGCGAAGGGATGGCGGAAATTCGCGGCGTTACGCTTGCCCCAGGTGGCCTGTGCCAACGTGCCTTCCTGCTTGATCAAGTCGTCGTGCACGCTTGCCAACTGTGCGGCCAGAAAATTATCCCAAGAGGCAAATGGCTGCGGCAGCAGATGTTCGGGCTTCATACTCAGGGCGGACCAAGCTGCATATTCGAAGCGGCCATCCGGGTTGCCTGCCGCGTTGTTCGCGCGGCCAGTAGCGCCGGGCGTGGCCGTCAGCCAAGATTTCCAAAGCTGATCGAGCACTTGCTGCCTGAAGGCGCGGGCGATGCGATGGCCAGTCTGGTCGATGTCAGCGCGACCGTTCCACGCCTTCAACTCTTTTGCGACCGCACTGGTCTTTTCATTTGGTTTGGCCACGGCAGTAGCGAGCGCCAACTCTGACCAGCGCTTGAGAAAACGCGATTCATTGTCCAACTGGATGGCATACAGTTTTTTCTCATCAAAACTCTTTTGTTCGCGCAGCCGATCACGGATCTGGCCGGCCCTGGCACCCAGATCGAAACCGCCGTCGCCAATAATGTTTCCGCCTTCACCGCCCACCTGACGACTATTTGCCGTCCAAAGGCGCGCATCGGCAGGGTTTTTGATGAGCGGATATTTGTCTGGCGCCAGCCACTCGGTGGGAAGCCTGTCCGGCGCGGTCAACAGACCGCGCATGTTGCGAGAACCCGCATCCGGCCCCGATGGGTACACCGGGATGCGCCCCATGATCGTCCAGGCCACGTTGCCGACTTTGTCTGCGAACATGACATTCTGGTGTGGAATACCACTCTGCTGCGCGATCAATATCGCTTCGTCGATGGTGGTGGCGAACATCATCCTGGTGGCATGTGCGTTCACGGCACCTTCGCGATAGAGCGTCCAGGCGAGCGCGTAGTCGGTAGCGCCGATGGTGCGAAGGATTGGGCCGAACGGGGCTTCACGAACGTCGAGTTCAATCGGCGGCGCACCTTTTACCGCAATAGTCTCTCGAATCGTTTTGACCCCAGCGGCCATTTCACTGCCCGGCGCAATGGCGACCCAGTCAAACCATTGTCCATAGCCGTTGGTGAATCCCCATGCGACATTGCCGTTGCTGCCGACGACCATCGCCGGGCCGCCGGGCAAGGTCGCGCCCACAATGCGCCGCGCCGAGGCGCCTTCACCGATGGTGAGTTGGGCTCGAAACCAGATATTGGGAACCCCAATGCCCAGGTGCATATCGTCAGCGAGGATAGCGCCACCATGTGACGTAATGGCGCCACCGACTGCCCAGTTGTTGCTGCCGACAGCAATGTCGGTGAACGGCGGCACTGGGGTAACGGCGGCATTTTGCACCGGTGCCGAATCTTTGCGTACGTTAAGCAGAGTCGGCGGCGGCAGCGGGCTTGCTGCGATGACAGACCCATCGAGCGCGGCATCCCAGGTTCCGCCAGCCGGCTGGAGCCAGTCGAACAACGGATCGCCGATTTGTTGGCGCAGCAAAATGTCTCTTAGGCGTGCATCAAACCCACCCGACTGGAGCATGTAGTACATTTCGCCAATTACCAGCAACGAGTCAACTTCCCGCCACGGCTCTGGCTCAGTTCGCAATACAAAATACTGCCAGGGGCGAACCGCCAGTGCCGTGAGTCCGGCGTTGACCCCCTGCGTATAGGCGCTAGTCCATTCACGGTCTTCGGCAGAAATCTGCTGCCATTTGGCGGTCATGCGGGCGCGCAGGCGATGGCGGCGCTTTTCCTTGTCGACATTGATGGTGGCCTCGCCCAGCAACGCGGACAGCTCGCCTGCGGCCGAGCGGCGGGCAAGATCCATTTCAAAAAATCTTTCCTGGGCATGCACAAAGCCGAGTACGCGAATCGCGTCCAGCGGGTCTTTAGCAGAGATGCTGACGGTGCCCTGCTTGTCGCGTGTTGCGGTCACAGTCGCTCTGACGCCTGCAGACTTGATCTCGCCTTCGAGCGTTGGCAGGCTGGCTCTCATCATGAAATAGGCGCATGCAACGATCGCCAGCACCAGCAATGTGATTACCAACAGGCTCCAACCGCCAATACGCAAGAGTATTCTCATGATCATGATTTTCCGTTTTTGTTGTTCTGGCGGTTTTTCGCGGCCTCACTTGAGCTGCCTGGCTTACGTTTGGCGCGCGGATGTGCACTGTCATACACCTTGGCCAGATGCTGAAAATCCAGATGCGTGTAGACCTGTGTTGAAGCAGTGCTCGCGTGGCCGAGCATTTCCTGTACGGCGCGCAAGTCACCTGACGATTGCAACACGTGGGATGCGAACGAGTGTCGGAGCATGTGCGGATGCGGGTCCACGGTAAGGCCTTGTGTTACCGCCCAAATCTTCATGCGGCTCTGCACTACCCTTGGCGAAAGGCGTCTGCCGTGGCTCCCCAGAAACATTGCCGGGCTTTCGTGACCTTTCACCGCTATTCGCAACTCCATCCAGCGTATTAGCGCCTTGATCGCCGCTGCACCGACGGGAACAATCCGTGTTTTATCCCCCTTGCCAGTTACGCGCACTTCCTGTGTGGAAAAGTCAATTGCACCGATATTCAGATTAGTGACTTCCGACACGCGCAGTCCTGACGAATAAAGTAGCTCGAAAATAGCGCGATCACGCAATCCAGCGGGTGTTTCATCGACAAAGCTGACCATGCGTACCGCTTCGTCCGGCGAGAGCGTGGCCGGAAGCCGTTTAGGAGCCTTTGGTGGGCGCACGCCATCTACCGGGTTTGTGTCCGCCAGGCCGGCTTTGACCGCGTAACCGAAAAAGCTGCGCCATGCAGACAAGACTCGTGCAAGCGACCTTGGTGCCAGGCCGCGACTGTGCAGGATCGCCGCGTAACGGCGGATCTCGGCCTCGGATAGTTTGAGCACAGCGCGTGCGGATGGCTTGTCGCCGCCGTCTACCAACGAATCCAGCAGCAGCAAATCGCGGGCATAGTGCTTGACAGTCAGCGGTGAAAGTCTGCGCTCATGGCTGATAAACGCAAGGTAGCGCTCAGCGGCATCGTGCACCAGCGCGCTCCGGTGGCCTTACTCGCTCGCTGGAGCAGCGATCGCGTTCAGATACCGCGACAGGCACTGCGCGAACACGTCGCCGATACGGGTAAGGAACACTGTGCCCATCTCCGCATAAAATCGCTCGGCGTTTTCAGATGCCATCAGCAGCAGGCCGAAGGTGTTTCCTGTGCTCCCTTTGCGCAGTGGCATCAACGCATATGACTTTAAATGCGGCGTGTGTTCGCCAAACCAAACGTTGGTTTCGTAGACCGGATGACTGCCGCAATATGGCGCCGTCATGGCGCCGACGAATTGTCTCAGCTCCGGGGCAACCGGCTGAAATTCCGGGGCCGGGGACTCGGGGACGGCAACGTCCCAGAAACGAACCGCAACGTGCGGCACTTGAAAATTGTCGAGCAGGTCAAGATACAGGCTGTCGATCAATTGCTCTTGAGAACTGCAGGCGATCAACTCAAGCGTGAGATTGTGTACCTTCTCGGAAATCGCGTCATTTTCCTGTCCAAAGGTAATCAGTTCGGATAGTTTTGCTTCGAGCAGCTTTGCCTTTTCTCGTGCCGCGATCAGTTGCCGCTCCGGTATCGAAACGGTCCTGCCCCCGTGCGGATGCGCAACGTTGATGCTTAACAATACATCTGCGTTGGACTCGAAAAAATCTGGATGGCTACGAAGAAAATCGGCAATTTGCTCGCTGCTTAGTGCATTTGACACGGTCGGCTTATCCTGTGAAAAAGTGTTGCATTGCGCGGCTAAATGTCGATGTCGATTTCGCCGGAATACACTGTGGCCGTCGAACCAGACATGAATACGCTGGTTTCAGGTCCTGCCCATCTTACCGTGAGTTCCCCGCCTCGCGTGCTGACTGCCACATATTCATCCAGCAACCCCCAGCGAATACCGGTGACGACCGCAGCACACGCGCCGGTTCCACATGCGAGCGTTTCGCCGGCGCCTCGCTCCCATACCCGCAGGCGTATCTGCGTACGCGACACCACCTGCATGAATCCGGTATTGACGCGGTTTGGAAATCTGGCGTGCCGCTCGATCAGCGGACCAATCTGACTCACCAGCGCCGACTCGGTGTCGGCAACCAATTGCACCGCGTGCGGATTGCCGATCGATACGGTGCCAATGGTGATGTTGTGATCACCGACCGCCAACTGGTACCTGAGCTCTTCTTTTTCTGCGATGAATGGAACATCGACAGGGCTAAATCGTGGCGCCCCCATATTGACTGTCACCGCGCCATCCGGTGCGATGCTGGGCTCGATGATGCCAGACATGGTCTCCACGCGAAGGTCGGTTTTGTCGGTTAATTCCTGATTACGCACAAAGTGTGCGAAGCAGCGCGCGCCATTGCCGCATTGCTCAACTTCGCTCCCGTCGGCATTAAAAATGCGATAACGAAAATCGGTGTCGTTACGCGTTGGCGCTTCGACTAGCAGAATCTGGTCACAGCCGACGCCGAAATGCCGGTCAGCGATTAACCGCGTCTGAGCAGAACTAAGCGAAATTTTCTGCGCAATGCCATTGAGCATCACAAAGTCGTTGCCTTGGCCATGCATTTTTGTGAAGCGCAAGACCAATTGAGTCCGATGTCTATTCTGGGGTGTAAATAAAAGGGCTGTCTTGCAGGCTGGCATCTTTTTCGATGACTGAACAATCTTCCACGTTCATCGCCGGCGGTTTGTCGGGCGGGTTTCTCACCGAGGCGCGAAATTCGGGGTCGGAAATGGCCTGCTTGACCGCATATTCACAAGCGGAATCTTCTGTTTCAGACTGCACATACACAGTTTTGATGAAACCATACCAACTTTCCGTGCCACCACGGTTTAGCAAAAAACGTTCACCGCGCAACAAGACTTGGAATTGAGCCATGCTTGTGATCCTTTCGCTCCGCTTATGCCTCACATTTAATCATATTGATTCGGCTTGGTGTAGGTTTGGTCTTACACGCCGTAACCGACATCGTCTTCAACGATACTAAAGCCGCAGTAAAGGTGGCCAACTCGTACCTTAATAATAAGAAGCCTCTCCGGGTGGACGGGTCTTGAATCGCTTGTGAACCCAAAAATACTGGTCGGGCATTTCGAGGATGCGCTCCTCCAGAAACGCATTCAAGCGCCGCGCATCGGCGAACGGATCATCGGTCGGAAAATCCTCCCAAGCAGGGTAAAAACGGGATTCATAGCCGTCTGAGGTTTGGCGTGTGACCAGCGGGACGACTTTAGCGCCGGTAATGGCGGTTAGACGTGAAAGAGCAGTAACAGTGGCCGTTTTGACACCAAAGAAGTCGACAAACGCTGCGTCCTTCGGGCCAAAGTCCATATCGGGCAAATAGTAGAAGAGCTGCATATCCTTCAGCGCTTTCAACACCGGGCGCAGCCCTTGCTGTCTGGTAATTAGCGTTGCATTGTTGAAGCGCTGGCGCGCGCGGCGTAAAGCCGCGTCGAATACTTTGTTCTTTTGTTCGGAGTACATTGAAAAAACTTCCGGATACTCCTGGGAAAATCGGGCGCCACCCATGTCAAGACCGACAAAATGTGGTGCCAATACGATCAGCGGTTTCTTTCCGCGCCACACGTCGATGTGGTGCCGGTCCACAAGCTTGACGTTTTCAAGGGCATTTTCGACGGGACTGTACCAAACGCGCCCCAATTCCAGTGCGGAGCGGGCAAGGTTCTGAAACACGCGGCGACCGACGTTCTCGCGCTCCGTTTCGCTCATTTGCGGGAAACACAATTTGAGGTTGATCAACGTAACCCGGCGCCGTCCCCAGTGAAACAGAAGGGTGCCCAACCCACGCCCCATCGCCGCCACCCAGCTTCGTGGCAGCCAGCGCAAGCACCAGAGCAATACCAGAACGAGACGCATCAATTCGCCTCCGGCAGTGGTGCGCCGGCGGGATGCTTGTAGCGGTTATACCCCCACAGGTATTGTGCCGGCACCATCGAAATCAGCTTCTCCACCATGCGATTGGTCTGCAAGGCAGCGGTCTTGCGGTCTGGTGAAAACGGCTCAGTCATGGGTTCAATGTGAATTCGATAGCCTTCGCCGCGTGGAAGTCGCTCGGCAAAGAAAAAAAGCACGGCAGCATTTGTTGATGCAGCCAACCTCGGTAAAAGTGTCATGGTGTACGCCGGCCTGCCAAAAAAATCCACCCATACGCCGTCGCCGCTGCTCGGCACCTGGTCAGGAAGAACGACGATATTGCCGCCATTCTTTAGCGCCCGCAACAGCACCCGCAATCCCGCATTGTCCGCTGCCGCCGTTTCTGCACCCGCCCGAACCCGGCCTTGCTGCATGATCGCCTCCAGCCATTTTTGCTTGGGGCGTCGGTACAACGCGGTTATCGGCATGCGTCCTGCCAAATAGCGTCCGGCGATGTCATAGCAGCCCAGATGCGGCGTCACAAAAATGATGGGGCGTTTATCTGCCAGAGCTGCCTCGACATGTGCCCAGCCGATACAATTTACGTCCTGAATCAGGTTGTACAGTATCTCGGGCGGTGCCGTCCATGCTACGGCAAGCTCGGTAATGCCTCGCCCCTGCTCGCCAATGGCGTCCCGCAACAGGACCTTGGCATCGACCTGGCTTCTGAATCGCGCATATTGCTCAACGTTGTCACGCGTCAATCGACGGTGCCGGCTGGAACCCCACCAGGCTAGCCAGCCCACCACAAACCCGACGCGGTGATTGAGCCATAAGGGCAAATATCCAAGCGCCCGAAAGAGCCATGCCACTGAAGCTAACCCAACGTCCTGGCGTCCATGCCGAGTTCAGGGGGTTCGTCTTTTCTGTTAAAATTCATAGTTGTATCTCTACTGCTATATTTGGTTTTGATGCCGCCAGTGCTGACTGGGCGGCAATTTTTTTGACTGACTGAGGGGTTACCCAATGACTGATTTTCTATTCACATCCGAATCCGTATCGGAAGGCCATCCAGATAAGGTGGCCGACCAGATTTCGGACGCTATTCTCGATGCGATTCTAGCCCAAGACCCGCGCTCACGCGTTGCGGCCGAAACACTATGCAACACCGGCCTCGTTGTATTGGCAGGCGAAATCACCACCACCGCCAACGTCGATTACATCGGCGTGGCACGCAGCACCATCAAGCATATCGGCTATGACAATGCTGACTACGGCATCGACTACAAAGGTTGTGCCGTCATGGTCTGCTACGACAAGCAGAGCCCGGATATCGCTCAAGGCGTCGACAAGGCACATGACAACGACCTCGATCAGGGCGCAGGCGATCAGGGCTTGATGTTCGGCTATGCATGTGACGAAACCAGCGTACTGATGCCGGCACCTATTTATTACGCGCACCGTCTGGTACAACGCCAAGCTGAAATCCGCCGGGATGGCCGTCTGCCATGGTTGCGGCCCGACGCCAAATCGCAGGTCACGATGCGCTATGTCGATGGCAAACCGCACTCGGTTGATACCGTCGTGCTGTCAACACAGCACGCACCGGAAGTGGACCAAAAGACGATCCATGAAGCAGTCATCGAGACCATCATCAAGCCGGTGCTGCCGAAGGAATGGCTGAAAAACACACGATACCTGGTAAACCCGACAGGACGCTTCGTCATCGGCGGACCGCAAGGTGATTGCGGGCTGACTGGCCGCAAGATTATCGTCGACACCTATGGCGGTGCCTGCCCCCATGGCGGCGGCGCGTTTTCCGGCAAGGATCCCTCCAAAGTCGATCGTTCGGCGGCCTACGCTGCGCGCTATGTGGCCAAGAATGTGGTTGCCGCTGGCCTTGCGCGCCAATGCCAGGTGCAGGTTGCGTACGCGATTGGCGTCGCCAAACCGATGAATATCACGGTCTACACCGAAGGCACAGGCGTTATCTCCGACGAGAAAATTGCCGAGCTGGTCGCCCAGCATTTTGATCTGCGTCCGAAAGGCATTGTGCAGATGCTCGATCTGCTGCGCCCAATCTATGCCAAGACGGCAGCCTACGGCCATTTTGGTCGCGAAGAGCCTGAATTCACTTGGGAGAGGACGGATCGCGTTGCATTGCTTCGCGATGCGGCTGGTCTCAAAGGTGAAGCGCAAAAGGCGCTCGCCACGGCATAGAAAAATCAGTATAATTTTCGTTCCGAGGAGCGCTGCGAACAATTCTTGAAATTGACCAGGCTCGGAACGAATCTGTAACCGAATAACTGCGCTCGCATTCTTGACCGAATGCGGGCGTTTTTTATTGCGCTCGCCAACTTTAAATCACCGTAAGGAGCTTTTAATGAACGCAATTCTCAAACCAAAGAATTTGATCGAGAACGACTACCACGTCGCAGATTTGAAACTCGCCGACTGGGGCAACAAGGAAATCAAGATTGCCGAAACCGAGATGCCCGGCCTGATGGCGATCCGCGAGGAGTTCGCTGTCACCCGTCCGCTCAGGGGTGCTCGCATCACTGGCTCGCTGCACATGACCATCCAGACCGCCGTACTGATCCAGACGCTCGAAGCGTTGGGTGCGGAAGTGCGCTGGGCTTCGTGCAATATTTATTCGACGCAGGACCACGCTGCTGCTGCCGTTGCAGCAAACGGCACGCCGGTGTTTGCCGTTAAGGGCGAAACGCTGGAAGAATACTGGGATTACACCCACCGTATATTTGAATGGAGAGACGGCGGCTACTCAAACATGATCCTCGACGACGGCGGCGACGCAACCCTGCTGCTGCATTTGGGCACGCGCGCAGAAACCGATTTGTCGGTGCTGAACAATCCGGGCGCCGAAGAAGAGCGCATCTTGTTCGCCGCGATCAAGGCCCAGCTTGCGAAAGACCCGCATTGGTATTCAGTGCGCCTGAAAGCAATCAAGGGCGTGACGGAAGAAACCACCACGGGCGTACATCGTCTGTACCAGATGCACAAGGACGGCAAGCTCGCGTTCCCTGCAATCAACGTCAACGACAGCGTCACCAAGTCCAAATTTGACAACCTCTACGGCTGCCGTGAATCACTGGTCGATGCCATCAAGCGCGCCACCGATGTAATGATCGCGGGCAAAGTGGCGGTTGTTGCCGGTTATGGCGACGTAGGCAAGGGTTCCGCACAGGCACTGCGTGCATTGTCTGCCCAAGTTTGGGTGACTGAAGTCGATCCGATCTGCGCACTGCAGGCGGCGATGGAAGGCTATCGCGTAGTGACGATGGATTACGCAGTGGACAAGGCTGATATTTTTGTCACGGCGACCGGCAATTATCACATCATCACGCACGACCACATGGTGAAGATGAAAGATCAGGCGATCGTTTGCAATATCGGCCACTTCGACAATGAAATCGACGTTGTCTCGGTTGAGAAATACCAATGGGAAGAGATCAAGCCCCAGGTCGACCACGTCATTTTCCCGAGTGGCAAGCGTATCATCCTGCTCGCCAAAGGGCGTCTGGTGAATCTGGGTTGCGGCACCGGCCATCCGTCGTACGTGATGTCGTCGTCGTTTGCCAATCAGACCATCGCGCAGATCGAGCTATATTGCAACACAGAAAAATATCCGATCGGCGTATACGTTTTGCCCAAGCATCTGGACGAAAAGGTCGCACGTCTGCAATTGCGGACACTCAATGCACAATTGACCGAGTTGTCGGATCAGCAAGCAGCGTACATTCACGTTTCCAAGCAGGGGCCATACAAGCCAGACAGCTACCGCTACTAGGTTGATCGAGACCTGTTGGCTTCGATGCACGTGGGACGTGCTTCGAAGCCAATCATGGCGTTGCGTTTCAATCGCGCGGCCAACACCTGAAAGATTACTTTGACAACCAATAAACTCAAATACAGCTTTGAGTTCTTCCCCCCCAAGACGCCGGAAGGGGCCGCCAAACTTCGCGAGACGGTTCGCCAACTCGCGCAGTTTGACCCCGCTTTTTTTTCGGTAACCTTTGGCGCCGGCGGCTCGACGCAGGAGGGTACGCTCGCGACGGTGCTGGACATTCGGTCTGCCGGCCACGCTGCGGCGCCACACATTTCCTGCATCGGCTCCACACGCGAAAGCATCCGCTCGACCATTCATCGCTACAAGGACGCGGACATTCGGCACGTCGTTGCGTTGCGAGGTGACCTGCCATCGGGGATGGCGGTTGCGGGCGAGTTTCGTCATGCCACCGACCTTGTCAGGTTCATTCGCGAAGAAACCGGTGACCATTTCCACATTGAGGTCGCCGCCTATCCCGAGTACCACCCGCAGTGTCGGCGCGCGCAGGATGACCTCGAACACTTCAAGCAAAAGGTGGACGCCGGTGCAAACTCTGCGATGACGCAGTATTTCTACAATGCCGACGCTTATTTTCATTTCGTCGAACAGGCGGAAGCGATGGGCGTCTCTATTCCCATCGTGCCCGGCGTGATGCCCATCTCCAATTTTTCGCAACTGGCACGCTTTTCAGATGCATGCGGCGCGGAGATTCCCCGCTGGGTTCGCCTGAAGATGGAAGGCTATGGCGATGACACCGCCTCTGTTCGCGCATTCGGGCTCGATCTGGTGACCGACCTTTGCGCCAGATTGCTCAAAGGCGGCGCGCCCGGACTGCACTTCTATACGCTCAATCAAGCTGGCTTGAGTACGACGATCTGGCAGCGGCTGGGTTTGTAGTCCGCCAACGCAAATCACGGCAGCCGGCAAAAAATAGAAACACAAGAATTGGCGCGGTGTTCCAGGCATTTTCACGCCGTAAGCCCTGCCAGCGCTAGCGACCTGTCATTGCGAACCCGGTTTCATCACTGAGAAACCTGCTTTTTTCCCGACGCATAAACAAGCAGATTTCTCACTGCGGTTCGAAGTGACATTGATCTTGAGAACGCTGTTATTGCACAGCTTCCTGCCTCATCTGAAGCGTAAACCCGATTTGCGGTGGGCAAGCGCGATGCGTTGTGAGACACTGTGACGCAATAATATCCATAACATCAGCGCACGCCAGTCATACGAAGCGGAGAGGTTTACCGATGAGACAACTGAGAGTATTGATTTTCGCTGTATTGCTTCTGGGGGCTAACGCAATCGCCCCTTTACTTGCGCAAGAGCCGCTAATGACCAATCAGGCAACCGAAATGCGGTCGGCACCGGATGACACCGCGACCCTCGTCAAGAAGTTGGCAGACAAAGCGCCGGTGCAATTGCAGGAACGCAAAGGTGCTTGGAGCCGCGTAAAAAGCGGCTCGGATATGGGCTGGGTGCGGATGATGCATCTGCGTGGCGGTGCCACGTTGGTGGCTGACCAGCAACAAGTGACCGGGGGCAGCTGGCTGGCTGGCATGAACCGTCTGCTCAGCGGTGGTGGCAATAACACTAATCAGCGCGCGCAAAGCGCGACGGTGGGGATACGTGGATTTTCCAAAGATGACCTCGCTCAGGCTGAGTTAAATCCAGCCGAATTAGCCAAACTGAAACGCTACCAAGCGACCAACGCAGAGGCGCAACAGCTGGCTAGCCAAGGCAAACTTGCATTCCGCAGCGTCGCCTATCTTGCCCAGGATGCCGTTGACAGTGCAAACACATCGGGAGCGAAAAAATGAAACTTGTTTCCTCAAGATTCGTCGTCATTGTTGCTGTGCTTTTGCTGTCCGGTTGTGCTGGCATGCCGGACATGAAAAATGTACCCTTCAACGCTTCGTCAATCGCCAATATGATTCCCGGCGGTGGTGCGGCCAAGGGCCTGATTGAACCCGGTCTGGCTGCAGCACAGGGCTTTCAGGCGGCAACCCGTGACATCCCGGAAGAGGAAGAGATTGCGCTGGGCGAAAAGATCATGTCTGGCGTGCTGGGAGCGGCCCCACTATATCCAAACGACCGTATTCAGCGGTACGTGAATCAGGTCGGGCGTTGGGTCGCCATGCATTCCGAGCGGCCAAATTTGCCGTGGCGCTTTGCGGTGTTGGATTCCCCGCTCGCCAACGCTGGGGCCGCGCCGGGTGGCCAAATTTACATCACCACTGGATTGCTGTTCCGCATGCGGAACGAAGCAGAACTTGCGGGTGCCCTGGCCCATGAAGTTGCCCACATTGTTCAGAGACATCATCTTCGGGCATACCAGAAAAAATACATGGGTGATGTTTTTCAGTCCGTGGGAACTGCTTTGCTTAGTTCACAAATCAAGGTCGGCGGGGGCGCGTTAGGTGAAGCCGCAAAGCAGTACGTTCTCAAAGTTGGCATGGGTGAGATACGAACAATGATTTTGCTGCCATTGGATCGGGCAGAAGAGGAGCAAGCCGACCGAATGGGCATGGCGTTAGCGGCCCGGGCTGGCTATGATCCGTATGGATTGCCAACCGTCATTCAGATCTTGCAAGATCTAAGTGCGGAGCAAAGTGGTTTAAGTGTTCTCTATTCGACCCACCCGACGCCATCGGCCAGGCTCGCGTCGCTAAACACGAATTTAGGCAAGACTTTGGAGCAGTATGCGACGCAGGCGACCCTTCAAGAGCGATTCATTGCCACGATCCTCGGCACAACCCCCTCAGACCTGAAGAAGCCAACAACACCGGCAAAGGCCACTACCGGCAAACCGACCACACCGGCAGCCCCCAAGAAACCGCAGTAGATCGCCTCACCAATAAAAAAGCCGGGCTCGCCCGGCTTTTTTATTGGTCATTTGCGCGGCATCCAGTCCGGATTGCAGCCGCGATTCCCGTCCAACCGGGGCATCTCAGCCACCAATTTCTGCACTTCATCTTCGGCGGATTGCGGTCGCCTTCTGCGCTCAGCAAACTGCACCCATCGTCAATCAAGTCTTGCCAGGAGCCAACCATGAACAAAATTTCACGCCCACTAATCGTCACACTTGCTGTTGTCCTGGCTATCGCCGTCGCCGCGGCGGGCCTCGCCTACACCCACGAGAGCGGCGCCATCAACGGCTCACTCATGTTCATGGAGCAGGATCTCTCGGATTCAGCGCTCGGCTGGGCCATTGCGATTCCGGTTCTGTTGCTGGCGGCAGTCATCGTTGCTGCCGTATTGGCAGGTGCCGCGCTGGTGGCGGTGTTTGCACTCATATTTGCAGCGATCATTACCGTGCTGGCCTTACTATTGGCGGTGGCACCGGTTGTTATCTTTGCGGCAATACCTGTTCTGGCGCTCTACGGGTTCATCAAACTGGTTCAGCGTAATCCGGGCAAGTTGGCGGCGAACTGAGTGGCTGGTGGCGAATTTACTTTCGCGCTTGTCGGCGTCAAAGTCCCCACTGTCATTTCGAGCAACGCGAGAAATCTGCTTCTGGCAAATAGACCGAAGGCAACAGCAGATTTCTCGCGTTGCTCGAAATGACAAGAGTTAGGGATGGATGACTAGCGAAACGTGATGACCTGCGCCGATACCGGCTCCACGAATTCCTCAGCATCAAACGCCTTGTCACCATCCGCATTTGCACTGCCGTCGGCTTTCACAACAGCGAAATCAAACAGCTTGCGGTCCAGCAGATGCGACGGAGCCACATTCTGGATCGAGCGGAAAATGCTCTCGATGCGGCCCGGAAATTTCTTGTCCCAATCGCGTAGCAGCAGCTTTACTTGTTGACGCTGCAGATTGTCCTGCGAGCCGCATAAATCGCAGGGAATGATCGGAAACTGCATGTAGTCCGCATACGCTTCCAGATCGGCTTCCTCCACATAAGCGAGCGGACGGATGACGATGTGTTTGCCATCGTCGGAAACCAGCTTGGGCGGCATTGATTTCAGTTTGCCGCCAAAGAACATATTCAGAAACAGCGTGTTGATGATGTCATCGCGGTGATGTCCCAGCGCAATTTTTGTGGCACCAACCTCAGAAGCCACGCGGTAGATCACGCCACGCCGCAGTCGCGAGCAAAGCGAACACATCGTTTTGCCCTCGGGGATCACGCGCTTGACGGTGGAATAGGTGTCCTGTTCCTCAATCCGGAAAGGCACACCCAAACCGCGCAAATATTCGGGAAGAATGTGCGCTGGATAACCGGGGTGCTTCTGGTCCAGGTTGAATGCGAACAGCTCGAAGGGCACAGGCGATTTTTCGCGCAGCTTCATCAACACATCGAGCATGCCGTAGCTGTCCTTGCCCCCGGACAGGCAAACCATCACCTTGTCGGCCGCTTCGATCATGTTGAAATCGGCGATTGCCTGACCCGTCAGACGGCGCAGGCGCTTGGTGAGTTTATTGGCCTCGAATTGCTGCTTTTGCGAGATGGTAGGCGCGGTGATTTCCATAGGCGCCATTTTACCGTGTGAGGGGGTGGCGATGGGATAAAAACGTGTAGAACCAATATCGACGGCCATTTCCAGACCTTTATGGCCTGAAAGGCCCGCCAATGCTGGCGACATGCATTTTACAGCGCGATTTCCCTGCCACCGTCCACCGCCAGAATTTGCCCCGTCACATACGGCGCGTCGAGCATCAGGAACTTCACGGCGCCGGCAATATCTTCCGCGCTGCCGATGCGCTTGAGCGGCACTTGATTAACGATGCGCTCGCGTTCCGCAGGCGGATAGTCGTCAGTGCCCTCGGGCCAAACGATGGCACCAGGCGAGACGCCATTGACGCGGATATCCGGCCCCAATTCGAGGGCCAGCGAACGCGTGAGGCCGGCCAGGCCCGCTTTGGTCGCCGAGTACACTACATAGTCCTTGAGTGGGCGCTCGGCGTGGATGTCGATAATATTGACGATACTGCCCCGCGTTTTTCGCAAATAAGGCACCGCCGCCTGTGACAGGAACAGCGGCGCCTTCAGGTTGGCGTCGATCAATTCATTCCAGTGATCTTCAACGATGCTGCCGATGGGTGTTGCGTAAAACGCGGAGGCGTTGTTGACCAGACCGTCGAGACGGCCAAAGGCGGAAGCTGCTTGATCGATCAAGCCTTTTAATGCGTTGTGGGCGAGCAGGTCGCCCTGCAGAATCGAGGCCGAGCGCGCGCGCTGGCGGTTCAATTCCAGCACCAGCGCTTCCGCATCCTTGCGCGAACGATTGCAATGCACGATCACGTTGGCACCTGCGGCGTGTAGCGCTCTGGTAATGCCCGCGCCTACGCGTCTGGCAGCGCCGGTAACCAGAATCGCGGGTGGGGAGTGTATTTCGCTCATGGGATAATGTTACATCCAAATTTGCGCTATCCCATGCGATCACCTTTGCCGCGCGATCAATCGAATCAGTTGCCCGAGCCACGCGGCGACGCGCTCACACATATGCACGCCTGCATGGCGATGCTACGGGACGAGATCGCAAAGTCCAATGGCTGGATTTCCTTCGCACGCTTTATGGAGCTTGCCCTTTATGCGCCCGGCCTGGGTTACTACGCCGCAGGCGCACGCAAATTTGGCGCTGACGGCGATTTTGTGACTGCGCCGGAAATCTCTTCGCTGTTTGGTCAGTGTCTCGCGCAGAGTATTGGCGAAGTGGTGCGCGAGACCGACGGCGATGTGCTGGAACTGGGGCCGGGCTCGGGCAAACTTGCGGTCGATGTGTTGCTGGAGTTGGAAGTAGTCGGCAGGTTGCCCGACAAGTATTTTCTACTCGAAGTTAGCGCAGACTTACGTGAAAGGCAGCAGCAGGCGATTGCTAGCCTGCCGACGCATCTCGCCAACCGCGCAGTGTGGCTGGACCAGCTCCCGCAGAATTTTGTTGGCGCTGTCATCGCCAACGAGGTGCTGGATGTCGTTCCGGTGCATCTCGTCACGTTTTCATCTGGCCGGGTATTTGAACGCGGCGTGGCGGTAAGAGACGACGCCCTCGTGCGGCAGGACGTACCCAGCTTGTCCCCGGGCCTGAGTGAGCCGGTGGCCGCAATCCAGCGCGAATATCTGGACCATGTGCCACCGGAAGGCTATCTCACCGAAGTCGCACCTGCAGCGCGTGGGCTGGTAAAGAGCCTCGCACAATCGCTCAAGCATGGCGCGATGATATTTGTCGATTACGGCTTTCGCGGCGCGGAGTATTACCATCCAAGCCGGATCACCGGGACGTTGATGTGCCACTACCGGCATTTCGCGCATACCGATCCGTTTCGGTTTCCGGGTTTGCAGGACATTACCGCGCACGTGGATTTCACGGCGATCGCCGATGCCGGTATCGCGTCGGGGCTGGAGTTGCTTGGCTACACGACGCAGGCCAATTTTCTGCTGGCCAGTGGCCTTACCGAACGCCTGCAACGTGCCGACCCTGCAGCCGCGGCGAGCTATCTGCCGTTGACCAATCAGGTACAGAGGCTGGTTTCGCCAGCCGAAATGGGCGAGTTCTTCAAAGTGATCGGCTTTGGCAAGGGGCTGGCTTCGCCTATCACGGCGTTCGCGGCGGCGCGGCCTTTGTCCCTTTAAGCCCTTTAAGCCCTTTAAGCCCTTTAAGCCCTTTGGGCATTTGGGGCACTTTAGGCACTTTAGTGATCGCGGTAACCAACGCTGCGCGAGTTCGCGCTACACTCACGGCGATAGTCTTATCAGTGACAATATCGTGGGTACTTAAGCAAGTAAACTGAAGCCAAGAATTCAGGGAGAGCACAAACATGCCACAAACAATCGGAGTACCCCGCGAGATTTTCCCGGGCGAGAAACGCGTTGCCACCGTCCCCGACGTTGTCGAAAAACTGATCAAGCTGGGCTTCGCGGTGCAGGTGGAATCCGGTGCTGGCGAAGCCGCCAACGTGAGCGACGACGACTATCGCAAGTCTGGTGCCAGCATCGCCGCCAGTGTCCACGATCTGTGGGCGAGCTCAGACATCGTCTTCAAGGTGCGTGCGCCGTCGATGGACGAGGTGGCGCTGATGAAGGAAGGCCAAGCGCTGATTTCCTTCATCTGGCCGGCACAGAACCCAGAGCTGATGAAGGCCATGGCTGTGCGAAAAGTCACGGTACTGGCGATCGACTGTCTGCCGCGCACGCTGTCCCGCGCCCAGAAGATGGACGCGCTCACGTCGATGGCTGGCGTCACCGGGTATCGCGCAGTTATCGAGGCAGCCAACGCCTTTGGCCGCTTTTTCAGCGGGCAGATCACCGCGGCGGGCAAGGTGCCGCCGGCGAAGGTGTTTATTGCCGGGGCCGGCGTTGCGGGCTTAGCTGCCATCGGCACCGCCGCCAGCATGGGTGCCATCGTGCGAGCCAACGACACCCGCGCCGAAGTGGCAGATCAGGTGATGTCGCTTGGCGGTGAGTTCGTCAAGGTCAATTACGAAGAAGAAGGCTCCGGCGGCGGTGGTTACGCCAAGGTCATGTCCGAGGGCTTTCAGAAAGCACAGCGCGAGATGTACGCGCAGCAGGCGCGGGATGTGGACATCATCATCACTACCGCACTGATCCCCGGCAAGCCCGCGCCCAAGCTCATTACTGCCGAAATGGTGCAGTCGATGAAGGCTGGTAGCGTGATTGTCGATATGGCCGCAGAGCAGGGCGGTAACTGCGAACTGACCGAGCCTGGCCGGGTGGTGGTCAAGCACGGCGTCACCATCGTAGGCTACACCGACCTGGCCAGCCGCCTGGCGAAACAAGCCTCGACGTTGTATGGCACAAACCTTTTTCGCTTGTCCGAGGAGCTGTGCAAAACCAAGGACGGCGTCATCAACGTCAATATGGAAGACGAAGCCATCCGTGGCCTGACCGTGATCAAGCTGGGCGAGGTCACTTGGCCACCCCCACCCAAGGTAGTTGCGCCGACGGCGGTCGCCAAGCCTGCGGCCGCCGTAGTGTTGCCTGCCAAAAAAAGCCATGGTCATGGCGGTGGCGCGCCGATGTCGGCCACCAAACTCACCGTCATGTTCGCCGTTGCCGCTGGCGTATTCTGGTTTGTCGGGGCCAATGCACCAGCTGCGTTTCTGGGCCACTTCACGGTCTTCGTGCTGGCCTGCTTTGTGGGCTACATGGTGGTGTGGAACGTGACACCCGCGCTGCACACGCCGCTGATGAGCGTGACTAATGCAATTAGCAGCATCATCATCATCGGTGCGCTGGTGCAGATTGCGCCACCCGCGATGGCCGGCGTGTCCAGACCGGATGAGATCATTCGATGGCTCGCCGTCGCTGGTATCGGTCTTACGGCCATCAATATGTTCGGCGGGTTTGCGGTGACGCAACGCATGCTGGACATGTTCCGTAAATAAGGGAGACCGGACCATGTCAGCCAATCTCGTCACAGTTTGTTATATCGCCGCCATCATTCTCTTCATCTTGAGCCTTGGCGGACTCTCCAATCCTGAAAGCTCGCGCCGGGGCAACCTCTACGGCATGATCGGCATGGGCATCGCCGTCCTGGCGACGATTTTCGGACCGCGCGTGACCAGCGGCGGCATCGCCTGGATCGTCGGCGCGTTGCTGGTCGGTGGCGGCATCGGCATGTATCTTGCCCGCACCGTGCAGATGACACAGATGCCGGAGCTGGTCGCGTTTATGCACAGCCTTGTCGGGCTTGCTGCGATGGTGGTCGGGTTTGCTAGCTACATCGATCCGGGATCCATGTTTGACCTGCGTTCGGGTGCACCGCTCAGCGCTGCCGAGAAAACCATCCATCACATCGAGGTGTACATCGGCATTCTCATCGGTGCGGTGACGCTATCCGGCTCGGTGATTGCCTTTGGCAAACTTTCCGGAAAGATCGGCGGCAAGCCGCTGCTGCTGCCGGGCCGTCACTGGCTGAATCTTGCCGGGCTGGTCGCCGTCCTCTGGTTTGGTCGCGAATTCATGGCCGCACAAACTGTGCAGGAAGGCATGACCCCGCTCATCATCATGACCGTCATCGCATTGCTGTTCGGCATTCATATGGTCATGGCCATCGGTGGTGCTGATATGCCCGTGGTCGTGTCGATGCTGAACAGCTACTCGGGCTGGGCGGCGGCAGCTACCGGCTTCATGCTCTCCAACGACCTGTTGATCGTGACCGGTGCTTTGGTCGGCTCCAGCGGCGCAATCCTCTCGTACATCATGTGTCAGGCGATGAACCGCAACTTCATCAGCGTGATCGCGGGTGGATTCGGCTCCGGTGGCGGTACCGTGGTGAAAGCGGCTGACAATGGCCAGCCTGCGGGCGAAGTGGTGCCCGTCAACGCAGACGAGACCGCCGAATTGCTGCGCGACGCCAGAAGCGTGATCATCGTGCCCGGCTACGGCATGGCAGTTGCCCAAGCGCAGCACACCGTGAACGACATCACCCGCTATCTGCGCGAAAAAGGCGTCAATGTGCGTTTCGGCATTCATCCGGTCGCGGGCCGCATGCCGGGCCACATGAACGTATTGCTCGCCGAAGCGAAGGTGCCTTACGACATCGTGCTGGAGATGGACGAAATCAACGCGGACTTCCCCCAGACCGATGTGGTGATGGTTATCGGCGCCAACGACATCGTCAACCCTAGCGCGCAGGATGACCCGGGCAGCCCCATCGCCGGCATGCCGGTGCTGGAGGTATGGAAAGCCAAGACCTCAATCGTCATGAAGCGCAGCATGGCGTCGGGCTACGCGGGCGTCGACAATCCGCTCTTCTACAAAGAGAACAACCGCATGCTGTTTGGCGATGCGAAGAAAATGCTGGATGAAGTGCTCGCAGCGCTAAAAGCAGGATAGTTCGATAGCACCAGCAGGACGGCCACATGCGTACCGGTTGGGTAGGTTTGATGTTTGCGGTGCCGGTGCTGTTCGCCGGCTGTGAGTGGTGGATGGGGCGCCCGGTGAAGCAATCCCCGGGCGTTCTCGTTTCTGCGGACCCCGCGCAGACAGAGCCGGGCAACGCGCCGACGTTTGAGAAGCCCGGCTACCAGATCAAACCGCTCGCGAAATATGAAATCAAGGCGCGGGTACTTTCCAGCGAGCGCTATCGATGGGACCCGGGGGCCGATCTTGTTCCCGTTGATCTTGCCGTGGGCTGGGGTGCGATGTCCGATACCGCCGTGGTTGATCGACTCGACATCTGGCAAAGCGGCCGCTGGTACGAGTGGCGGGCGAAAGAGTTTCCGATTCCGCCAGGGGAAATTACCAGTCACAGCGCCAATATGCATCTGATCGCTGCCGACAAGTCCGTGGCCAAGCAGATTTCGCGCGCGCGCAGCGGGCAGGTGGTGACGATGAAAGGTTATCTGGTCGAAGCGAGCCGTGCAGATGGCTTTACCTGGCGGAGTTCGCTTACGCGCACCGATAGCGGAGCGGGTGCTTGCGAATTGATGTGGGTGACCGAATTTAGTGTTGAGTGATGGTCGGTAGACCTACCCCCGCAATAAATGAGAAAACACCAGTAGCCACGGGCATTTCGGCGGCATTTTGCCCCGAACTCCGCACCAGATGGCGTTCTACCTACCGGAAGCTTCCAATAACACTCGTCCCGGCGAAGGCCGCAGCTTTCCGCATCCCTTAGCCGACAGTACAAGTTCCCGGGGCACGCACTTTCAATACCAATTGAAGTTTTGTGCCCACTGCGCGCTGGACAATTGTTTATTTGTGCGAAACCGCACAATCAAAGGGGCCAGTCATTTGTTTCACAGTGCAAGCTTGCCTTGTCCCGGCAGCACCGGCACAGGCAGCTCAATCTCCAGCCGTGGCCGCCCGCGCGGCCTGGCCTCGCGACGTTCACCGGCCTTGCGTTCAATCTGCGCGTGAAAGCGGGAATTGCCCAGCGGCTGGTTTTGGTTCAGCGCCAGGCGGATATCGTCGATGGCCGCTTCA
>Ga0163144_10004175_pt1 | contig 32664 bp, 27 predicted proteins | sample OliLak19BULKMAT1_FD_123175 | JGI IMG/M metagenome (GOLD analysis project Ga0163144, IMG submission 123175) | Freshwater microbial mat bacterial communities from Lake Vanda, McMurdo Dry Valleys, Antarctica - Oligotrophic Lake LV.19.BULKMAT1 | ecosystem: Environmental > Aquatic > Freshwater >... | reverse complement strand
GCCACGCTGCCGGGTTGGCTCCGGCGGTCGTTCCACCAGGAATCTCCCTCCGTCGCCGCCTGGCATCGTGGCCCAACTGCCGCGTTCAGGCCGCAGTTGGGCCACGCTGCCGGGTTGGCTCCGTCGGTCGTTCCACCAGGAATCTCCCTCCGTCGCCGCCTGGCATCGTGGCCCAACTGCCGCGTTCAGGCCACACCTTTGCCCAAACCCCCGCCGGCTGCTTATTCAGCAACCTGCTCGGCCGGCACCTCGATCGGCGTCACCGTGACCGGGGGTTTCACCCGGCGCACCTCCGCGCGCACCACGAAAGCGATGCCCGCACCGATGATCAGGGAATAGAGCAGGCCGAGGATCAGCCCGATCAGTCCGCAGACGAAGCCACCGATACGCAGGCCGCCCTGGACAAATTGTTCCGGGGCGGCCTCGGCGGCGCGGCGGGCCTTGCCCACGAACACCAGGGCGATGATGGCGAGGATGACCGCGACCGGGCTGAGGATGCCGGTGACCGCCAGCACGATGGCGACGATGCCGAGCACCAGCGCCGTTACCGCCCCCGGCGGGTTGGCGGTACCCGGTGGCGGCTCGGGCGCGGTCGCGAAACGGTCGTCGCGGTCACTGGGTGGCAGGTAGGGCTGATCGCTCATGACCGCCTCGCGCTCAACGGGTTCCTGGCTTGCCGACCCGGCCATCGCCGGCCGGACGCTCGCTGGCGTCAGCGGGGCCGACCAACGCCCGCAGGTCCTCGGGCCGCGGCATCACCGCGACCAGCGCGCGGTCGGGACCAAGCACACCGGCGCACGGCAGCGTGGGCAGCGCCCAGGCCGCCGCCCATTCGTCGGCGCTGCCACCCTCGCCGGGATCGGCCCACAGCAGATCGGCGCCGGCATCGGGCAATTGCCGGAAGGCGGTGACCGCGAGCAGCGGATTCGCGGCCGCGGTCACGCACACCACGCGCAGCTTGCCGCGGTAGGCCGGCTTGGCGGCTTCGCTCAGGAAGGGCTGCACGAAATCGCGCGCAGCGTCGTCGATGCCGCCCACGAACAGCCAGAGCAGCCAGGGTTCCGGGCGGGCGGCGCCATCGCGGCTGGCGTCACCGCCGAGCAGATCGCGGCCGGCAGTGCGCGCCGGCTTCTGACCGATGCGTTCGTGGAAGGCGACCAGGGCGAGGGCGCCGGCGAATTCGGGGATGCGCACGGCCAGCGGCTCGGCCAGGGTGCGCGCCTCGACGACGCGGCCCTGGCGCAACCGCCAGAGCACGCGCAGGTAACTGCCGGCCGATTTGAAACCGGGATAGGCGCAGCGGTCGAGGGCATCAAGCGCCTCGTCGACGCCCTTGCCCTCAGCGTGGGTCATCCGCCAGTTCGCGAGCAGGTAGAGCGCCTTGCCCTCGTGCTTGGTGCCGGCGACCTTCTCGGCCGTACGTTCGAGCGTGCGGCCGAGACCGGCCTCCTTGGCCTGACGCGCCGGGGCATCGAGCCGGCGGATGGCGTCGAGCTGGCGGTCGAGATCGGCGATGGCCACCGCCGCCGCGCGGTCGCGCTCGCTGTCGCGCGGCGCCTCGCCAGCGGCGAGCGCGAGGACGGCGATGATCAGCAGCACGGCGCGCACGCGGCAACGGTGCCGGGAGAGCGCTCGGCGGCAAGCGCTGGCTGAAGCGGCGCGGTGGCGTGCTGCGCTGCCGCTCTACTTCCGCGCTGTCGCCGGTGGCGCCGCGCCGCCGGGCTGGACGAGAATGCGCACGAAAGCCGGGAAGCGGTCGCACGAGAAGATGGTGGTGGCGGCGGTGAAGGGGCCGCCACCGTCGCGGTGGGGGAAACTGTAGGCGACGCGGCGCAGCGGCCGACGGGCCTCGTCGTAGAGCACCAGGCTGAGATCGGGATCGGCGCCGCCGCCTGGACGCTGCACCACCACCCGTGCCTGCACCGCGCGTTCGTTGGGCACGGGATCGAGGCGCAGGGTCACCAGGAAATCGCCGCCGAGCGCGATCGGCTCGCCCGCCACCACCGCGACCAGTGGCGACGCGGCTTCGTCAGCGACCAGGTAGTCGTGCAGGCTGCTGCCGCTGACCCGCGCCAAGTAGCGCTCGATGTCGCGTTGGGCGGCGAGCAGTTCGCCGGTCAGGCGCTGGTTGGCGGCGTGCAGGTCGTGGCTGACGCGCTGCGCCTGCGCCGCCTGGTCACGCAGACGGGTGGCCTCGGCTTCGGCCTTGGCCACGGCGGCGCCGGCGATCACGGTGGCCTCGCGCTCCTTGAGCATGGCCTCCTTCTCGGCGCGCAGGCGGCCGAGTCCGTCGCCGAGGATGCGGTTGAGGCGTTCCTGACGCACCGATTCCTCGGCCAGGTGACGACTGCCCTCCTCGCTCTCGGCCAGGCGCAGGGCGAGCAGCGCGGCGCGATCGTCGCGGTCGCGCAGGCGCACCGCTTCGGCGGCGCTGTCGCGCAGGGCGCTGCGCAGGGACTCGGTCTCGGCCTTGACCACCTCGGACGATTGGCGCAGACGCGCCAGGCCGTCGCTGGATTCGCCCGCCCGCGCCTCGGCGGCGCGCAGCTGGGCGGCGTAGGCCTCGCCCTGCTGACGCAGCGCGTCGCGTTCTCGACTGACTTGCAGCAGGTGCTGACCACCGGCCTGCGACAGCTGGGCGCGTTGGTACGACCACCCTGCAAAAGTCAGCGCCAGCAGCATGCCGCACAGGCTGACCAGGCAGGCGGCGCGCCAGCGGCGCAGCCGGCGCACGCCGCCCCCCGGGGTCAGCGGCACCAGTGCGCTGGGCTCGCGGCCACGGCCGGCGGCAGCGTAGCTGCGCGTGCGCATGGCCTGCGGTTCGGGATCGGCCAGCGGCGACACCGCCACCTGGCCAGCCTTCAGGCTGAGCGCATGGACGCCGTCGAGGAACGGGCGGGTGTCGTCGTCGTCCCCGATGATGCCGGCGGTATCGAGACCCTTGATGCCGGCGAAGCGGGTGAGGTTGTTCCACTGGAAGCCGCTGATGCTGGCGCCGGTGAAATCGGCACCGCGCAGGTCGCAGCCCATCAGCACCGTGCCCGAGAGCACCGAACGACGCAGATCGCAGTCGCGCAGGTCGGCGCCGATCAGATTGGTGGCGCTGAGATCGGCGCCGGGCAGGCGGGCGCCACGCAAGTTGGCGTTTTTGAAGCTGGCGCGACGCAGGCGGGCGCGTGACAGGTCGGCACCGCTGAGGTCGGCGCCATCGAGCACGGCGTCACGCAGATCGGCGTCGGCGAGCCGGCGGCCGGTGAGCGCGGCTTCCGGCCAGAGCAGACCGGCGAGATGGAACTCGGCGAGATCGCCATGGCCGAGATGGTCGACGTGGGCGAGCAGCCCGGCGACATAGCGGTCGTTCTTCGCCACCAGCGGGTTGTGCCAGATGCAGCGGTCGGAATCCGGCGCCGTCGGGTGCGGACACGCGGCGTGCTCGTGCTGGTAGCGGTGCTGGCATTGACCCATGGGAATGGTCCGCGGTCCGTCGTCGGCTCAGTGCTTGACGCTGACCGGCGCTGGGTTGGGGAAGGGCGTCTGGGGTGCTGGCGGCGTGGTCAGGATGAGGACGCCGCCGTTCCCCAGGTCGGGCTTGGCATGCGGGTCGGTCGTCCCGTGGCCGGCATGGGCCCCGGCGCGCCCCTCGGTGGGCGGATGGGTGCTGGCGGTGGTGGTCGGCCGGGGCTGCGGCGGAGCCGGCTCGGCGCTGCCCAGGCGCACGACGCGCCGGCGCAGGTCGTGGATCTTGGCGCTGTCCGGGTGCATCTGGTAGTACAGCGTGGCGTGCTGCAGGGCCTTGGCGGGATCGACCCGGTGGTCGGTGTAGATCACCGCCAGCAGGTAGTGCGCCTCCTGGTCGGCCGGGCTGCCGGCATCGTCGTTGGCGCCGGAGACCTCGCGTTCGAGGTGGCGGATGGCCTCGGCGTGCTCGCCGATGGCGTGCAGGTAGGCGCCCAGGCGGCCGTTGGCCTCGGGGAAGTCGGCGTCGGCGGCGAGAATGGCCTTGAGATCGTCGCGCATCGCCGTCTTGCGCGGCGGACGGCTGCGGTCGTAGTACAGCGCGCGCTGCCAGCGCGCCTGGTTGACCAGCGCCGGCGGGGCGACTTCGACGGCTCGGGTGAAGGCGGCCTCGGCGCTGCTCTGCCCGCTGCGTTCGAAGCACAGTCCGAGGTTGATCCAGGCTTCGGGCCGGGCGCCGTCGAGGTCGCGCGCCTTGCCGAGATGCACGCTGGCGAGATCGAGACTGCCGGGCAGGGCGGCGAGGCGGTCGAGGTAGAGCGTGCCGAGATTGAAATGGCCGCCGTAATGCCGGTCGTTGAGCGCCAGGCAGTCCTCGTAGGCGCGCTTGGCCTCGCCCCACTGCGCCATGCGTTCGCGCGCGGCGCCGACATTGAACCAATAGTCGGCGGCCTCGCTGGGCAGGTGCGCGCTCAACCGCGCCGCGTCCTGGAAGCGTGCCACCGCGCCAGCGTGGTCGCCGGCACGGAAGGCGATGAAGCCGAGGTTGCACAGCACGCGGGCGTTCTCGGGCTCGACCGCCAGGGCGTGCTCGTACCAGCGCTTGGCCTCGTCGATCTGGCCGAGCTGCTGATGGGCGAGTGCGAGATTGAAGATGGCGTAGAAGTACGACTTGTCGCGCGCCAGGGCGCGGCGGTAGTGCTCGATGGCGGTGTCGTAGCGACCCTGGACCAGCGCCTCGTTGCCGAGGCCGGTGATCTTGGCCGGGGTGCCGTCCTCAAGCACCCGCAACTCGACGGCGGACGCCGCCAGCAGCACGCTGCTGAGGAGCACGGTGCGGACGGCGATCGCTGGCGTGGTGGCCATGGCCGGCTCAGGCCGAGGTGCCGGGCGGGAAGCGTTCGAGCAGCGCGTCGGCCAGCGACTCGGGATCGGCCTGGTAGCTGCCCTCGCTGATGCGCCGACGCAGGTCGTCGACGCGGTGCAGGTCGACGGGGTCGTGGCGCATCAGTTCGGCGACATAACTCGCCGCCTGATCGCTGCTCAGTTCGACGCTGTCGCCGGCCGCGGCGGCGGTATCGCCGTCGCCAGCAGGACGCGGACGGGAGGTGGTTCCGGCGGCGTCGGCGCTGCGCCGACGGACGCCATCAAGACGGGGAAGATCGCCATCGACGTGCATTGGATCATGACCTCCCACCTCCCGGACACGGGAGGTACGCAGCCAGTAACGGCAGGGGAGGCGGGGACTTGAGGAGGAAGTCGGGCGCGCCCCGGCTTCCAGCCCGGGCACCTCTCCTATTCCCTTATTCCGACACTATTTAGCAGTACAGCCTGGCCGGCTGGGCCGAAAACCTCTGCGAACGGCGGGCGCTCCGCGCCCAGCCTGGCTTAAACCTTCTCGAACTTGATCACCTCGACCGGGCAGCCCTCGGCGGCCTCCTCGATCTGGTCAGCGAGATCGCTGCCGGTGGCATCCTTCAATTCGGATTTCTCGGGGAGATTGGTGGTCTGCAAGCCGTCGACCCGGACTTCGGATCGGATGTGGCAACTGTCTTCGGTGACGTTGAACACCTCGGGACAGGTGGTCTCACAGGCATTGCAGACAATGCAGCCTTCCTCGATCCACACGCGCTTGATCGCCATGACCGTCCTCGCACCGCACATCTGGCGGGGATGCGGACGCTAGCGGCGTGGTCAGGCGGGGCAATCGGTACTTCCATCAGCGATCACCTGCGCATCCAGGCGATCGCCCCCTCGCCAGCGACGTGGCCAGTGGTGAAGCAGCCCTGCAGCAGGTAGCCACCGGTGGGCGCCTCCCAGTCCAGCATCTCGCCAGCCACGAAGGTGCCGGGCAGCCGGCGCAGCATGAGCTGGTCGTCGACTTCGCTGAGCGCGATGCCGCCAGCGCTGGAGATCGCTTCGCCGAGCGGTCGCAGTCCGGTGATCGCCACCGCCAGGTCCTTGATCGCGGTGGCCAGGGCGACGGGGTCGGCGAAGGCCTCCGCCGGCAGTACTTCGCGCAGCAGCAGGGTCATCACCGGGGTCAGGCCGGCCTGCTTGCGCAGGTGCGTCGACCACGAGGCGCCGCCGCGCGGTCGGGCCAGGCGCTGCGCCAACTGGGTCGCGGTCAGGTCGGGCTTGAGATCGAGGCGCAGCTCGGCGTGGCCGTGACGGCGCAGCTCAGCGCGCAGCGCCGGCCCCAGCGCGTAGAGCGCGCCGCCTTCCAAGCCGGTGCGCGTCACCACCAGTTCGCCACGCCCGCGCGCCGCGCCCAGCGCGACCGCGATATTCTTCAGGGGCTGGCCTTCGGCTTTTTCCAGGAAGACCGCCGACCACGGCCGCTCGCCGCCGCAGTTGGCCGGGGTGAATTGGCTCAGCGCGATGCCGCGCCCGACCACCTGGCCGGTCCAGCCGGCATCCGAACCGGTTTGCGGCCAGCTCGCTCCGCCCAATGCCAGGATGGTGGCCGGAGCGTCGACGCCGAGCTCGCCGCCATCACCGCCATCACTGACAGCAAAGCGCAGACCGCCCGTGGATGTCCACCCCAGCCAACGCCGGCGCACGTGGATCACCACACCCAGCGATCTCAGGTGGTCGAGCCAGGCGCGCAGCAGGGTGGCGGCCTTGAAATCGCGCGGGAAGACCCGGCCGCTGCTGCCGACGACGGTCTCGACCCCCAGGCCGTGCGCCCAGGCGCGCAGATCGTCCGGCGACCAGCGCGCGAGCAGTCCGCCCATCCACGCCGCGGCGTCGCCGTAACGCGCCGCGAATCTGGGCAGCGCTTCGCTGTGGGTGAGATTCAACCCGCCGTGGCCGGCGACCAGGAACTTGCGGCCGGGCGCCGGCATGGCCTCGAACACCTCGACACGCAGCCCCGACTCGGCGCACACCTGCGCCGCCATCAACCCGGCCGGACCACCTCCGACGATCGCCACCTGCACGGCCATGGCGACACCGTAGCCGACCCGAGGGCGCTGGGGAGCGGGGGAGCGGGGGAGCGCAGGTCGACAACGATCCATGCCCAGCCGCTCAGGCCGGCTGCGGCTCGATGCCGAAGTTCAGCGCCTTGTCGACCATGGCCTGGTAGAGCGCGTCGGTGGTCCCGTCACGCCAGGCCTGGCGGCGGCGGACGTCGGCCAGGGTGGCGCGGGCGCCGTCGACGAAGTCGATGGTGCAGCGGAACTCGGGCACGTCGACCTGGGCCCGCGACGAATCGTAGGCGCCGTGGAACTGGGTGATCTCGCGCAGCAGGCCGAAGCGCTTGGGGTCGTGCCTGACGATCCACGACGCCGGCATGGCGATCAGCCGCGCCGTCCCGCCCAGGGCCTCGGCGGCCTGGCGGTAGTAGTCGCGCCAGGTGAAGACGTGGGGGCGGGTGCCGTTGTAGTCCTTGCCGTAGGTCCGCGGATTTCCGGCGGCGTAGGCGAACAGCCGGCCGCAGTCGTCGCGGTGCGTGCTCTGCCACAGGCCGAGCCCGTCGCCGGCGATGAGCACGGGCAGGCCGCGCTCGATGCGGTCCCACGCCAGCGAGTCGAATTCGAGCTGGTCGATGAGCGGGCTGCCCGGGCCGTAGGTGTGGCTGGGGCGGATAACGGTCAGGCGGAACTGCCCGGCCGCCTCGGCTTGGCGCAGCCGGCGCTCGCAGGTCACCTTGTTGCGGCCGTAGTCGCTGATCGGCTCCTGCGCGAAGGATTCGTCGACCACGACATCAGCGGGGATCTTGCCGCCGTAGGTGCACACCGTCGAACAGAAAATGAGCTGATCGCAGCGCCCGGCGAAGGTCAGCGCCGTGGCCTCGGCCTGCGCTGGCGTGAAGCAGATCATGTCGATGACCACGTCGAAGCGGCGGTCTTTGAAGGTGGCGGCGAAGTCGGCGGCCTGATTGCGGTCGCCGGCCACCTGCTGGATGCCGGCGGGCAGCGTGTTCTCGCGCTTGCCGCGGTTGTACATGGTCACCTCGGCGCCGCGCGCCAGCAGATGCGTGACGATGCCGGTCGAGATCAGCCCGGTGCCACCGATGATGAGGACCTTCATGGACGCACCTCCGGGCGCGGACGCTAGCAGGCTGCTGAGGAACAGCATCCTGCTAGCAGGCTGATGAAAAACTCCGTTCTCCATCAGCCTGCTGCCTTCGCGCTCCCCGGGGGCGACCTGCGGTCGCTATTTTCCCCGGGAAACGCAAAGGGAGCTTTTATCCAGGGGGGCAGACGCCCCCCTGTAACCCCCCGCAGCGCATTTTCGCGCGGCGCTGGCGCGCCTATTATGCGCGAAAACACGTTGCTTCAGCTTTTGCTTCAGGGGGCCGATGGCCCCCAAACCCCCGCAGGCTGCTGAAGAACAGCATCCTGCTATCAGCTGCTATCAGGCAGCGCCGTCACCCGATCTGCGGACGCAGCTCGCTGCCATCCCAGCGCACCACCACGTCGGCGCGGCGCACGCGCGACCACGCGAAGCTGGTGATCAGCTCGCGCGGCGTGATTGCGCTCGGCCGATCGAGCAGGCCGGCGCACCACGCCAGCACCCCGCACAGATCGCCGGGCTGGTAGTGGCGGCGCAGGACATCGGCGCCGACGGCGCCGTGCAGCTTGGCCAGTTTGCGATCGCCGCGCTCCTCCATCAGCAGCAGGTGGTGGCGCCAGGTCGGGCGCGGCAGGTCGAGCAGCGCCTGGAGCGCGGCCTGGGTGGCGGTCGACGACGCGATGTCGCGACCGCGCACCACGCGGTCGACGCCGGCAGCGGCATCGTCGACCACCACCGCGAGCTGGTAGGCGATGGCTCCATCGCGTCGGCGCACCACCGGATCACCGGCGACCGCGGCGACATCCTGGCCGAGATCATCGCCGGCTTCGTCCGCCAGTGCGACGGTGCCATCGGGCAACCGGCAACGGATGGCGTCGGCACAGGCACGCCAACCGCCTGCCGGCAAGGTAGAATCGCGTTCGCGATTGTCGTAGGCCCACGTTCCATCCCGCGCGCGCCTGCCGATCGCATGCAGATCGGCGCGGCTGATGGCGCTGGGATAGAGCGCCCCCTTGGCGGCGAGGCGGTCGAGCGCGGCGGCATGCTGGCCGGCGAGCGCGCTCTGCCGCACCACGCCGTCCCAGTCCAGACCGAGCCAGGCGAGGTCGGCGATCAACGCCTCGGCGAAGGCCGGTCGGCAGCGCTGCGGATCGAGGTCTTCCAGGCGCAGCAGCACGCGATCGCCGCGACTGCGCGCGTCCAGCCAGCACAGCAGCGCAGCGAGCAGCGTGCCGGGATGCGCGGGGCCGGTGGTCGAGGGCGCAAAGCGGCCGGTGCCGGACATCGCGGTGAAGGTTGGCGGCGGCATCGCTCCGGCAAGCCGACGACGCGGAACGACGGCTGGGAGCGGAGCGGTCAGCAGTCAGCGGGCGACGCCGGCCGCGATCACTTCGTCGAGGGGAAACCGAGTCCGACCAGTTCGCCGTACCCCTGCTTCAGCGGGCGCACGTCGTAGCCCTGCGCTTTGAGGATCTGGCCGGCTGCCAAGCAGCGCTGACCCGCGCGACAGTGCAGGTAGAGCGGCTTGTCCTTGGGCAGATCAGCCGGGATCTGGCCGGCCTTCAGTCCGGACAGCGTCACCAGGCGGGCCTGGGCGAGGTGGCCAGCGGCCCACTCGTCCTGCTCGCGCACATCGACGATCAGCGCTCCACCGGCGGCGACTGCCTGCTTGACCTGGTCGATGGTGTCGACGGTGTGGCTCATCTCAGCGGCTCCCAGAACGGTGGTGAGGACGAGTCCAGCGACGATGGCGACGATGCGGCGCATGGTGGGCTCCGGCGGCATGGTCGCGGCGGCAGGAGAACGGCAAGGCGGGGCTCGCTGCGCGCGCAGGCGAACCTCCGAACATTCCAAGAACCAGCTACGCGGCGGTCAGCAAGGCTTTCGCGGCCGCAGCGACGAGGCGCTTCTGGCCGTCGTCGATCGGGCTGAGCAGCGGCAGGATGGGGCCCATGTCGGCGACGCCCGCGAGGGTCACCGCTGCGTGCAGCACGCGGATCGGGTTGATGCTGTTGCGCAGATCCTCCAGGCCGACGAAGAGCGCGCGCAGACGTTCGGCCTCGGCCCAGTTCCTGGCCAGGATGGCCTTGAGCAGCCGGGCCGACGGCGACGGGGCGACGCAGACGCAACCAGCGGTGAAGCCGGCGACGCCGAAGTCGCGCATGTGGATGATCGCCGGCTGTTCGCCGATGCCGCTGATGATCAGCTTGGGATCCACGGCGTGGACGAGGTGCGACAGATACGCGTCCTGGCTGGGATCCTTGCGCACCACCGCGTACTTGATCCAGCTGATCAGATGGTCGTCGACCAGCTGCTTCACGCCGGCGACGTCGATGAGGTTCTCCTCCTTGAGATACAGCACCACCGGACGGCCGTAGGCCTCGATGAACCGACGCGCGCCCGCGGCGAAGCCTGCCGACGTGGTGGCGGCGTGCGGTGGCAGCAGCATCGCCGTGGGAAAGGCGTGGTTCTTCAGGATCTTCGCCTGATCCATCATGGTTCCGAAGGCGGGACCGACCGCGGGGATGATCCAGGTGTCGGTGGCCGCGATCTCCGCCAGCATCGACAGCAGGCCGTCGTACTCGCTCAGCGCGACGTGGTAGAAGTTGGCGTTGCCGCCGTAGAGCAGCGTGGTGACCCCGCCCGCCTCGATGTGCCGCACCAGCTTGCGGTTCTCGCTCTGGTTCAGGCTGAGATCTGCGTTGCGCGCCAGCGGCGGCACGGCGATGACGGAACCCTGGAGTCTGGCGAGCGTGGTTGGGCCGGTGTACACGGGGATCTCGGGGGATGGACGCGATCGCGTGGGGTGGACATGCGCACGCCGTGCGCGGAACCAGCGCCTAGCAGGCTGCTGAAAAAGCAGCCTGCGGGGGGTTACAGGGGGGCGTCTGCCCCCCTGGATAAAAAGCTCCCTTCGCGTTTCCCGGGGAAAATAGCGACCGCAGGTCGCCCCCGGGAAGCGCGAAGGCAGCAGGCTGATGGAGAACGGAGTTTTTCATCAGCCTGCTAGTGGATCTCGGGATCAGGCGTCGGCGTGTCGTGATGGTGCAGGAAGGCGAAGTCGCACCCCTCATGGGCCTGGGTGATCTGCTCTTGCAGCAGCTTGCCGTAGCCGCGCGCGTATTTCGGCGCCGGTGGCACCCAGGTGGCACGACGGCGGGCGAGTTCGTCGTCGCTGACGTGCAGGTGCAGCCGGCGCGCGGCGACGTCGAGTTCGATGAGGTCGCCATCCTGCACCAGCGCCAGCGGACCGCCCTGGGCGGACTCGGGGCTGACATGCAGCACGCACGAGCCGTAGCTGGTGCCGCTCATGCGCGCGTCGGTGATGCGCACCATGTCGCGCACGCCCTGCTTCAGCAGCTTGGTCGGGATCGGCAGCATCCCCCACTCCGGCATGCCCGGCGCGCCGACCGGGCCGGCATGCTGGAGCACCAGCACCGAATCGGCGGTGACGTCGAGATCGGGATCGGCCAGCCGCTGCTTCATGTGCGGGTAGTCGCGGAAGACCACCGCCTTGCCCGTGTGCTTGGCCAGGCGCGGCTCGGCGGCGGTAGGTTTGATCACCGCCCCATGCGGCGCCAGGTTGCCACGCAGGATGAAGGTGCCACCCGAGGTGGAGAGCGGTTTTTCCCGGGTCAGGATCACGTCTTCGTTGTGGACCGGCGCATCCCTGATGTCGTCGCCGAGCGTCTGGCCGCTCACCGTCAGGCAGTCGAGCGTCAGCAGATCGCGCAGGCGCCAGAGCACCGCCGGCAGACCGCCGGCATCGTGGAAATCCTCCATCAGGTATTTCCCGGCCGGCCGCAGGTTGGCGAGCACCGGCGTCCGCCGGCTGATGCAATCGAAGAGGTCGAGATCGATCTTCACGCCGGCGCGACCGGCCATGGCGATGAGATGGATGATGGCGTTGGTCGAACCGCTCAGCGCCATGTCGATGGTGATGGCGTTGGCGAAGGCGTCGCCGGTGAGGATGTGCGATGGGCGCAGATCCTCCCACACCAGATCGACAGCGCGGCGGCCGCAGGCGGTGGCCAGGCGCTCGTGGGCGGAGTGCACCGCGGGAATCGAGCTCGCGCCGCTCAGCGTCATGCCCAGCGTCTCCGCGATCGCCGCCATGGTCGACGCGGTGCCCATGGTCATGCAGGTGCCGGGCGAACGCGCGATGCCGTCCTCGATCGCCTGCCAGTCGTCGTCGCACAGGTTGCCGGCGCTGCGCTCGGCCCAGTACTTCCACGCATCGGTGCCGCTGCCCAGGGTCTTGCCCGCGAAGTTGCCCTTCAGCATCGGCCCGGCGGGCAGGAAGATCGCGGGCAGGTCGGCGCTAGCGGCGCCCATGAGCAGCGCCGGCACGGTCTTGTCGCAGCCGCCCATCAGCACGGCGCCGTCGATGGGATGGCAGCGCAGCGTCTCCTCCACCTCCATCGCGGTGAGGTTGCGATAGAACATGCTGCTCGGCTTCATGAACGATTCGCTGAGCGACATCACCGGCAGTTCGACCGGAAAACCGCCGGCCTGCCAGACGCCGCGTTTCACCTGTTCGGCGCGCTGACGGAAATGCGTGTGACAGGTGCTGAGGTCGGACCAGGTGTTGAGGATGGCGATGACCGGCTTGCCCGCGTAATCGTCCCGGCCGAATCCCATCTGATTCATGCGGGACCGATGACCGAAGCTGCGCAGATCGTCCGGAGCGAACCATTTTCCACTGCGCAGATCGCGTGGTTCGAGGCGCTGACGGGGGCGTGGCGGCGGCATGGGTCGGCAGTCCCGGTGGCGGAGGCGCCCACCTGTAGCGGCGGGGTCGTCCACCGCAACGCAGCGAACCCCGGGAAAGACCGGACGATATGAGTCCCCTGTGGATCCTGTTGGCGGGCATGCTCATCGTCATCGGCGGCATCCTGGCGCTGCGTCTGCACGCCTTCCTCGCCCTGCTGCTGGGTGCCCTGGCGGTCGCCGGCTTCACCAGCGCGCCGCAACTGGTCGCCAGCCGGATCGCCACCGGCAGCGTGCCGGTGGTGAGCGTCGATGCCGATCAGCGGCTTGCGGTGCGACCCAGCAAGAGCCGGCCGTTGCTGGCCGGGAGCAATTTCCTGATCGTCGACGGCGTCTTGTCGACCAAGCCGTTCGAGATCGTTACGCTCGGGCCGCATCCGCTCCTGCCCTTGCTCAAGCAGGTGCGGGTGGTGGGCGAGCTGCCCGGCGACGTCGCCTGGACCCGCGCCGGCCTGGTGCACGCCTCCCTGGTCGATCAGGCGCGCAGCGAATCGCTGCTCAGCGTCGGCACCCGCGTGGCCAACGGCCTGGGCAGGACCATCGGCCATCTCGGCATCATCATCGCGCTGGCGGCGATCATCGGCGAATGCCTGATCAAGAGCGGCGCCGCCGATCGCATCATCTGGTCGATCCGCCGCCTGCTCGGCGACCAGCGCGCACCCATGGGCTTTGTGGTCAGCGGCTTCGTGCTCTGCGTGCCGATGTTCTTCGACACCGTGTTCTATCTGCTCTTCCCCTTGGCGAAGACGCTGCGTCGGCGCACCGGGAAGCATTGGGTGCTGTACGTGCTGTGCGTCGTCGCCGGGGCGACCATGTCGCATTCGCTGGTGCCGCCGACACCGGGGCCGTTGCTGGTGATCGCCGAGCTGGGGGTGAACATGGGCCTGATGATGCTGGGCGGCACCATCGTCGGCCTCTGCGCCGCCGCGGTCGGCTACCTCTACGCGACCTGGGCGGACCGTCGCTGGGATGTGCCGCCGCCCGACGATGAGCCCGGCGCCACCGTCACCGAGGTCGATCCCGCGACCTTGCCGTCGCTGATCCTGTCGCTCGCGCCCATCCTGCTGCCGGTGGTCCTGATCGGCGGCGCCGCGCTGCTGGATCTCCATCCCGCCGGCACCGTCTTGCCGTGGTGGGCGCGCTGGCTGCGCTTCTGGGGCGACAAGAACGTCGCCCTGGGCGCGTCCGCAGCCTTTGCGATGGGCCTGCTGTGGTGGGTGCGTCGCGGCTCGCTCAAGGACCTGGGCAAGAGCACCCAGGACGCTCTGGCCAGCGCCGGCGTGGTGATCCTGATCATCGGCGCTGGCGGAGCGTTCGGCGCCGCGTTGCAGCAGACCGGCATCGCCAAGGACCTCACCGACGTCATGCCCGCATCGAAGGCCGCCCTGCTGCCGCTGGCGTTCCTGATCACCGCCACCATCCGCATCGCGCAAGGCTCGGCGACGGTGGCGATGGTCACCGCCGTCAGCATCGTCGCCCCGCTCGTCCTCACCGGCGATCTGGGCTATCACCCGCTGTATGTCGCGCTCGCGATCGGCTGCGGTTCGAAGCCGATCCCGTGGATGAACGACAGCGGCTTCTGGATCATCAGCCGGATGACCGGCTTCTCGGAGATCCAGACCCTGCGCACCGCCAGCGCGATGATGAGCCTGATGGGAGTGGTCGGCCTCGTCGTCACCATGCTCGGCGCCTGGCTGCTGCCGCTGGTGTGAAGCTCACCGAGCAGATGGCTGCCTGGCAGCCGCGTCACTTCCCTTTCACCGGTGTCGCCTTCGGGCTCCAGCCGAGATTGCGATTGGCGTCCTTCAGCGACATGGTGTCGATGCGTTTCTGAAGATCGGCCTCGGTCTCGTCGACTGCAAAGCTCAGACCGACGATGGCGAGCTTGCCGCCTTCGCTGCGCAGCGGGCTGGCGAGGACGCGGTTGGGCGCGATCGCCAGCTTCGACGCGCCGACCACCTCGCTGCGCTTGAGCAGCTTGCGCCAGGCGATGGCGCCGGTCCGAGGATCCAGGCCCCAGACGAACATGCCGCCGCCGGTCTCGGGATGCAGGCCGGCGACCGCGCAGGCCTTGCCGTCATGGATGACCACGTTGTAGACCGGCCACGACGATTCGACCTGGCCATGGCTGACCAGTTGGCGCTCCGACGGCGCCGCCAGGAAGCGCCACTGCAACGCGCCATCGGCGGCCGCGAGGCAGTAGACGCGGCCATCGTGGCTGCCGAACAGCACCCGTCCGTCGTGCACCACCGGCGGTTGGCTGATGCGACCGCCGGCGGTGAACGACCACACGACCTTGGCACCCTCGCGGCATTCCAGACGGTGCTCGTGGGTGACCGCCACCAGGCTGCGCGCGCCGTCGGCCATCGGCGGCGTCTCCAGCGCGCCCTGATTGACCTGCACCGCCCATTCGCCAGCGATCAGTCCGCTCAACGCGGTCGGCTTGGCTGATCCCATGCTGCCACCGCCCGGCTCCAGACGCTGGCCGTCGGGCAGGGCGGCGCGCACCGGCTCGGCCGACAGCGCGAGGTGGCCGCGCAGCTGGGTGAAGCACGAGCAGGTGTTGGGCGTGAAGTAGATCAGCCCGTTGCCGGGGAAGGCGCCCTGCGCGCAGCCGCTGCGGGCGATCGACCGCACCGTCGCGGTGCCTTCCTTGTCCACGTAGATGCCCAGGCCCATGATCAGCCAGTCGCCGGTTGCCGAGGTGCGGTTGCAGCGGTTGTTGTAGCTGGCGGTCCAGAACGGCGCGAATTTTCCGACCTCGGGATCGATGCGGTTGATGGTCGCGGGCTGGGCGAAGAACGGCGTGCCGTCGCGCACGATCAGGTTGTAGCCCCAGTCGTAGTGCTCGCCCGACCACAGCAGCTTGCCGGTGGCGGCGTCGAGCGCGTGCGTCTTGCCCACCTTGTGCTTCCAGGCGTCGCCGGCGCCAATGCCGTCCGGGCAATACGCGAAGACCTTGCCGCCGGCGAGCACGCACTGGCCGAGACGGTTGTCCTTCAGCTCGGTCGATCGCCACAGCGGCTTGCCGCTGTCGAGGTCGAGGCAGAGGATGGCCTGGGTCGCGAAGTTGGCCCAGCGCCCCTGGATGGATTCGCCGGACGCGGCGACGATGGCGATGACGCGGCGCTCCTTGGCGTAGAGCTTGGGCGCGCTGATCGCCAGGCCGGCCTCGTGGTGCGTCCATTTTGCCGCACCGCTGACGGCATCGAGGCAGATCAGGCGCTCGCCGTTGGCGACCACCAGCAGGCCGGCAGCATGGCGGAGCATGACATAGCCCGGGCTGGCCTTCGATCCGGCCGCGACCATCGGCCCGGCCTGGTCGTAGGTGATCAGCGTCTTGCCGGTGGCGGCGTCGAGCGCCACCGGCGCGCCATCACGCGCGAGGAAGCAGAACACGCGATCGGCCGAGACCGCGAACTGGTATTCCTGCGGCGTGCCGCTGCCGGCGCTGAAGCCGGGCACCGACCACAGCGGCACGCCGTTGGACGCGTCGCGGGCGGTGAACAGCACCGGCGCATTCTTGTCGCCGGCCTTGCCGGTGTAGAGCGCGCAGAAGGCGCGGCCGCCAGCGATGCGGAAGCCGGTGTAGGGGCGATACGCGGCCGGATTGCCGCCCAGACCGTTGTATTCCTGCACCTCCAGCCGCCATTGCACATGGTTGGGTGGCCGTACCTGGGTGTCGTGCGAGACGCCGGTGCCGCCGGCGTCGTAGTCGAAGTGTGTCCAGTCGTCGATGCCCTCGGGACGCGGCTTCAGCGTCTTTGCCCACGTGCCGCCACGACGCACCAGCGCCACGCCCAGGGGCGCCAGCACGCGGCTGATCTCGGCCGCTGCCGGCGCCTTGGCGCCGAGCGCGTCGCCGTCGACGACCAGCAGGTTGATCAGGTTGTCGGCGTAGGGCAGCGGGCTGAAGGCGGCGGGGCGCACCACCGTGGCGACGCCATAGAGCCCGCGCGCCTGGATGGCCGCGCGCGCCTTGGCCAGGGCCGCGTCATCGCCCGCCAGGCCCTGCACCAGCAGCGTGCCGCCCGCTGCCAGGTCGGCCTCGACGGCGCCGTCGGTCGACCCGACCACCACCGCCAAGCCACCAGCGACGCCGTGATCGCGCGGCAGGTCGGCGGCGACCACGGTGATGGCGGCGCTCAGGATGGCGCAAAGACACAGGCACTTGACGCGGAAAATGTTCACCATGCGTTCTCCGTCAACCTGTACGGAGCAATCGCCGTCGCGTCATCGACGGAATCGCTCCACTGGCTTGTGCGCTTGCGCAAGGCGCAGGGCGCGGTCGCTGACCGCCCGGCACGCGTAGCGCGGGCTGGTCAGCCGCCGTCGTCCGGCGGGTGTCCCGACGCCATCATGGTCGCGAACGGATCGCGGTCCTTCTTGGTGAAGTAGCGCTTCACCAGTTCGGGGCGCAGACGCACCTCGACGACGCCGCTGGCGCCGACCTGCCAATCGATCAGTTCCATCCGCGCCATGCCCGGCAGGAGATCGGCAGCGCTGGACAGTTCGCCCAACGCCAGCCACTCGCGGTGCTCGCCCAGACGCTGGAACAACGCCTGGCCGCGACGGCAGCGTTCCTCGTCCCAGGCCAGGGCGGCACTCCGCGCGCGCCAGGCCAGCACGCTGAGGTGCGGCGCCGCGGCGAGGATGGCGAGCGAGCGCTGCGCCAGCCCGGGCTGGTCGGCGCGGCTGAGCGCGTCCGCCGCCACATCACCTTTCAACACCGCCGCCAATGCCTGCTCGCGGCGCGTCTGCGCCGCAGCAAAGCGGAAGCCCTGCCAGACCAGCACCGCGAGCCAGAGCCAGACCACGGCATGGCGCAGGCCGACCGGCCAGGATTCGACGACGAAGCGCAGCACGAGCAGCGCCACCAGCCAGGAGAGGAACCAGAGCACCGCTGCCAGCACGCCGTAGAAGCGCACGGTGGCGTGCTCGCCGCGGTCATGCTCGGCAACGGTCTCGGCGCAGTCGAACGGCAGCATGGCGGCTAGCAGGCTGCTGCAAAAGCAGCCTGCGGGGGGTTCCAGGGGGGCGTCTGCCCCCCTGGATAAAAAGCTCCCTTCGTGTTTCCCGGGGAAAATAGCGACCGCAGGTCGCCCCCGGGGAACGCGAAGGCAGCAGGCTGATGGAGAACGGAGTTTTTCATAAGCATGCGGGGGGTTTGGGGGGCCAACGGCCCCCTGAAGGAAAAGCTCAAGCACCGTGTTTTCGCGCAAAATTGGCGCGCCAGCGCCGCGCGAAAATGCGGTGCGCCTAGCAGGATGCTGTTCTTCAGCATCCTGCTAGTCCACCATCGGGTGGCGATACCCCTGGACGAACTCGACCAGCGCCTTGGCCTGGGCCGGGTCGGTGTCCTTGAACACGCCGTGGCCGAGGTTGAAGACGTGGCCGGGCCTGCCGAGGCTGGCGGCAAGCACGCTGCGCGCCTCGGCGAGCAGGCGTTCGCGCGGCGCCAGCAGCAGGCAGGGATCGAGGTTGCCCTGCACCGCCACGTTGGCGGCACCACCGCAACGCGACCAGCCCTCGCCGAGATCGGTGGTCGAATCGATGCCGACGACGTCGCAGCCGGTGGCGGCGAAATCGGCGAGCAGATGGCTGGTGCCGGTACCGAAGACGATCACCGGCACGCCGGCGGTGACGCCATCGACCAGCCGCGCCAGGTGCGCGGCGACGAAGGTGCGGTAGTCGGCGCGGGTGAGCGCACCGACCCAGCTGTCGAAGATCTGCACCGCCGTCGCGCCGGCGGCGATCTGGCGGTTGAGGTAGGGGATGAGGGTGTCGACCAGGCGGGCCATCAACTGCGCCCACGCCACCGGCTGGTGGTACATGAACGACTTGGTGGCGGTGAACTGTCGGCTGCCGCCGCCTTCGATGGCATAGCTGGCGAGGGTGAAGGGCGCACCGCAGAAGCCGATCAGCGGGATGCCGGCGGGCAGCGCGCGCACGGTCTGGCGGATGGCCTCTTCGACGAAGGCGAGCGCGGCGACGGCGTCGTCGGGCGCACGCAGGGCGGCGACGGCGGCGGCGTCGCGCAGCGGACGCCCGAGCACCGGGCCATCGCCGGTGTCGTAGCGCAGCGGCAAGCCGAGCGCTTCGAGCACCACCAGGATGTCGGAGAAGATGATCGCCGCGTCGACGCCCAGCCAGTTGCGCGCGTGCACGGTGACCTCGGCGCACAGCTCGGGCCGCTTGCACAGGTCGAGGAAGCCGTGCCGTTCGCGCACGGCGCGGTACTCGGGCATGTAGCGCCCGGCCTGGCGCATCAGCCACACCGGCGTGTACGGCGTGCGTTCTCCGCGACAGGCGCGCAGGAAGACGCTGTCCCACAGCGCCGCCGTCAGGTTGAGCGGATTGCCGCCGCTGCGGATACGGGTCCGGGCCATCGCCTTGCTCCGGTGCGGACGCTAGCAGGCTGCTGAAAAACAGCATCCTGCTAGTCGCAGCGTATTTTCGCGCGGCGCTGGCGCGCCGATGTTGCGCGAAAACACGGTGCTTCAGCTTTTGCTTCAGGGGCCTTTGGCCCCCCAAACCCCCGCAGGCTGCTTGGTCAGCAGCCCGCTAGTGCCCCGGGCCAGCGCTGCCATCAGGCGCGGTCGGCTCCCCGGCCGGGGTCTGCGTGCGCCAGCGCCGGTGCCACCACACCCACTGCTCGGGCACGCGGCGCACCAGGGCTTCCTGGTAGGCCATCATCCAGGCGGTCAACGTGCGCACGTCGGCGTCGCGGTCGCCACTGGCCGGCAGCCGCAGGCGCGGTCCCCAATGCATGACCCAGCGTCCGGCGCGGCGATAGCAGAAGGCCGGCTGCACCGGGCAGCGCGCGAGCAGCGCCAGTTGCGCCGGGCCGCGCGGGGTGTGGGCCAGGCGGCCGAACCACGGCACCGCCACGCCGGGCAGACGCGGCACGTCCTGGTCGGGCAGGGTGCCGAGCACGCGGCCGTCGCGCAGCACGCGCAGGCACGGACGCACGCCCTGTTCCTGGTCGATCTGCTGCACGCCACCGGCCAGGCGCATGCCGCGCACCACCGCGTCCATCGCCGGCGAACGCAGGCGACGGCCGACCACGGTGAGATCCACCAGGCTGGCGGTCAACCGGGCGAGCAGCTCCCAGGCGCCGACGTGGCCGGAGATGATCAGGGTGCTCTCGCCGCGCCGTCCGGCGCGCACCAGCGCGCGCAGGTTGTCGGCGCCTTCGACCATGACCCCGCGGCGCTGCGTCGCCGGCGGCCGGTGCAGCGTGCACAGCGTCCACAGCGCCATGCTGCCGGCGTGGCGGAAGCACGCACAGGCGGTGCGCCGCACCCAGGCCGCGTCGCGGTCGGGATAGGCCATGGCGAGGTGGATGCGGCAGCGCATGGCGTCGCGCAGCGGCAGGAACGCGATCGCCTCGCCGATCACGCCGCCGATCTGCCAGGCCAGGCCAGCCGGGATGACGCGGGCGGCGCGCACCAGCAGGGCGAGCGCGGACCGCCCAGTGTGCGCTGCGCAGTCCGCTCTGCGCGCGCCGGGCGGAGCGCTCGGCAGCGCCGACGCGGTCACGGCTTCGACACGCAGACGCACGGCGTGTGTCCGCACACCGCGCAGCCGTCCGGGTACTTGGCAGCAGTGGCGGCGGCGAGGTCGATACCGGCGAGATGGGCGAGCGAGGTCAGCCAGGCCTGGCAGTCGGCGAACTCGCCGGGCAGGTCGTGACGCAGCGGTTCGCGCAGGGCCTCGGCCAGTTCACCGACCTCTTCCATGAAATACATGAACGTGCCGGCGGTGCCGCGCTCGGCATCCTTGGCGCCATAGGTGGCGGCGATGCGCGCCTGGAAGGCGCGCAGGTCGAACGCCGCCGACGGTACCGCGCTCACGGCGTCGCCGCCGCGCGCAGGCGCGCCCCGGTGCGGGCCAGCTCGCCGGCGGGGTAGGGCGCGCCGGGGGGATGGGCGAAGCGGCCATCCCCAGCGAAGCGCGGGATGACATGGACGTGCGCGTGCGGCACCGCCTGACCGGCGGCGGGGCCATCGTTGACCAGCACGTTGACCGCTGCGCAACCGGTACCGGCCTTGACCACCGCGATCAGCCGCACCAGCGCCGGGCCGAGCGCGGCGAGCACCACTGGCGGCAGGTCGGCGAGGTGCTGGGCCTCCTGGCGGGGCACCAACAGGCAGTGGCCGGGTGCCGCCGGCGCGATGTCCAGGAAGGCCACGAAGTGCTGGTCCTGGACCACCAGCTCGGCCGGGATGGCGCCGGCGATGATGCGGGTGAAGAGCGAGGGCATGGCCGCGATGATGCCGGTAGCCGCAGGCGCTCAACCCTGGGTCGCAGACACCGGCGGGCCGCCGGGGAGCGGGTATTGGTTGCCGCGCTGACTGCCTACCATCGCCCACCCGCGAGGACCCCATGAACATGATCCCGGACGCGCAGTGGAGCCGGCTGCTGCCCGCGCTGCGCAGCGCCTGCCCGCGCCTGACCGAGCAGGATCTGACGGAGTGCGAGCAGCGCGTCGACCTGCTCACCGCCAAGATCCAGAACCGCCACTGGATCGAGAAGCACGCCGCCCGCCGGCTGGCGATGAAGCTGCTTGGCGAAGCCGCGGCGCTGCCTGGCGGCGCGCCGTGAGTGCGGCACCCGTCCCGTCCGCCGACAACCCGCTCTACGCCTACGACCTGCCGCCGCGCTTCGACGCCATCACCCCGGCGCATATCGCCGCGGCGATCAGTGATCTGGTGGCGCGTCAGGATGCCGGTCTCGCCGAGCTCGAAGCCGGAGCCGCGCCGACCTGGGCCGGGCTGGTCGAACCGCTGGCGCGCCTGGGCGAACCGCTGGGCTGGGCCTGGGGCGTGATCGGCCACCTGCTCGGCGTGCGCAACACTCCTGAACTGCGCGCCGCCCACGAGACGGTGCAGCCCGCCGTGATCGCGGCCGGCCTGCGCCAGAGCCAGAGCGAGCCGCTGTATCGCGGCCTGCTCGCGCTGCGCGACTCGACGGAATGGAACCGTCTCGACGACGCCCAGCGCCGCATCGTCGACCTCGGCATCCGCTCGGCGCAGCACAGCGGCATCGGCCTGCACGGCGCCGCGCGCGAGCGCTTCAACCAGCTTGAAGCCACCATCGGCGAACTCGCCACCGCCTTCGCCAACCGCCTGCTCGACGCCACCAAGGCGTGGGGACTCGACCTGACCAGTGCCGATGAGGTCGCTGGCCTGCCGCCCAGCCTGCGTGCCAGCGCCGCACAGGCCGCCCGCGCCGCCGGCCACAGCGCGGCGACCGCGGAAAACGGCCCCTGGCGTATCACCCTGGAAGGCCCGCTCTACGGCCCGTTCCTCGAACACGCCCGCCGCCGCAATCTGCGCGAGCGCGTCTACCGCGCCGGCATCACCCGCGCATCGTCGGGCGACACCGACAACCAGCCGGTGCTCGAACGCATCCTCGCCCTGCGCCGTCTGCAAGCCGGCCTGCTCGGCTACGCCTCGTACGCCGAAGTGAGCCTGGCGCGCAAGATGGCCGAGAACGTCGCGACGGTCGAACACCTGCTCGACGAGCTGCGCGCCGCGGCGCTGCCGCGCGCGCGCGGCGAACTCGCCGAGCTCCAGACCTTCGCGCGCGCCGAGAGCGGCGACGCCGGCCTGGAACTGGCGCACTGGGACGTGGCGTTCTGGGCCGAGCGCCAGCGCGAACGCCGCTTCGCCTTCACCGATGAGGAGCTGCGTCCCTTCTTCGCCCTGCCCGCCGTGCTCGACGGCCTGTTCGCACTGGCGCGTCGGTTGTTCGGCGTGGTGGTGACGCCGGCCGACGGCGAGGCTCCGGTGTGGCATGGCGACGTGCGCTTCTTCCGCATCGCCGATCAGTCGGGGGCGCCCCTGGCCGCCTTCTACCTCGACCCCTACAGCCGTCCCGCCGACAAGCGCGGCGGCGCCTGGATGGACGAGTGCCTGCACCGCAAGCGCCGCGCTGATGGCAGCGTGCGCCTGCCCATCGCCTACCTGGTGTGCAACCAGACGCCGCCGATCACCGGCGGCAGCGGCGGCGCTGCCGGTGCTGCCGCTGCCGGCGATACGCCATCGCTGATGACCTTCCGCGAGGTCGAGACGCTGTTCCACGAATTCGGCCACGGCCTGCAGCACATGTTGACCACCGTCGACCACGCCGACGCCGCCGGCATCCGCAACGTCGAGTGGGACGCCGTCGAGCTGCCCAGCCAGTTCATGGAGAACTGGTGCTACCACCGCCCGACCCTGATGGGCTTCGCGCGCCACTGGCAGACCGGCGCAGCGCTGCCCGGCGCGCTGTTCGATAAGATCCTCAGTGCGCGCACCTATCGCGCCGGTTCGGCGGTGATGCGGCAACTGCACCTCGCCACCCTCGATCTCGAACTGCACCACCGCTACGTCCCCGGCCGCGACGCCGTCGAGGACATCGCGAAGCGGGTGAGCGTGCAGAACGCCGTTCTGCCGCGACTGCCGGACGAACGCTTCCTGTGCAGCTTCAGCCACATCTTCGCCGGCGGCTACGCCGCAGGCTACTACAGCTACAAATGGGCGGAGGTGCTCAGCGCCGACGCTTTCGCCGCCTTCGAGGAGGCCGGCCTCGACGACGACGCCGCGGTGGCCGCCACCGGCCGCCGCTTCCGCGACACCGTGCTCAGCCTCGGCGGCAGCCGCCATCCCCTGGCGGTATTCACCGCCTTCCGCGGCCGCGGCCCGAACACGGCGGCGTTGCTGCGGCATTACGGGCTGGCGTCGTAGGCGCACACCGTCCGCGGCCACGAGGAAGGCGCTCGTGCAGCCTGCTCGTGCCACCGCCAGTGCCGGTCAGATCGTGGATGGATTCCCGGACCGCTGACCGGTCGGTCGGCCGGCTGGCCCCGACCTGCCGTCCGGTCCCACCAACGGTACGGCATTCGCTCATGGCCCTGAAGCCACCACTGCGCGTCTTGAGACCTGTAGACGGTGGCCGGCCCGGTGCATGACGACATGCGCCGTGCAACAAAACCCTGCCGTCACCGTGCACCGTGCACCGTGCACGGCCGGCGCATTCCCTGGAGCTCCTCATGCGCAATCCCATCGGCATCGTGGTGATGATCATCGGCGTCGTGCTGCTGATCTACGGCATCAGCGCCACCGACTCGCTGGCGTCGAATTTCTCGGAGCTGTTCACTGGTCGCCCCACCGACAAGGCGCTCTGGCTGGTGGTGCTCGGCATCCTCGGCATCGGCACCGGCATCGCGCTCTCGTTCCGGCGCTCGTCGCCCTGAGCCATGGCTACGTCCGCAGTCCTGCCCGCCAGCAACCGTCCTGCGCGCAGCCGGCAGGTTCTTGGCCGCTGCGGTGGTCGTGTCGGCCGCGTCATTGCCGAGCTCGTCAGCGGGCGGCGCGGACGTTGGCGACAGGTGGCGTTGTGGGTGGCGGTGACGCTGCTGGTGCTGCGCGTGGCGGCGCCGTACGTCGCCGCCGCCCTGATCAATCGCCAGCTCGCCGCCCAGCCAGGCGTGGGCGGATCGGTCGATGGCGTGTCGATGGCGATCCTGCGCGGCGTCTACGAGGTGCATGGCCTGCGCCTCGATACCCGGCAGCCAGGCGCGCAGGAACGCGAGCCGCTCCTCTATGTCACCAATCTGCGCTGCGGCCTGCATTGGAGCGGGCTGCTGCGCGGACAGCTGACGGGCGATCTCCTCGTCGACCGGCCGATCTTTTTCGTGCGCCCGGCGGCAGCGAACGCTTCGACCGCGGCGCCGGTGGTGATCGGACCCGCCGATGGCAAACCGCCGTCGCTCCGTTGGCACGACGTGGTCGGCAACCTGGCCTTCTTCCGCATCGACGACATCCGCCTCAGCGACGGCCGCATCGAGTACAACGACCAGCCGCGCGGCTTCACCGCCTGGCTGGGCGACCTGCAGGGACGCGTGCGCGACCTCAGCCTGGGCTATGGCTCCGGCACCCGGCGCGCCGCCTTCCACCTTTCCGGCAACACCATCGGCCAGGGCATTTTCCAGCTCTCCGGCATCGTCACGCCAGCGGCGGAGCGTCCGGATATCATGCTGCGCGCCGCGATCGAGGGCGTCGAACTCGGCCGGCTCAACCCGATCAGCCGGCATTTCGATGGCCTGACCTTCAACTCGGGAACCTTCTCCGCCTATGTCGAAGCCTCGATCAGCGAGGGCCGGCTGAGCGGCTACGTCAAGCCGCTCTTCCGCCATCTCGACATCGCCACCTACCGCCAGGATCGCGGCAGCGCGGCGTCCAAGCTGTTCTGGCGGGCGGTGGTGCCGGTGGCCGAAAACGTGCTCGACAACGACGCCAAGGATCAGCACGCCGCGCGCGTTCCGCTCGAAGGCACCGTCGACCAGCCGGGTTCCGACCTGTGGGCGGTGGTCGGTTCGACGCTCGGCAACGCCTTCGTGCGTGCGCTGCTGCCGGGCTTCGACGGTCTGGGTGCGCGCTGATGATGGCGCTCCCGGGCTGGGTCGCCGGGCTGCGCGCCTCGGCCTGGATCGACCTCCCGCTGCGCGTGGCGCGCGCCTGGAGCGACGACCACATCGCGCGCCGATCGGCGGCGCTGTCCTACTACACGGTCTTCTCGCTCGCCCCGCTGCTGGTGCTGGTGCTCGGCGTGCTCGGGTTGGTGGTCGATCGTGGCCGTCTGCATGAGCAGCTGGTCGCGCAGTTCTCCGCGCTCGCCGGCAGCCAGGCCGGAACCATGGTGGGCGAGGTGCTGGCGCGCGCCGACAAGCCGGCCGAAGGGCTGGCTTCCGCCGGGCTTGGTGTGGTCGCCCTGCTGTTCGGCGCCACCGGGGTCTTCGTCGAACTCAAAAACTCGCTCGACGGGATCTGGCATGTGCGCATGCGCGCCGGCGGTCTGCTCGGCCTGGTGCGCGGCTACTTCGCGCCGCTCTCGATGATCCTCGGATTCGGGTTCCTGCTCCTGGTCTCGCTGCTGCTCAGCGCCTTCGTCGCGGCGATCGGCAAGCACCTTGCCGGCGTGCTTCCCGGTCTCGCGGTGGCCCTGCACGTTGCCGACACCGCCACCTCATGCGTGCTCGTCGCCCTGCTGTTCACGATGATCTACCGCGTCCTGCCTGCCGTCCGCATGTCCTGGCGCGATGCCGCCATGGGCGCCGGGGTGGCGGCGGTGCTGTTCGCCGTCGGCCGCGTGCTCATCGGCATGTACCTGGGTCGTACCAGCACCGGCTCCGCCTATGGCGCCGCGGGATCCCTGGTGGTGATCCTGGCCTGGGTCTTCTACTCGTCGCAGATCCTCTTTCTCGGCGCCGTGTTCACCCGCGCCGTGATCGAACGACGCGGCGTCACGCTCGCGCCCACTGCCGGCGCCGAGGCGATCCCGGGTTGCCGCACCCCGGACTCAGCCCCGCCAGCGCTGGCGCTGGCGCGATGACGGGAGCCCTCGGGGGCTTCGCATCCGCCGGTCGCTGGCCGGTCGCGTGGGTCGTTCAACCGGCGTCGCGAATTGGTCCAACTGTTTCGGCGCACCAACGTTCTGGGACCAATCCCGGCCCGCGACGGGCAGCGGCGCCGCGCGGCCTCAACGAAAAAATATATTTCAGTATAAAGTGAATTAATCAGCCACGGGAGGGTCATGGCCCGGTCGCCCCTGCGTCAGAACGCCATCCTCGATGAACTCCGGCGGGAGATCATCGTCGGCACCGTTGCCCCGGGCCAGCGGCTGCCGACGCGCAGTGAACTGGTGCTGCGGTTCGATGCCAGCAGCGTGACCGTGCAGCGCGCGCTGGACACCCTGATCAGCGACGGCTTCGTCCAGGCGCGCGGCCGCAGCGGCACCTTCGTGGTCGCACATCCGCCCCACCTCTGCCATTTCGGACTGGTGATCGCGGGCCCGCTGGCAGAGCGCGAGCGCTGGCCGCATTTCTGGCGCGCCCTTGCTGACCAGGCCAAGACTCTCTTCGCCGCCGGGCCGCGCTCGTTGACGGTCTACTACGGCATCGCCACGCGTGATGAGCTGCATTACCCCCGCCTGCTGCGCGACGTGCAGGCGCAGCGTCTCGCCGGGCTGATCTTCGCCACCGATCCCTACTACCTGGCCAATTCACCGGTGCTCGCTCAGCCTGGCCTGCCCCGGGTGACGGTCGGCAACCGCCGCGGTTCGGTGCTGCCGTCGGTGCTGAGCCTGGACAATCGCGGGATCTTCGACCTCGCGATCAGGCGTTTCGCCGCCATGGGCCGCCAGCGCGTGGCATTGCTCACAGTGCCCGGCATCGAGCCCGCCCACCGCGAACATTTCCTGGCCGAGCTCGCCGCCTGCGGTCTGACCACGCGGCCGGAATGGCTCCAGGCGGCGGTGATCGACTATCCCTATTGGGCGGAGCACCTCACCCGCCTGCTCTTCCGCTCCGGTCAGGGCCAGGTCCCCGATGCACTGCTGATCACCGATGACAACCTGGTGGGCCCGGCGACCGCCGGTCTCAAGGCGTTGGGTCTGCGCTGTCCTGCCGACGTCGAGGTGGTCGCGCTCGCCAATTTCCCCTGGCCCACCGCCAGCGCGCTGCCGATCACGCGCCTGGGATTCGATGCCACGCAGCTGCTCCAGCTCGGTATCGCCGATCTCGAACGCCTGCGGCGCTCGCCGGAACGCGCCACCCACAGCATCCTGTCGCCGGTGTTCGCCGACTCGACCGCACCCGCGCCGACCGTGGTCGACGCGCCGGGAAAGGACCGCTGATCATGCGTCGCGCGCCCACTACCCTGTCCGCCGCCATCCCGCTCTGCCTGGCGATCGCGGCGGCGGTCTGCGCCAGCGAACCCCCGGCCAGCGGCGTCCCCATCCACTACACCCTGCCCGCCGACGGCTCGCCGTCGCAGACCTGGCGGGTCACCCTGGCAATCGTCGATGCGAAGAATCCGGAGTGGATCATCAGCCAGTTCGCGGCCGGCGTGGCGCGCACCGTCACCGCCGCGAACGGCGGGCGCTTCAGCGAGATCTGGGACGGCCTCGATGACAATTTCATGCCGGTGCCGCCCGGCGTTTACGCGGTGAAGGGCATGTGCATGCCGGCGCAGCGCTGGGCGGTCGATGGCGAATTCCATTCCGTGGTGCCGCGCTTCGTCGGCGGCGTCTCCGACTGGCTGCCGTCGCCGGAAGAGGCCGGCACCAAAGGCGAGCCCTTCCACGGCGATCCGGTCAACGCGTCCATCGGCGACGTCGCGGTGAGTCCCGAGGGCGTCGCGGTGTTCTATTACCGCTACCTCGAGAACGGCCTCAGCAACCCGCTGATCGACCTGCGCCGGCCATCCGGGCCCGGGCAGTTCCTGCGCGCCTTCCCCTCCGGAGGCGCCGGCGGTGGCGCCAGCACCTGCACCGACGGCGAGTCGGTGTGGAGCTACTCCACCGATGGCGGCTGCCACGTCTATCGCGCCGACGGCAAGGCCTTCGGCGCCAGCCCGCGGGCGATGCGCCGGAACAGCTACCAGCCCGACGGCGAGGTGACCGCCATGGCGGCGTGGCGAAGTGGCGGCAGCAGCAACGTGTTCATCGCCCAGCGCGGCCGGCTGGTGCAGAAGCGCGGCTACCAATGGGTCGAGAGCCCGGAAGCGGTGGATGTGGTCACCGTCCACGCCGGCACCGGTGGCCGGATCCTCGCCACCCTGCCACTGTCGCGCCCCCGTGGGCTGGCGGCGCGTGGCGGTCGGTTGTACGGCCTGCATGCGGTGGCTGGCGGATTCGCGGTCAGCGCCGTGGCCTTGCGCGACGGCCTGCCCGACGGTGCCTGGAAGCAGGTGCTGGCGTTGCCGGCCGGGATGGACCCGGGCGGTCTGGCGGTCGATGGGTCCGGCCGCATCTATGTCAGCGACCCGGCCGCCAACCGCGTCCATCAGCACGCCGCCGACGGCAGGCGTCTGCGCAGCTACGGCCGCCTCGACCATCAGCGGCCGGGCAGCTACGACCGCGAGACCTTCATGCAGCCGACCAAGCTGGCGTCGTGGACCGGCGCCGATGGTGGTGACCGCGTACTGGTGGTCGAGCAGGCCGGACCCTGCCGCGTCACCGAGTGGAGCGCCGACGGCGCCCTGCTGCGCGAGTTCCCCAGCCTGCAGACCTGCGCCAACGACGGCTGGACGGTCGATCCCGCCGATCCGCGCCAGGCCTACATCACCGGCCACAACGGTTGGCTCACCCGTTATCTCATCGACTACACCAGCGGCCGTTTCTCCGTCGATGCGGTGTGGCCCGACGTCGGCACCGATCCCTGGCTGCCCGGCTTCGACCATGTGCGCATGGTTCGCGTGCACGGCCGGCCGTACCTCGCCTGTTCGCCGCGCAACCAGTTCGCGATCTATCGCCTTGATGGCGAGCGCTGGAAGCTGGCGGCAGGCATCGTCAGCATCGCCTCCGCCTCGGGCCCGCCGCAGCGCTTCGCCTGGCGTGACCGCGATGGCGACGGCAAGGTCCAGGACGCCGAGTTCCGCGACACCCCGATGACGCTGCCGGGCAACCTGCTGCGCTACCATGGCGAACAGGTCGGGGAGGACCTCGCCCTGCTGGCGGTCAACCAGGGTGGCCGCGACGTCTGGCGGCTGCCGGTGGCGCGCTGCGATGACCGCGGCATCCCCGAATTCGGCGCCTGGCAACGCGTGCTCACCGATCCGGTGCTCGCCGCGCGCGCGGCCGGGACCGCCACCGTGCTCACCGGCGGCAACGAACTGAGCGACACCTACAACAGCGACTGGGCGCAGGTCGACGGCACGCCGGAGCAGGGCTTCTGGGTCAGCGCCCGCGGCGGCAGGAACTTCAGCGCCAACAACGGCGCCCAGGAGAAGGTCTCGGCCTACGTCCCCGACGGCAAAGGCGGGATGCGCCTGCGTTGGCGCAGCGGTCGCGCCGCCATCACCGGCATACCGCGGCCGGGCGAGACCCTGGGTGCAATGCACATCCGGGCGCCGATCAACGGCATCCTGCCGGTCATCGACCAGTCCCGGTGCGGCGTGCTGCTCTACACCCAGGACGGGCTCTACGTCGACACCCTGTTCCCGCCCGCCGGCAGCCGGCTGGGGATCTATGAACTGCCGGGGGAGTTCTTCTCCGGCATGGTCTATGCCGATCCGCGCGATGGCGCGATCTACGTCGGCGTCGGCAAAGACACGCCGCTGGTCTTCCGCTGCACCGGCTGGTCGCAGAGCGCGAGCCCGGTGCACCGACTGGCTGACCTGCAGACCAGCGTGGAGATCACCCTGGCGCAGATCGCGCGTCCGCCGGAAGTCGCCCTGGCGGTGCGCGGCGGCGCCGGGGCGGCGCGGTTGGCGCGCTTCGCCCCCGCATTCGGCGGCGTCCAGCACGACGGTTCGCTGGCGGGCTGGGAACAGTGCGACCCGGTGACGTTCCAGGCCGATGGCGAACGCACGGTCGAAGTGCGCTGCCTGTGGGATCCCGGGCACCTGCACCTGCGTTTCCACGCCCGCACCGGCAGCGCGTTCGTGCCGCGGCCGCTGCAACCGCTGGAGCGCATCTTCGCCCACGACCGCGCCAGCGATGCGGTCAGCTTCTACCTGCAAGGCGATCCGCTGGCCAAGCCAGGTGGCGCGACCGGCGGGCGCGCGGGCGATGTTCGCGTGGTGCTCGGGCTGTTCGACGACGGCGGTCGGATGCGCCCGGCGGCGATCGGTTTCCACCCCAGCTGGATGCGTCCCGGCGCCAGTTCCCAGGCCTACCAGACGCCGGTGGGCCGGACGCAGTTCGCCCATGTCGGCGAACTCGCCGGCGCCGTCCTCGGCGGCAGACCCGACGCCGACGGCAAGGGCTACGTGGTCAGCGTCACCATCCCGCATGCGGCCATCCCCGGGCTGCCGCCGCTGTCGCCGGCGCTGCGCACCACCGTCGACTTCGAGGCCACCTTCGGCGGTCACGCCAAGTTCTGGTGGTCGGACAGCGACGGCTCGGCCAGCCGCGAGACCTTCGACGAACCGACCGAGGCGCGTCTCTATCCCGGCGCCTGGGCCCCGGCCGAGTTCGCCGCGCCAACCGGCGGCGGCCTGGTGCTGCGCAACTGGCTGGTCTGCGGACCCTTCGGCGGGCCCGGCGCCGAACGCTTCGCCTGGGATCCACCCGGGACGATGAAGGACGCGGTACGCGCCTTCTTCGACCAGGCGGTCTATCCCCCCGACCGCGGACCCTTCAATGCCGCGGCGGTCTTCACCGGTGCGCAGACCGCGGGCTGGTGGAAGCCCGAACGCGACGTGCGCTGGCAGCCCGCCGAGGTCGCGGCGCTGGACGCCCGCGTCCATCTCGGCAATGGCGGCGCGCAGGTGTGGTACGCCACCGCCTGGGTGCGCGCGGAGATCGCGACGCCGGTGACCCTGATCGTGCACAGCATGCCGCAGTCGCGGGTGCGGCTCAGGCTCGATGACGTCACGCTGTTCGACGACCTGGCCAAGCACGAGAGCGGAAACGCCTGGTTGACCGCGAAGGTACCGGCGACGTTGGCGCCGGGCTGGCACCGCCTGCAACTGCGCACCTATGCCTGGGGCTACGGAACGGCGAAAGCCGGGATCGCCATCGACGCGCCCATGGAGCAGCTGTGGGGGATTCGTGGTTCGGGCCAGCCACCACCGGTCGAACGCTGACCGCGGCGATGCCGCAGGACGATCGACGACGGTGGCCGGACTTTGGTCCGACTTTGGCCGTGTGGCCTCCTTGCAGAACCGCGGCCGGCTGCATGATGCCGCGCCGAAACGTCCTGGGCGGTTAGCTCAGCGGCTAGAGCATTCGCTTCACACGCGAGGGGTCACAGGTTCAAATCCTGTACTGCCCACCAGGACATAGGCCTAGGTTCCAAAAGGACCTAGGCCTATTTTTTGTTCCGCCTCGTGGCCACGCCCGGCACGCCTCGGCGGGCGCGCCGCGCGGGCTGCGAACCGCGATCCGACGCTGGACAGCCCCGCGCCCACCGGCAGCACTCCAGGTCATGCACGTCGCGCGCAGACGGCTGATGGTTGCGTGGGCGGTGCTCGCGGTGCTGGCCGCCTACCTGGTGCTGCTCGATGGCCGCTTCCACCTCGGGGCGCGCTGGCTGGTGCCGGTGTTCGTCATCGCCCTGGTCGCGCGCTGGCGCTCGCGCCTGCCGCTCGGACTGCGGCCGTGGCCAGCGGTCATCGTCCTCGCCCTCACCGCCGGCATCCTCTTCGCCTGGCCGCTGACCATGGAACTGGTCTTGCGTGCTGCCGGCAGCGTGCGCGGCGGGTACGCCAACGCGCCGGAACTGGCCATGCGCGCCATCCCCGGCAACGCGCCGGAGCCGTACGCGCGCATCCTGCTCGGCGAAACGCTGCTGCCGCAGTGGACCGAAGTCTACCTCGCCGGCTTCACCGCCGTGCCGCTGATCGCGCTCGCGTGGACGGCGCTGCACGCGCGCGCGACGGCGGCGCTGCTGATCGCGTGGTCGCACCTCGGCACCTTCCTGCTCTGCCTGCCGGTGTTCCTGCTCTGGCCGGTGCCCGATCCCTGGTACGGCACCGGCTGGTACGACGGCGCACCCTGTCCGTGGTGGTGGAACGGCATGCACGAACGCCTGGTCACCTTCACTTTCCCGTCCCTGCATATCGCCGTCGGCACCGCCGTGGTCCAGGCCATGCACCGCGCCGACCGCCGCACCTGGGTACGCACGGCGTGGTGGGTCTGGCTGGCGCTGCTCGCCGCCAGCACCCTGGCGCTGCGCACGCACTGGCTGATCGATCTGCCGGCCGGCGTGATCGTCGGCATGATCGCGCATCGCCTCGGCGTGGTGTGGATCCGCGCGTGGCTGGGCCGCGCGCGGGCTGCTCGCTGTTAGCTGCTGGCGCGAAGCCAACGAAGCCAACGCCGCAGCGTGGCCCACATGAAGCCTCAACGCGGCAGTTGGGCCACGATGCAAGGCGGCGACGGAGGGAGATTCCTGGTGGAACGACCGACGGAGCCAACGCCGCAGCG
>Ga0163144_10004174_pt1 | contig 32664 bp, 27 predicted proteins | sample OliLak19BULKMAT1_FD_123175 | JGI IMG/M metagenome (GOLD analysis project Ga0163144, IMG submission 123175) | Freshwater microbial mat bacterial communities from Lake Vanda, McMurdo Dry Valleys, Antarctica - Oligotrophic Lake LV.19.BULKMAT1 | ecosystem: Environmental > Aquatic > Freshwater >... | reverse complement strand
CGGTGAGGGCCGTAGTTTTTTCACGTTGTAGGACGACAACCGAATGCACCGCCGGAGTTTGCTTTACTGCTTCTTCTACTGTTTTCAGCAAATCTAGTTTGGTGCCGCGGCGATAAGCGACGTCGGATGTGAGAATAATTTCGCTCGATGCATCGAGCATGCGATCGCGGATCGCAGAGGCTGCGAATCCGGCGAAGATGACGCTGTGAGGCGCACCAATGCGGGCGCAAGCTAGCATGGCGATAATCGCTTCGGGCACCATCGGCAGATAAATAGTGATGGGTGAACCGGGCTTAGCGCCAATCGAGAGTAGGGCGTTGGAGAATCGGCACACTTCGCGGTGCAATTGCTTGTAAGTCCAATTTTCAACGCGGCCGTCTTCGGCTTCAAAAACCAGCGCGAGCTTGTCGCCGTTTTTCTCGAGATGGCGGTCGAGACAGTTGTATGCAGCGTTGGTTTTGCCGCCGATAAACCATTTCGAAAACGGTTCTTTCCATTCAAAGGCTTGTTGCCATGGGGTTTCCCACGACACGTATTTCTTTGCAGTCGTTTCCCAGTATTGCACTGGGTTGCGTTGAGATTCCTGCCAAAGCTTTTCGTATTCTGCGACGCTACCAAGATGAGCTTGTTGCGCAAAGTCTTTAGGGGGAGGGAAGGACCGAGTCTCGTTCAATACGGTTTCGATGGTGGTTTTTGCGTCCATGGGCCCCTCCTTGCAAGTCACTAGTGAGTGCCATATCATGAAATCACTTCTCATCAAAAACTCTATAAAATGAAATCCATCCTCATTGTTGACGACGAAAAGGACAACCTGGATGCGATGAAGCGCCTGCTGCGGTCAGAGTACGACGTGCACACAACCGCTTCCGCAACCGATGCTTTAAAATCCATTCGGGACACTGAGTTTGCAGTCATTGTGTCCGATCAGCGCATGCCGGAGATCACAGGCGTGGAGCTGCTGGAAAAAGCCAAAGGCGTGTGTCCCGATACGGTGCGCATTTTGCTAACGGGTTATACGGATTTGGATTCGGTAATTGGCGCGATTAACCGCGGAAATATTTATCGTTACATAGCCAAGCCCTGGGATCCCGAAGATCTTCGCCTCACTTTGCGTCAGGCGACTGAGACGTACGATTTAAAAAAACAGCTCCAACTCAAGAATGCAGAGCTCGAGCAAAAGAACAATGCGCTCGAGAAGGCATTTGCGGAGCTAAAAAATCTCGACACCGCAAAGGGCAGGTTTCTCACTCTGGTGTCGCACGAATTAAATACCCCTCTGACAGTGATGACGGGATTTATCTCGTTGCTCGAAGACGGCCGCAGCAAGCTGACGAATGAAACCCAGCGTTCTATTCAGCATTTAAAAGCCGCAAGCGATCGACTCAAAGAAATTATCGACGAAGTAATTTTGTATGTTCGCCTAGAAGCCGACAACAAGTGGCAAAAGCACGACTTTGACTGGGACCAAGAAACGCTCGATCAAATTCAGTTTCTCGCTAAAGAACGGCAAAGCCGGCAGGTGGGGATTCGCGTGCGCAGCAAGAATAAGCCGCACTCAGAAGTCGATGCGCCCAGAATGCGCATTCTCTTGCACAAGCTTTTAAAGGACGCAGTACAGCGTTCGCTCCCACAAAAAGAAGTGATTATCTCGATTGCGATTGAAGGCGAGAATTTACGATTTGCGGTGTGGAGAACGGGCGAGTCACTCGCGCCCGAGAGCCTAGAGCTTTTTGACCCGACTGCGAACATGCTCCATCATTCGCGGAACCTGGGACTTGCCTTGCCTCTGAGTCGCTTAATCATCGAGAAACACGGTGGAGAGATGACGGTGCCGGAATCCACCTTGGACAAGGGCACGACGATTCACTGCTTGTTGCCGCTCAAAGAGCGATAAGCGTTTTGGAATGCCTCTGCAAATTGCTTCACTGAAAACTCATCGCTAACTTTGCGGCTGGCGTTTCTGCCTAAGCGCTGCAGAAGTTCTGGATCGTTATAAAGCTTGGACAACATCTCGGCGGCTTGTTCGCAGTCGCCCTTCTTAAAAACATATCCCGTCTCACCATACACCACGAGATCCTCCGCAACTCCGCAACTGTCTGCTGCCAAAGTAGGGCGACCACAGGCCGCGGCTTCATTAGCAACGAGCCCCCACGTCTCAAACTCCGACGGTAAAAGTAAAATGTCTGCGCCGTAATAAGCTTGGCGGGTTGCTGCTTGGTCTTGAAAGCCAAGGAAGTGAATGCGCTTATTTTTGCCCGCTTGTTCTTTGAGGGATTCTTCCATCGGGCCATTACCAACAAATACAGTGCGGTAGTCTTTTAATTTGGTCAGGCGCTCGTGAATGTCGAGCGCATCGCCGGGCCGCTTGCGTTCAAACAAGCGGGCAACAAACAGACTGACAAAAGCGCCTGCGGGAATTTTATGTTTCTCGCGCCATTCTTTGCGCATCGCCGAAGCTTCGGTAGGCGAGGCGTGAAAGAAATTATTGTCGACGCAATAGTGCGCGGGGAAGATTGCGCCTTCCGAAATTCCCAAAGAGCGGTAGTACTCAAAATTCTTTTTGCCGATCGAGACAAAACGATCCATTCCCGAGAAAAACAATTTGCGAAACCGCGTTTGAATCGGACGGCGCCAGCGATGGTTCGAGCTTTGGAATGTCTCGCCGACAAAGATGGTGTGAATGCCAAGACGCGTCGCTAACATCCGGATCATCCAATGCTCGGGTAGGTAATAGCCGAAAATGACCACTGCCTTTGGCTTAACTGCAGAAAGCGTTTCTTTGAGCTTGCGGTATCGCTCGCGCAACGGCAGTTGGCCCAGATTGAGCACCTGGCTCGGGTAGCCTTCCATGAGGGGCAGATTCCAATTTTGTTTGGGAATCTTTCCTACCTCGTGAAACCACCATTTATTGCCATCGAACTGAGGATTGAAAAACAAGATCTCGGTGCCAGAAATACGGCTGCACAGCTCCCGAAAGACCGGGGAACGGTACTGTATTGGATGCGTGTCAAAGAGAAGGAATTGAGCCGACATGGTTGGCATAAGTTTATCATGTCTAAAAGGTGTCGACACGTTTTGGGTCGTCGATATAGGCTCTCGTCATGCATCCGATTGAACTTGGAAACTGGGTATTAATTGTCTTGGGAGTCTGCATGGCTCTCGGCGGACCGTGGCTTTTGTACCGCACGATTCGATCTGAAATCGATATCCGGAAAGCGCAACCGGGTGTTCAGCCCCAGTGGATTAACAGCGGAATTAACGTGTTAATTGCGTTGGCGTTGCTTTTTGCCGGCGTGCTTTTCGTCACCAACAATTTACGCGGAAATCCTCTCGCATCTCTGAATTCTGCCACCCTAGTCGCTGTAGTCGGGACTTTCGGTGGGGAATGTAGTTGTTCGGTCGTTTAATCCTATTTATCGCCGCCGTTTGTTCTTTCGCGAGCCCAGTCGTTGCGAGCGAAGCGAAGCAATCTCTTTCTCGCACGCACATACTCGCATTGCCGCGGCCCTATCCAGGCGAAGGTAAACTCCCCCGCCATTCTTTGGGACCCGCTGAGGGCATTGAGGTGTGGAATTATTTTGGCGGCGGACCTGCGAATGCGAACCGAATCTCTTTTGAATTGGATCCGCAGTCAGGCCGCTATCGTCGCACTGGTTCTCGCGCCGAAAATCTCTTTGAACATTCTACGGATGACGCATCCGCATGTATGTTGCTGATCCAACAAGCACTGCCTCGCCGCACGGATGCGACGGCGTTCTCGTCGATGCTGCGCGATAATTACTTCCCTAAAGGCGAGGGAGCTCTCGATTATTATTGGGAAGATATTTCGAGACACAATCTCGATCAGATCGTCGATTTAAAATCGTTCACGTGGCTTGCTGCTAGCAAGGTTCTGGAACTTTTCGGACCCGAACCGCCGTGGAGTCACCTAAGCGAAGTCGAGGGGCCAGCTGATTGGGCGAGAGAGCAGATGAGGGCGGCGCTGCAACAGGGCGATGATCGCGTGCGCGCAAAACTCATTCGCTCGACGCTGCGATTGTATGCGGGTTTCGGCGGCGCATCCGACGGCAATCGCGCCGTTCCCGCGATCTATCCCCTGCCATGGTTTAAATTTTCCACCGATATTGAAAAAGTAGAGCGTGCACGCAACCAGTACATCGCGCAGTACGAGTTCTCACGGGCAACCAATATTACCGTCGAGCGCGATGTACTGAAGCTGATTTCAATTGCCACCGCGATCGCGCAGCAAAAGTCGCATGGGTTTTATATGCACAGCTCTTATGGGGAGAATGGAGTGGGAGTTTTTGCCGTCGCTCTGGATTCTCCTCGCGCGCGGTTATTTGAAAGGGATCTGGCGGGTAAAATTTATTCCGAAGGGTTAGACGGCGGCAGCATCATTCAAACCACACTTGCGAATCTCTCCGAGAGCTATCCGCTTTCGGATGTGTTGGTCGGTAATCACGCCCTGGCGAATTACTTTCCCCAAATGCCGCAATTCTACCGCGTGGATTTAGCGTCGCATTTTCTCTACGCGTATCGTTGCCCCTACCAATTGCAAATTCGCCCAGAAGGTTCATCCGGATTTTCGTCGTGGTCGAATCATCTGCCGCTTTGGGCTTACAACTTTGCGACGTTGGATAAAATCTTCGAACGCCGCACAAGCGAGATGTCTGACTTCTTTGCAAAAGACCCGGGCACACTTCTAAATATTTTTCAGGCGCACGCGCAAGTGCCGTACACACATTCGTTTTACGAACAGCCGTTACGTTACCTTGAGCCACTAGCGCGCGAAGGAAGCTGGGAATTCATGGGCCTCGACGAAAATGGCGCAGTACGAATTGATTATTTCTTTTGGGTGGCAGCATCGATCCGGAAGATGGGCGCGAATGTCGGCGCACAACCTAAGTCCATCACCTTTACTTTACGCAAGAGAGAGGGCGGCATTCGCAATCAGCTTTTGGCGTTTGGTCTAAAAGCTCCGGTAGATAGAGACTGGTATGAAAGCTGGGAAATCAGTTTTGATGACTTCACAGCAATCCTCGACCCGCAGCTCGCGAAGATCCCCGATTGGAAAGAACGCATCGGCGTCGTCGACAACGGCTGGCGCATGTACCGCGAAAACTACGAACTACCCGGCCTGTTTTAGCGCTGGCCTAACTTTACTTAAGACATGTTGATAAGCGTCTCTTCCCAGCACACCACCGGCAGTTCCCGATTAAAAAGGCTTACTTCCACCGCTTTTATGCCTCGCCCCGAATGTCGGTTTATGTCGACCCAAAAAATCCTGAATTCTTCTGTACCCGCTACCACACTCACCGCTGACCTAACGGCGCTACGGTCTGGATTTATTACCACGACCAGTTTTTCTTTGGGGCGACGGCGCTTCCCTAAAAAGAATTTTCCTATTGACGCGTTTTATTGAACCTTTTTTCGAGAGTTCGAATGCAAATTTAGAGTTCAATCCTATGGTGATAGTTGCCTCTATAAGGCGTGATTACCACGCCATTCTTTTGTTCCGGTATTTTTCGGATGAACGCACATAACAGCTGCAAGCAAATCCAACAAAAAACCGGGTGTATAAGTGGAGGAAAGGAGTACACCAATGAAACAGCACCCTCTCGACGACCAAGCAGTACAAATTATTCAGCGCTACCGCAATGAAGAGAAAAAACTCATTTCTATTTTGCAGGAAATTGAAGCGCAGTTTGTATTTAGAGAGCTCGGTTACTCCTCGATGTATCAGTACTGCGTTGAACGTCATAAGTTCTCCGAGAGTAGAGCCTACGAGCTGATTTACGTTTCTAGGAAATGCACGGAAGTGCCGCAGCTCAAGGTAGCTATTGAGGCTGGTGCTGTGAGTGTTTCTGCTGCGAAGAGAATTGGAAGTGTTGTCACTCAAGAGAATGCAGAATTGTGGATTTCCCAGGCAGCCACTCTCAAACAGAAAGATCTTGAGAGAGCAGTGGCCACGGTGAATCCAAAAGCTGCGGTTAAAGAAATGGTAAAGCCCGTTGCTGCTGACCGGTCGATGCTAGTCGTGGGGATCAGTCACGCGCTGGAGAAGAAATTGGCACGTGTGCGCGAGCTTGTAGCACAGAGCTCGGCTAAGCCCTGTGATTTTGAGCAGGCGCTTGAGCAGATGGCTGACGTGTTTTTAAATAAAAAAGATCCGGTGCAACGGGCAGAGCGCATCACCCAGAAAAAGCTGGTGGCGAAATCCAATGCCAATCAACATGTCTCAAGTAAAGTTGCGATGCCTGTTCAAAAAACTTCAGCGGTAGTTGCCAGACAAGCTCGATCTCCCATTCCGGCTGCTATTCGGCATCAGGTCATGCTACGCGATCGCGGGGAATGCCAGGGCAAGACTCCGCTAGGCACCCGCTGTGGGTGTAAGCAGTGGACAGATATCCACCATATTCGGCCTCTTTCAATCGGTGGAACGAATGATCCATCCAATCTTCTGACGCTTTGCCGCGGCCATCATCGAGAAATTCACCGGCGGTGAGATTGCATCGCTGCGCTCGCAACGACAGGGGGGCGGGTAACTGTCTACATTTCAAATCGCAAACCCATACGCACTTCATCACGGGCGAGATTGATCTGAGAGCCACCGCTTTGGTTGGAGATTAGGTACTCAAAAGTAATGTAGGTGTTGTTGATACCGGTCGAGGCATCCAACTGCGTTGCCGAACTAGGATCGAGACGATCGAGCAAAAACGCCACGCCAAATCCCAAATTGCGGCCGTTGTAGCGGGTGCGCTCCGGAGCTGCCAATTGGCGAGCAAAGTGCCGCTCGAAGCCGGCTTTTACAAAGGGAACAAACCATTGGTTTTCGAAATAATCCAAGCGGTAGGTGGCGTAGACGTCGACAGGAACTGTTTCTAGCCAGCTTGCCTGGCCGTTGACGCTGACTTTGCTGGTCCGCGTAAAGCCTAGGCCTGCTCCGATTCCGCCTTTGCCGTATTTGCCTTCTAGCGGCAGGTACTCAATTCCCAATCGGGCGCCCATTCCCATGCGGTTGGTTTGAATGCCGGGCGCGTAGGAATAATTCGGAAAACGGGTGGGCAAGAACTGCAAATCCAGCCCCACGGCTAAGGGCGAAACGAAGCCGCGGCCATCTGGAAATTCTTCCTCAATAGTGGGGGCATCTGCTCCAAATCCTTGGGAATTTAGGGTCAGCACCATACCTAAAAGTAACGTGGTCAAATTTTTCATTCATAGCTCCTTGCCAGGCCAGTCATGGGTATATACTGCAAAACGAGGTTGTTAATCAAAGGAGATACCGATGGACGCCGGTAAAGACGAACCAAGCTTTCGTGTCATTGATAAACGTAATCGCACGGATGAAAGTGACGAAAAATCGTCGGCAAGTGCGGCAACGCCCCCAACCGAAGAGAAAAAGGGCGATGGCTTCGTAATGCACGATAAAGAGGCTGCGGAAGCCGCGCCTACGGACATCGATTTTCCGACTTTGGTTTACTCCTTTGCCACCAGCGCGATGATTAGCCTGGGCCAAATCCAAGATCCCAAAACGGGCAAACAAACCGAAGTAAATCTCGGCCTAGCCAAACAAAACATCGATATTCTCTCGCTGCTCCAAGCCAAAACTCAGGGCAACTTAACAGCGGAAGAAGCCGAAATGCTCAAACACTTCGTCACCGAACTTCGCATGTTGTTTGTGGATGTTGGTAAGAAGCGGTGAAACTGGCAGAGGTTTGCGACAAAATCCGCAAAGCTCGCAGCTTTCTCGTAACGACGCATCGATTGCCGGATGGCGACGGGATTGGCTCGCAGACTGCGCTTCACCTAGGGCTCATTGCTCTAGGTAAAAAATCTCTCGCTCTGAATTTACACGACACGCCGCTGAAATTTTCTGGCGTGGATCCCCACAAAGTCATTCAAGTGTGGCAGCCAGGCACTAAGCTGGAGCCTATTGATATCGCTTTTATCGTCGATACCAATGAATCCAAGATGCTGGGCGAATTAGACGTCGAAGTGAAAGCGGCTGCCAAAGAAATCATTTTCATCGATCACCACGTTCCGCCGCCCACTGAGGAGAAATCCGCATTTTATTTTTACGACGAGTCTGCGGCTGCGTCGGGTGAATTGGTTTTTCGCTTACTCGAGGCGCTGCAGGTGAAAATTACCACCGCCATGAGCGAAGCGATTTACGCCGCGATCTTCACCGACACGGGAGGCTTTCGTTACCGACGCACATCGGGCGCCACTCATCGCATAACCGCGCAGCTGATTGAAAACGGCGTGGAACCAGAAAAACTTTTCCGCGAACTTTTCTCCAGAGACTCGGCGGCAAAACTCCGTTTGCTAGGGAATGTCTTGGACCGTCTTGAGATCTTGGGCGACGGCAAAGTTGCTGTCCTTACCGTGCCGCTGGCGGTGAGAGAGGAATATGGCGCCTCGGTGGAAGACACCGAGAGCTTTGTGAATTCGCTGGGCGCTTTGGAGCAAATCCGCTTTGGGTTGCTCTTTCGAGAAGAACCCGGAAACCGAGTCAAAGTCAGTCTGCGTGGCTACGGATTAACGGAAGTCGTGGGAGTGGCCAAGCACTTCGGAGGCGGAGGACACCGCTTTGCCGCCGGCCTTACGACGGACGGTTCGCTCGAGGACGTGCGGATGAAGGTCTTAGATCGGGTGCTGGAGCTTCTGGCTCAGGCGAAGTAAGAGCCTGTTCGTAGGCTTGAAAAATCTTTTCGGCCAAATCGGGTCGATTTCCCAAATACTTCAGACAATAAGCTGCGCATTCAGCGGTCGACAACGCCGTTTTGTTGGCCGCGCGGCGGGCTCGCAAATTCGAGGATTTCTCCTGGACCAAGACCAATCGCTTTAAGCGGAGTAACCAAGCGTTGCGCCACCACAGCGTTTTAGCCTCTTTCCAATTGCCGTCGATTAAGACAACTCCTTCATACTTTTCGCTTAGATCAACAGCCTTTACGCCCGATTTACTGATCTCATAAACGCCAGGCTCGTCGCCAACTTTTGCAGCTTCTCCTCGGCCACCGACATAAAGCACGGCCCATTTTCCACCAGGCTTAAGCGCATCTTTACCGTCCCGGCTCCAGGCTTTTTTCAAGTTTGGCCAACCCAAACCCCGTTGCACGCGGGTCAAAGTGTGGTTGGCGGCGACCATCGATGAGGTGCCCCCTCGGCGTTTTGCTTCTTTTGGGTGCTGCAGGATCAAAAGACGCAGGCCAGATCGTGAATCTTGACGGGCTTCTGATTGATTTTCTCTTCTATCCATGATGAGGTGCTGGTTTCTAACAAAACGAGTAATTTTTTACAAATCCCGCATGAAAACAAATCCTCGTATCCGAAACATCGCGATTATCGCGCACGTCGATCATGGCAAAACCACCCTCGTAGATGGCCTTATGTGGCAGAGCGGACTTTTTCGCGACAATCAACAAGTCGCTGAAAGAGCCATGGACAGTATTGATATTGAACGCGAACGGGGAATTACCCTCACCGCGAAGAACGCTTCGATTGAATACGAAGGCGTTCGAGTAAACATCGTGGACACCCCTGGCCACGCCGACTTCGGTGGAGAAGTAGAGCGCGGATTGCAGATGGTCGATGGTTGCTTGCTGCTAGTGGATGCTGCCGAAGGGCCGCTCCCGCAGACACGATTCGTGTTGAAGCACGCATTGGAGCTCAATCGAAAGATCATCGTCGTCATTAACAAGATCGACCGCAGTGATGCGCGTCCCGACGAGATTCTGGAATCGATTTACGAATTATTCCTCGATTTAAATGTCAGCGACGATCAATTCGAATTTCCTGTGATTTACACCAATGCCCGTAAGCGTATTGCCGTAAGCAAATACGACGAGCCTCAAGAAGGTAAAAACTTGAAGCTACTGTTTGATGCGATCATCAAACACATCCCGGGTCCGGAGATTTACGACGGTGGATTGCAGATGTTGGTGTCGAACACCAGCTACAGCGATTACTTAGGACGTCTGGCGATTGGTAAAGTTTTTGCCGGCACTTTAGAAATTGGCGATCCGATTACGCTAATGCAAGCCGATGGCATTCCAAAGAACGCTAAAGTCACCGCACTTTTGCAGTACAGGGGAATGGAAATGGTTCCCAGTCAGAAAATCGAAGCCGGTGATATCGGCATCGTGGCTGGCATCGAAGAATTGCGCATTGGCGATTCTGTTTGTGATCCCGCGGATCCAAAGCCGCTTCCTCGCATTAAAATTGAAGAGCCTACGATCTCGATTGAGTTCTTAGTCAGCACTTCGCCATACGCAGGTCGCGACGGTAAGCCGATGACTTCGCGCATGTTGCTCGATCGTTTGGAGCGCGAACTGCGCACCAACGTCGCGCTAGAAATGCAAAAAACTGAACACTCGGGTGTATTCATTCTAAAAGGCCGCGGCGAATTGCAGTTTGCGGTGCTTGCCGAACAAATGCGCCGTGAAGGTTTTGAATTCGCGCTCGGTCGCCCAAAAGTTATTACTCGTAAGGGTGAAGGCGGCGGCGTTGAGGAACCACTCGATCACGTCGTGCTCGATATTCCAGAAACCAACGTCGGTATCGTCACCGAAAAATTGGGCATCCGAAAAGCAGAAATGACCAATCTGGTGAAGATGGGCGCGGACCGCGTGCGCTTGGAATTCGATATTCCTTCGCGCGGTTTGATTGGTTACCGCACAGAATTCTTAAACGACACGCGCGGCATGGGCTTAATGAGCTCTTACCTGACCGGTTATGTGCCGCACCGAGGTCACATTATCGATCGCGTTAATGGCGCCTTGGTTTCGGATCGCAATGGCGACACGACTCCTTACGCTTTGTTTAACTTGGAATCGCGTGGCAAACTTTTTGTCCGTCCTGGCATGGAAGTTTACGAAGGTATGGTCGTCGGCGAAAACAATCGCCCCAACGATCTCAATATCAACGTCTGCAGGGAAAAGAAGCTCACCAACATTCGCGCGGCTGGAAGTGATGAAAACGTCATTTTGACGCCGGTGCCCGATCTTACGATTGAGCGCAGCATTGCTTGGATGGCCGATGACGAGCTCTTAGAGGTTACTCCTAAGAATATCCGTCTCCGTAAGCGCACGTTGGACCAAAACAAGCGATCGATCGTTCGTACTCCTAAAGAAGACGAAGAATAGACCCGAGTTACCTTGCCGGGTTAGCCAGTGCTCAATATAATTCTTTATAAGCACGGGATCGGGAGCTCATGTCCTCAAAAGAAGAACTCAGAGAGCAAATTGGGCAGATGTTTATCGTGGGTTTCGACGGCTACTCCGTCCCCACGGAATTCAAGAAGTACATCCAGGACTACAACTTGGGTGGCACGATCTATTTTAAACGCAATGTGCAATCTCCAGCCCAGCTGGCAGAACTGAGCAACGAAATTCAGTTTAGTTGCCGCGGTCCTAAAACTCCGCCACTCTTCATCTCCATCGACCACGAAGGCGGCAAAGTGAATCGCTTGGTGAAGCCGTTTACTAAGTTTCCCGGCAACGATCACCTGGGCGAAATTGGCTCGGCTAAGATTGCTTACGAATTTGGCGCCGTGCTTGCGCGCGAACTGCGCGCGGTTGGTATTAATATTAACTACGCGCCAGTTGTGGATGTAAATACCAACAACAATTCTCCGATTATTAAGAGCCGGGCTTTCTCCAGCGATCCCGAAATGTGCGGTCGCATGGGATCTGCGGTGTGTCGCGGGTTGCAAAAATTTGGCGTGATGGCCGTTGCTAAACATTTTCCTGGCCACGGCGATACCAAAGAAGATTCGCACTTTGTGTTGCCTCTCGTCGATAAAACCGAAGAAGAGCTTGAAAAGATCGAACTGCTTCCGTTTCGTCGCGTCATCCGCAGTCGAGTCGACGCCATCATGACGGCGCATATTCTTAATCCTAAGTTGGATCCCGAATATCCGGCCACTATGTCAGAGCCCACTCTAAAGAAGCTGCTGCGCCAAGAAATGCGCTTTACTAAGTTAATTATTAGCGACGATTTGGAAATGAAGGCGGTTGCCGACAACTACGGTGCTGACGAAGCCGCGGTGATGTCGATCAAGGCCGGTTGCGATTTGTTGATCTATCGAGGAGATAATGGCCTGCCGATTCCTCAAATCGAAGCCATTGCCAAAGCCGTGGAGTCCGGCCGCATCGACAAAGCTGAAATCACAGCGAGCTTTAAACGCATCGAAGCAGCCAAAAAAGTTTACTGCAATCTCAAAAATCCGGTCGATGTCACGCAAGTCGGCAAGTCGATTGGCTTGCCAGAGCACTTCGCGCTCGCCGACATCATCACCAAAAAAGAAATTCCAGCGGGAATGGATTTGGATTTAGCAGACGAACGTTAAGTCCGGCTGTTCCAACGAATTCTCAATGCCCTGGCAAATGTATTGGAAATGTTCCTTTGTATGCTTGGGATCGAGTTCGTCTGCGTGAATCGTTAATGTCTTGCCGTGTGAGTAGCTCCGAATCCAATCATCGTAACAATCATTGAGCAGCTTTAGATAGTCGTCGGAAATTCCCTTTTCGTATTCTCTGCCACGAAGTGCAATGCGCTCCTTTAAGCTATGCAGATTGCGGCGCACGTATACGACGACATCTGGTGGAGTGAGAAACTGGGTCATCGTTTGATAGAGATCGTAGTAGTTCTCGTAATCTCTTCGCTCCATGATTCCCGATTTGCACAGAGCCTTGGCGAAGATGTGAGCATCCTCGTAAATCGATCGATCTTGTATTCCCGAGCTGTGGGAATTGGTGATCTTTTGATGTGCCTGAAATCTCTTAGAGAGAAAATACACCTGCAACTGCAAAGACCACCTGGGCATGTCTTTGTAGAAGTCCGCGAGATACGGATTCTCTTGGACTACTTCGTAGTGAGGTTCCCACTTGTAATGCTCCGAGAGCATTTGCGTGAGAGTGGTTTTTCCCGACCCGATATTTCCGGCGATAGCGATAAATCTTTTGGTGCTCATGCGTTCCTTAACCCCTGCCTATGTAAGTTTTTCATGTGAAGGGAGTCAAAGGGTTTGTCTGACGCAACTGGCCGAATACTTTGGCGTTTTGGGTGGCGGGTTCAAGTGAATTCAGATAATTATTTACCTCGGTGGGATGAACTTGGGGGTGCTATATGGGGTTGCCTATGAATGCTAGTTCACGTTTGAAAATCGAATCTCTTTCTGTGCCGGGATATGAAAAAGTCCTGTACGGAGAAAATGATTCGTCTGGAATGAAAGCGATCATTTCTGTTCACAATACAAATTTAGGTCCGGCCTGCGGCGGTATTCGCCTATTACCTTACAAAAATCGTGCGGAAGCATTGGACGACGTCCTTCGCCTCTCGCGAGGCATGAGCTATAAATCTTCTCTCGCTGGAATTGGATTTGGTGGCGGCAAGAGTGTGATCATTGCCGATCCAAAAGATAAATCTCCCGAGTTGTTTCGTGATTTCGCTGATTTCGTGAATCGGTTTGAGGGTACCTATTACTGCGCGAAGGACATGAACATCGCCAGCGCCGATCTGAAATTGGTAAAGCAACATACCAAATACGTCTTGGGGATCGACGGCGAACCAGGTTCCGGGGGCGATCCTTCTCCTGTTACTGCGCGCGGAACTATTCGCGCGTTGGAAGCAACATGGGAGCAATTAAAAGGAACACGTAAACTTTCTGGCATCAAGGTCGCGCTGCAAGGAATTGGATATGTGGGTTATCCCGTTGCAGAAGAAATCGTGAAGTCGGGCGGCAAAGTTTGGGTCACAGATACTGACCCCAAGGCTCTCGAAAAAGCGAGAAAGGAATTGGGCGCAACGGTCGTAGGCCTAGACGAAATTTATGACGTCGATTGCGACGTGTTTTCGCCTTGTGCTCGCGGCGCGATCTTAAACAACGAAACTATTCCGCGTTTAAAGTGCAAAGCCGTGGTGGGCTGCGCCAATAACCAGCTGAAAGAAGTCGAAGACGGCTGGCGTTTGCACCGTCGTGGAATTCTTTACGCGCCGGATTATGCGGCGAATTCTGGCGGAATCATTAACGTATTCGTCGAATTTGAAGGCACTTACCGAGAGGCCCGCGCTCTCCAGATGGCCGATCATATCTACGAAACGATGACCGAGATTTATCAGCGGTCCAAAACATCGGGCCAGCCGACGTTTGTTATTGCCGACGTGCTCGCAGAAGAGCGCATGACCAAACGGCGTTAAACGCGGCGCATCCGCTACCTCAACTGGTTACTGTTATACTGAAGATCGGTGCGCCTCTTTTTCCTGGCACCGATCTCCTTTAAAAACAGGGTCTGCGTATGCATTTGATTTACTCACTTGGTGAGACTTCCACTTGGGCGGAATCTATCGTCCAGAGTTTCGAATCCACAATTGGCGATCCGATACAGCGATGTACAGACATCGCCGCACTTCATGCGCAGATGGCAGGGACGGGCGGTATTCCCGTCGTATTGGTCGAAAACGGATTCGGCAGCCAGAAATATATTCGTGCACTGCGTGATTCGCGGGCGCGCAGTTTGGTGATTTGGTTCGGCAAAACTTTCTCAAAAGAAGATTACACCTTTGCTCTCACTTCGCGCGTTTACGCGGTGCTGGAAGGGATATCGACGGCAGATACTCGTCTTGCTGATACCGTGGGTCGTGCAGAAGCCACAGCGACTTCTGAAGATGAGATGCAGCATCTTTTACGCACCTTAAAGACAGCCGTATTACAGCGTAGTGGCGAGGAGCAGGAAACTGAACTCCTCGGCGAATTGAAGACCGTCATCGCCAAACTGGAAAAAAGTTCGCACTCCAACGAGCTCGTGGGCGTTACCGCTTCCGCCAATGGTGCCGACTCTCGTCTGCCATTGCACCAAAGCGCGGTGCTTGCCGACGCCCTCCTGACCGTTTCAGATTTAGAGCGCACGGGTCTTCTGCAGATTGTGTCGCGATCACAGGAGCTGCAAGGCTCCGTGCAATTTTTGCAGGGCAAGATCGTTCACGCAACCAGCGGTGCGGTTCAGGGGCTTAAGGCTATCTACCGCATGTTCTTGTGGCCGGATGTGCAGTTTCAATTTGCAAGACAACAGGCTATCGACGTCAACGTCGATGATCCTATTAGCATGCCGGTGCGCGAGATCTGCGTGAAAGGCGAAAAGCTGCTGCGCGATTTCAACGAAATTCGCGCCAATGTGCCGCCGCCAAGCTTAGTATTGGAGTTGGAGCCGTCGGTAATTAACGGCTCCTCCCGCCTAGAGCCCGACCTATTCTCGGCACTTTCTAGCATCGTGGAATTTGGCCATATCGAAAAAGTCTTGGACTACAACGGCCTTCCTGACGTCGTTATTTACCAAGCCCTGATTGCTCTGCGTCGCCGTCGCCTGGTGCGAGTCGTTCAGCCCAAAGCCGCCTAAGTCTCGACCGTACTCCTTGACTAGCTATTCGCAATCATCCATCCCAAAGTGTGACCCGCGAAGAGTTAGCTTATAAAGTTCTCCCCGGATTTCTCCTCGAGATCATGAAACGCTATTTACGCGTACGCGTGTTTGGCGTGCGCCACGTTCCCTTGAAGGGACCTTATATTGTCATCGCCAATCACTCGGGCTTTATGGGTTTTGATGCGCTGATGATCGTGCACAATCTAAAGAAGCTTAAACGCCGTCCACCCCAAATCATCGCGCATAAAATGTGGTTTCTCTCGCCTGAAATTTCGGTCCACGCCGAAAAAATGGGACTGATTCCCGCTAAATTTGAAAATGGTTTAAAGCTTTTGGAATCCAAAAAACCGCTGCTCTTGTTTCCAGAGGGAGAAGAGGGCAATTTCAAACCGACCAAGTACCGTTATCGGTTGCGGCCTTTTCGTCGGGGATTCGTGCGGTTGGCGCTGAGTACGGGTGTTCCGATAGTTCCCGCCGTCGTGATTGGCGCGGAAGAAACACGTATTACGTTGTCGCAGATTCGGTGGGCGAAGCAGCTCATTGGCATCATCGTGCCGGTTCCCCTGAATCTGTTTCCGCTCCCCGCCAAATGGCAGATTCACTTCTTGCCGCCGATTCATCTGGAAAAAGATCTAGAAAAGGCCAAAGACCTAAAATACGTCACGGCGCTAAGTAAGAAACTTCGACGCGATTTCCAAAGGGAAATGAACCTGCGCCTAAGAGATCGGCAACTCGTTTTTGTTTAGGTTTAAAGCGCTCTATTGCGCTAGCTTTTGCAGAGCAAAAGGATCGCCACCGGCGCGTAGCTGCGTGTAAGCAGCATTCTTCATCTCAATAACCTTGTTGCGCTGTGATGTGGAGAGTTTCATCCAATCCACCCGTCTATTTTCTGCGACCCCATAGCAGAAGAGGCTATTGGCTTTATCCGCTTTGTATCTCTCGAAGTCGTCCTCACAGATGCTGATAGCATCGCCATCCATCATGAAGAGCTGACGAGAGCCCGCAGTCAAGGTTTCCGCAAAAATCATTCGGGGTGCACCGGGATTGCCCTTTAACGCAGTAACAAGCGATGGTGCTTGGAACTGAGTCGCAGCTGGGTAGCCAGCCAATTCGCGGATCGTAGCAGCAACTGAGACAGTCGAAACTGGAACCGTCACGGTCTGTGGTTTTTTCTGCAGCGCTTGTTTGATAAAGAGCGGTACGTGTAATTTTCTTACCTGATCGGCGACCAAATTTTCGTTGGGTTGTACTGAATAGCCACTGTTGCCGACGAGAACGATAGTTGTTTGGTCAAACTCGCTTTGATCTTTGAGCCCCTTGATTAGCTCACCCAAACTCTTATCAAGTTGGTGGAGAGCGCCAAGGTAAAGTGCTCGCTGTAGCGGAAACTTTTGGCTTCCAGGCTGCTGCGCGGCCCCGCTCAAATCCAGCAAGTATTTGAATGACTGTAATTCACCTGGCGTCGGCATCGCAACGCCCTTAGGTAGATAGCGCTTTGCAGATTCTGGGCTGACAGAAAACGGAACCTCTAAATCGTTGAAGCTGACCCAGTTAAGTCGGAAATTTGCTCTGCTCTTGGAATTAACCAGGAAATCCTTCACGACGGGTTCAGATGAAGCCCCAACGCGATCCTTCTGGGCGCTAATTCGAAACGTCGTAAATCGCTTTTTCCACGTCGGCAGGATGCCGGAGTTGCGGGTTAGCCACCAGTTAGAAACCCAGGCTCCGGTTTCATAGTGTGGCATTAGTTGCGCGAGATTGCGTACGAACGATGGAAACGCGGTGGTCATCGCCTCAGGCACTTTTTTACCGTTGTTAAGTGAGTACCAAGGCATCCAAAAATATTGGTGCGCAGATGAATAAGTTCCCGTCATCACCGAGGCAGCGGCACTCGCGGCCACGGCGGAAGCGCTGTACGCGTTTGTGAATACCGTCGACGTCTCCATCAAAGTCTTAAAATTTGGCGCCAGGGTGGGATTAGCTTTGATTTGTTTAGCTAAGTCGCCGGTTAAATTATCGATCGTAATAAAAAGGATTGGGCTCTTCGCATTGATGGGTGGCGCGATGATGTCTGCTGTTTTGGGCGTGGGCGGACTCGGAACCGTTTCAGGACCGGAATCTTGGATGAAATATCCCACTGCTCCAACCGCCAGTAGCGCTACACCGAGGCCGGAGAGAATCCAGGAGAGAATTTTTTCTGAGCGCGCGTTTTTGGGTGAATCATTCTGATCGTTCATGAGTTCCTCTAGAAGTTAGCCCTATTCTCCGAAAAAAACTCAGAAGGTGCAAACTCTATCGCCGATTTGATTGGTAACGCTTAGTGTAAACTTCTGGGCGCCCGCAGAACTGTTTCACGTCGAGCGAGTCCGGATTCACGTCTTCTCCCCCCTATTTTTGCCGACGAGTTCCCGGCACGGCATTTGTAGGTAAGCCCTAAAGGGAGGCGAAATGCTGAGTGTAGTTTTTAGTGCAACTCTCGAAGGAGCAGAGGGCACAGTCGTGCGTTTGCAAGCCGTGGCAGAGAGTGCGTTACCACAAGTTTTTGTAACCGGATTACCCAATACTGTTATCCGCGAGAGCAAAGAGCGAGTTCGGGCGTGCCTCATCCAACATGGTTTTGATATACCGTCGCGGCGAGTGGTGGTGAATCTATCGCCCGCATGTACGCCCAAACAGGGTAGCCAGTTGGATCTGGCCATTGCGCTGGGATGCTTAGGTGCCGAGGATATGTTGCCCGAAGGTGCTCTCAATGGAATTGGTTTCCTAGGCGAGCTGGCTTTAGATGGACAATTGCAACCCGTGCCCTATGCGTTGCCTCTGATTGAAGCATTGGAAAAAGTTTCGCAATTGCATACCATCGTGGTGCCGCATGCGAATGAACAAGATGCAGCTCTATCGGGATCACGCAAAGTCGTATTAGCCAAAGATCTCAGTGCGGTTCTGGCATTCGTAAAAACGCACGATTCGCTTCCTAAGCCAGTGCCTTATAAAACTCCCATAGCTCCTAAAGGCATTGCGGGTGCGGCGTCGCTGTTTGATTCCATTGCTGGACAATCGCTTGGAAAATTTGCGCTGCAAGTTGCAATTGCGGGTGAGCACCATTTGCTGTTGGTGGGGCCACCGGGCATTGGCAAAAGTTTGTTGGCGCGATCGGCAGTCGAATTATTGCCCGCCCTAGACTCCACAGACTTCAAGGATCTGGTGCGCATTCACGCTCTGTGCGGAAACGGTGTTGTACCTTCTGGCGCGCGGCCAGTGAGGGTTCCACATCACACTTCCTCGCCCGCCAGCATCTTGGGTGGTGGAAATCAGCGCCTGATTCCAGGTGAAGCGAGCTTGGCGCATGGTGGAGTGCTGTTTCTCGACGAGTTAGCAGAATTCCGCCGCGATGTTTTAGAAGGCATGCGCGAACCGCTGGAAGCCAAAGAAATTCTGGTGCGACGGGTAGGGCAGAGCCACCGCTTTCCTGCGCGCTTTACGTTAATCGCGGCGATGAATCCCTGTCCGTGTGGAAATGCATTGGGGAGTGCTTCGGCCTGCTCGTGCTCATTGGGTCAGCGCTCGCGGTACCTGCAAAAGATTTCCGGTCCGCTCTTTGATCGGTTTGATTTGGTTGTGGTGTTAACGAAACCTAAGCTGGCTTCACGCAATTCTGCTGCGCTTACAGTAGCTGCTGCGAAAGAGAGTGTGGTGCGCGCAGCGGAACGCCGACAGGAGCGGGAAAGGGCAGGAGCGCTTCTAAAACCGGATAAGGAATTGAAAGAAGGGGACCTGGCTTGGTTTATCGATCACGTTGACAGAAGTGAGATGAGCATACGTCGAGCAATGAAATGGCTGCGTGTCGCCCGGACAGTGGCTGATCTAAACGACGAGAAGCAAATCCTTCGCGAGCACCTGATTCAAGCGCAGGCACTTAGCCTGCAGTCGCTTAGCAATCGCGGACATGGCAACTGGGCATGAAGCAATCTTCGAAGCGATGGGGATTTGTTCGGAGATTGCTTCGCTCGGCTCGCCACGACAGGGCTCGCAACGACTGGGGGCTCGATTGGATCGTTCCGTGGGCATGTCCCGCGTGTGAAAAGTGGTCGAACCCGAGGGACTTCTGCTCCTGCGGTCGATTGCTACGCCGTGCAGATCCGAGTTGGCAAAAGGTACCTCTGAGACATTCCGGTGCGAACGCATCGCTACCGGTTTACTCTCTGTGGAAATACACGCCACCTGCTCGCAAGCTGCTTCATCGCATCAAATACCGCCGCGAGCCTTATTGGCTTAAGGCGTTTCTATCGATTAAGGACGACGGCGTGCCCTGGACCTTCGAAAAAAGTTCTTTGGAGTTAGTCTGTGTCCCCACCCGATTTATGGGCTGGCTCTCCCGTGGATTTCATTTGCCGCACCTTTTGGCCAAAGACTTAGCGCGTACCTACTCATTGCCCTACCGCAAGGATTTACTCTGTCGAAAGATCTTCTCGCGCCCCCAAGTTGGATTGGGAAAACGCGCCCGAGCTGAGAATGTAATAGGGAAATTTCAAATCCGAAAGAGAGTGAACTTAACTGGAGTGAATCTTCTTTTGGTGGATGATGTGATGACTACGGGATCTACTTTGGCGGAGTGCGCGGAGGTCTTACTGGAGGAGGGAGCCGCTTCAGTTACCGCCTGGACACTTCTCCAGGCGGTAACTGGGCAGACTCGTAAATAATATTAAGCAGCTCGGTCGATAGACTTTGCAGACCGCGGAGTCGCAACTGCAGCGCCTTCACTGGACATGGGACCATCATCAATCGGCTTCATCTGCTTTGCCCACTCAAAAGGATCGTTTAAAAGAGCAACTTGCAGTGCATCGGAGAGATCTTTTGCGTAGTGGAACTTAATCCGTTTACGCATTTCCTTCGGAACATCTTCCAGATCTTTCTCGTTGCGGGCGGGCACAATCATATCTTTGATGCCGTGACGAAGAGCCGCCAGCGTTTTCTCTTTAACACCACCGATTGCGAGAACCTTACCGCGCAGAGTGACTTCACCGGTCATTGCAACATCGCGACGGATAGGATTGCCGGTCAGCAACGATAACAGCGCCGTTGCGATGGTAATTCCAGCCGAAGGACCGTCTTTTGGAATCGCACCTTGTGGTACATGGATGTGAATCTCGTTCCTAGCGAAGACTTTTTCGTCGATTCCAAATGTAGCCGCTTTACTGCGCAGGTAACTGAGTGCTGCGTGTGCGGATTCTTTCATCACTTCGCCGAGCGAACCTGTGAGAATCAATCCTCCACCTTGTTTCGGCATCATCGTAACTTCAATACTGAGGATTTCTCCTCCGAACTGAGTCCACGCTAAGCCAGTCGCAACACCTACTTCATCATGATCGCGTTCTTCTTCGCTAATGTACTTAGGAGGTCCCAAATACTTCGGCACAGAAGCCGCGGTAACCACGAACTTTTTCTCTTTATTGTCTTCGCTGACCACTTTACGAGCAATCTTGCGGCAAACAGATGCCACGAGGCGCTCTAGGTTACGAAGTCCGGCTTCTTGCGTGTAGTTCTCAACCATCTTCTCGACGGCAGCTTCTTGGAACTCCACATCGGCTGGATCCAGACCGTTTTCACGAATCTGTTTTTCAATTAGGAATTGCTGCGCGATCTTTACTTTCTCTTCTTGGCTGTAGCCAGAGAGCTGGATGATTTCCATGCGGTCTTTCAACGCTTGAGGAACAGTGTCCATCAAGTTTGCAGTCGCGAGGAACATCACGTTCGACAGATCGTACGGCAGGTTTAGATAATGATCGCGGAAGCTGAAGTTTTGCTCTGGATCGAGCACTTCTAGCAGCGCTGCTGCCGGATCTCCCCGGAAATCAGCACCTAGCTTATCAATTTCGTCCAAGACGAAAATCGGATTCGCCGAACCCGCTTGCTTCAAACCTTGAATGATACGTCCGGGCATTGCACCGACATACGTACGACGGTGGCCGCGGATGTCAGCTTCATCCCGTACTCCGCCGAGAGAGATGCGGACGAATTTCCGACCCATTGCGCGAGCAATGGACTTACCCAAACTTGTTTTACCGACACCAGGAGGTCCGACGAAACAGAGGATGGGCCCTTTCATCTTGGGACGCAGCTTGCGAACAGCTAGGAATTCCAAGATACGTTCTTTGATCTTTTTCAGATCAAAGTGATCTTCATCAAGAATGCGTAGTGCTTCTTTTAGATCCAGGCTGTCATCAGTCGTCTTGCTCCACGGAATCTCTACCAACCAATCGAGGTACGTGCGCACAATCGTGGCTTCGCTGGCATCTTGGTGCATGCGCTCCAAGCGGCCGGCTTGTTTGATGGCCTCTTGGTAAACTTCCTCGGGCATTCCAGCTTGTTCGATTTTGTTGCGCAGATCCTGGATCTCTTCGGTCTTGGATTCAGAATCACCCAATTCCGTTTTGATGGCTCGGATTTGCTCTCTTAAGAAATACTCGCGCTGACTCTTGGTCATCTCGTCGCGTGCTTGCGAGCGGATGCGCGCTTGCATGGCGAGAATTTCGAGTTCTTTGACCAGGATATCGTTTACGCGTTTGAGGCGTTCGAACGGATCGAACAACTCTAAAATATCTTGTCCATCGCTTACCTTGAGACCAAGGTTGCTGGCTACGAGGTCAGCTAAGCGACCAGCCTCAGTGATATCGTCGACAACCATGAGGATGTCTGGCGAGAGCATGCGGCCGAGTGAGATAACTTTCTCGAGCTGCTCTTTCACTGTGCGCATCAACGCTTCGACTTCTACGTTGTCGCGAGTCTTTTGGACTTCTTTGATCTGGTTCACTTTGGCGCGGAAGTAGGGTTTTTCTTGGACGTAGTCCAAGACAGTTCCCTTCATCAGGCCCTGAACCAAGATTTTCACGCGACCGTCGGGAAGCTTTCGCATCCTCATGATCATCGCGATTGTACCCACCGAGTATATGGATTCAGCCGCGGGACTTTCGTCGGTGATTTCTTTTTGCGCGGCTAAGAAGATGAGGCGATCTTTTGCTATCGCATCATTCACAGCGCGGATAGATGGCTCCCGTCCCACAAAAAGAGGGAGGATCATATATGGATAAACAACTACGTCCCGAATTGGTAAAAGTGGCAATTCGTCCGGGATGACTAGTTCTTCGTTGTCCGAGAACTCGTTCGGCATGGGACCCCCAAAGGGTGGTTACTGAAGACTAAACTACATAGAGTTTTTCGGATGAATTCTCAGATCCCATTAATAGAAACTTAACGATTTCAGAGTGTTGCGTTGCGATAAACGCGAAGAGTTAACACAGTGAGCGAGCGCAAATTTTATTGCTGTGCGATATTTCCACCGGGCAATAATGAGAGAACCGGCAAATTCCGCACTGCGACACGGTTTGGATCGAAGCCTAATTTGCCCAGAGGCGATTCAAAGTTTTGGGTTTCAGCGAGTGCTGACACCAAATCATTGCGGCCACTCGATCCACTTTTTCTCAATGCAGTTCCAATCAACTGCATCGCTTCGAAAGCTTGCGCGGCCAACAAGTCAGGAACCTGTCCGTAGCTCTCCGCAAACTGGCGAATGAAATCACGCGTGCGCGGATTCTTAGATTGCAAGGTCAGCGCACCCGGAAAGAGCGCGCCCTCTACATGTCTGCCGCCACGTTTATAGAGTTGCTCTGAGTTCCATTCGGTGGTTCCCAATAGAGTAATTTTGCTGACGTCGAAATACGCCAGGCTCGCAGCAATCTGTGCGACTGTTCCGGGATGATCGGGAATAAAAATACCGTCGAAATCAACGATAGGCGGCAAGCGGCTCTTGGAAGGACGTTTGGTTTTCTCTTCCTGTTCTTTTTGAAACTTAGCCAGAGCACCATTTTCCACGCGGCGCATTTTTGGGTCGCTGAGTCCCGTTAGAGATCGAATGCTTTCTTGAAAATCCTGAGTGTCACCTTCGTATGTTTCGTAGCCGACCACGATGCCGCCATTTTGCTCAACTAGCGACCAGAACTCACCCGCCATATCGGTCCCGAAACTATTCTGCGGAGCAATGATCGCAAAGCGGGTCATCTGCCGTTGCGAAATTGCGAAGCGAACTAATTCTTCTAATTGCACACGCGGAGTAAGTGCGTTTTGGAAAGTGTAGGGACTGCGTTTGGAGAGTCCTTCTTTACCCGTCAGAGTGATATTCGCGACGCCTAACTCTTGCGCGCGTTCCGACACGGCAACCGCTTCTGTCCAAGCTAAGGGCCCGAGAATGGCCATCACTTGGTGCTCGCGTACCAAACGGTCCACCGCTTGAGACGCAACAGCGGGGCTGGATTCCGAATCTTCGATATAAATTTGGTAACGGTCACTTGCGGAGCCGCCAAAGACTTCGGCTGCCATCAAGATACCTTCTAGTGCGCGTTCGCCGTATGCAGCGCTCTTACCGGAGAGCGGCAAGATAACCCCGATAGAACGCGTATCACCCGAAGTATTTGCACCCACCGGCAACGTTTCTACGCGCTCAACAGTTCCCGGAGGAGTGAGAGTCGTCGATGTCGGTGCGCTCAGTGCTGCCAGTCGTTGTGAAATTTTAGATTGAGTAGAGGGTTCGTTGACCTGCGAGAGCAGGGCGGTCAATTCATTGCGATCTGAAATCTGCGCTAAGTGCTGATCGACCGCTGCTTGCAGCATGTATCTTTTGCTGTCGGTGATCGGCAATTGCATTTGCGAGGCCGTCGCGGAAACAGCGGCCACGTGATCTCCCACTGCATTGGCGTTTTGCGTAGCTAACTGAAACACGACTTCAGCGCGTGCCGGACCCTGCGATTGAATTTCTGTCGGCGATAACCAAGCGAGAATTTGTTTGGTCGCGGGGTAATTGCCTTGTTGGAATTCCGATGCGGCGTAATTGTAAATCACATCAAAGCGCAGAGTTGTTTGCGGGTGTCTGCGCAGGAAGTCCTTAAACTCTCTCGACGCTTTGGGATAATCCGACGTGTAGTAATAAATTGTTCCCAAGCGATAGCTGGAAAGCATCGCGGCCTGAGTGCCGGGGAACTTTTTCTGAAGTCCTAAATAGGCCTGAGTTGCTTGCTTATAGTCTTGTGCGCGGAAAAATCTCTCTGCCTGAAAAAACGCGCTGCGAGCTTTGGGCTCTACTGCAATCTCTTTCACCTTATCTGTATCGCCTAACTTGGACAGCGCTCCGTCCTGAGACGAGGGAGTCGAAGCGCACGCACTGAGAAACAGCGCGATGGCCGAGGCTAGAAAGAACGTGGTGAAAGACGGTCTGGAAAAGGTCATTTGTTGGGTAAATCCTCTACCTTTTTCCTAAAAGCTTCAACCGCAGGATTTGCGCCTTTGGGGCTAGCCACTTCCAGCTCTTCTAGAAGTTGACGCTGCTTAGCATTGAGCTTTCCGGGGATTTCGACAATCACGCGCACTACTTGGTCGCCAGTGCCATTGCCATTGAGGCGTTTAATGCCCTTGGCGCGGATTTTAAACATTTCACCGGATTGCGTGCCCGCTGGAATTTTCAGCGAAACTCCGCCGTGCAGGGTGGGAACTTCGAGTTCCGCTCCGCCCACTGCTTGGAAAATCGTAATCGGCATTTCCAAATACACATGCTCGTTTTGGCGTTGGAAAATCGAGTGCGGCTTTACCGATACTTGCACATACAAATCACCGGCAGCTCCACCGACTTCGCTGGCTTCGCCTTCACCTTTTAGACGCAATCGCTGATCGGAATCGATACCGGCAGGGATTTTTACTTTTACCGAAGCGGGCTTGCGGGTTGTGCCGCCGCCTCTGCAAGTGGTGCATTTATGCTCGATAACCATACGGCGACCGCCGCAATCAGAACATGTGCGCGAAAGTGTAAAGAAGCCCTGATTGAAATGCACTTGGCCAGTGCCGCGACAAGTAGCGCAAGCTTTGGGATTCGTACCCGGCTTTGCGCCCGTGCCCGTGCAGGTGTCGCAAACGACGTCTTTTTCAAACGAGATCGAAGTCTCGGTGCCAAACGCCGCTTCTTCAAAAGTGACTTCTAAGTTGTAACGTAAATCGACACCAGATGCGGGACCGCGTTGACCGCCTCCGCCACCAAAGATGTCGTTAAATAGATTGTCGAAGATATCGGAAAATCCGCCAGCACCACCGGAGAAACCACCTTGTCCGCCTAGGCCGGCGTGGCCAAATTGATCGTAAGCCGAGCGTTTTCTCGCATCGCTCAGGACTTGATAGGCCTCGGAAACTTCTTTGAATTTTTCCTCAGCATCGGCATTCCCTGCGTTGCGATCGGGATGATACTGAATCGCCAGTTTGCGATAGGCGCGCTTCAGTCCGTCTTCATCGACAGTACGTGTGACTTCCAGGATTTCGTAGTAATCGCGTTTGGCCATGGTTCTCTAACGGTCTAGGGATTTTTAGGATTGTGCATCGGCTTCGCCGACCACGACTCTCGCTGGTTTCAAAAGGCGGCCGTGTAGTAAGCAGCCTCGATTCGCGACTTGCAATATCGTACCTATTTTATCCGCTTCTTGGACAGGAACTTGCGATACTGCTTCATGACGGGACGGGTCGAATTTCTCTCCCGGTTTGCCAATCATCTCAACGCCCATTTTCTCGAGCGTCTGAATAAATTGCCGGTGAGTCATTTCAATTCCCATGAGGTAATTGGAAACGTCTTTGTCTTTTTTGTCTTTGAGAACTCCGCTGCTTCCCAGCGCTAACTCAAATAAATCGACGACACTGATCAATTCACTCAGTAGCTTTTCATTTGCGAAACGAATCGCAATCTCTTGCTCGCGCAATAGACGTTTGCGAGAATTTTCAAAATCGGCGCGTTGATAGAGCAGGTCCTGTTTTGCTTTTTCCGATTCTTCTTGAGCAGAAAGAGCTGCGTTTTGTTCGACTTCTGCTTCTTCTACTGGTTTGGAATTCTCTGGTTGCTCAGGCGTTTCCGCTTCGTTTTTATTCATAATTTCTTTTCCTCTTGAAACATCTTGTAGCGACCGCGCACATCCGGTTCTCCTTTTCGAACACTGCGGATGGTTTGATCAATCAGCCCGTGCAATGTGTGCCCGTCTTCAATAAAGCGCGGCAGCTTTGAAAAAATCGCCTCTAACCGCGGGCGCATCTTAAGCGGGTCGCCAGGCAAAATAAACCCAACGCTCTCGGCTAATTCCAAAAGGTGCCCGATGATCCGTTCTTTCTGACCGGGTTTGGCCACTTCAAAATTTTCCCATTCGCCAAGCAGCGCCTGGTTTGCTTCGTACGAGAATATGAGTACGGCTTGCCCTAAATTCAAGGAGCGATACTGATCGGAGGACGGGATAGTTACCACCCAGTCGCAAAGAGCGATGTCAGCATTGATAAGCCCATTGGATTCGGAGCCAAAGACAAAGTAAACCTCTTCGATTTCGCCGTTTTTTAGCTTATCGATTGCGGCCGGCACAGCTGCCTCCACCCGCATCGGGTGGGGGCGGTGAGCGGAGCCAATCGATGAGGTAGCGGCCAGGCGCAAAGCCGGCTTGCCGCCGTTTTCGAACGCAGCTTCGAGCGTGTCAAAATGAAGCGCCGCATCTAGAACTGACTGCGCGTGGCAGGCCAGCTTTCGGGCTTCCTCATCAATAATGTGGGGGCTTCCTACGATGCGCAGCGTTCCTTCCATCCCCATGTTCTGAAGGGCCCTGGCAATCGAGCCAACGTTCCCACCATGCTCTGGTTGGACCAGAACGATATGGAACTTTGGACGCAGTTTTTCCCAGGGGCTGTGGAAAACTTTGTATGGGTTTTTTTGTTTACCGGTACTCATTCTTGAGCAGAGACGCAGCGCATTTCCGCAGGGAATTGGATACCTTATCCATGGCAATAAACCAAGCCCAGCTCTTAACGGACGGAAGGGTGCCTTGAACTTACCCACAACGTTATCCACAGGCTGTGGATAACTTCTTCAGCGGACTAGTTTTAATGGGCGCTTGGCGATGAAACAAAACCGGAAAGCGAACCGAAAAATGAATAGTTATTTTTATTTAGCGACCCCTACCCTTGTCAAGTAGGTCCGAAGAAATCAAGCTGGTTCTGGGTGATCCCGAGTGCTTTTGATCGCGTCTTTGTACCGCGCTGCGACTGACCTTCCAAAACTCCCTGTATTTGCTTGGCCCGTTCCACCACTTTTTCGGGAACACCAGCAAGTTTTGCCACGTCGATCCCATAACTGCGATGACACGTACCTTTAGACAGTCGGTACAGGAACACTACTGAGTCTTCCCATTTTTGAACTTGCAGGTGGTAGTTCACGACACCGGGCATTTGGTTTTCCAAAGATGTGATTTCGTGGAAGTGAGTGGCGAAGAAAGTTTTCGCGCCGATTTCTTGGTGCGTGTACTCAAGCAACGACCACGCGAGTGCGAGACCGTCATAAGTACTAGTGCCTCTGCCGATTTCGTCGATCAAGATCAGCGATCGCGGTGTCGCTTTTTCAAGAATTCTTGAAATTTCCGACATCTCAACCATGAAAGTAGATCTGCCTTGCGCCAAATCATCGCTGCTACCGATGCGAGTAAAAACAGAGTCGAGAATCGGTAAGTAAGCCGCTTTGCAGGGCACAAAGCATCCGCATTGAGCCAAGATGCAAGTGAGAGCTGCTTGGCGCATCACTGTCGATTTACCACCCATATTTGGACCAGTTAGTATCCACGTCCAACCCGCGGTTTCAGAAAATTCCAAATCGTTGGCGACAAATTTTCCCGCCGGCAAGAAAGCTTCGACAGTCGGATGGCGGCCTTCTTCAATACGCAGATGGTTCTCGGCGTGAAACGCAGGCTTGCAGTAACTATGTTTGCGCGAAAGCGTGGCAAAGCTGCAAAGCAGATCCAGTTCGGCAAGCAGACGCGCGTTTTGAAGCAGTGGCTCGGCCTGTAGCGCGACTTTCGCGCGCAACTCAAGGAAGAGTTCTGCCTCGAGTGTTTTTAAACGCTGCTCGGCCGTTACAGCGCGTTCTTCAAACTCTTTTAATGCGGTGGTGATATAGCGTTCGCCATTGGCGATAGTTTGCTTGCGAATGTACTCCGAGGGAACTTTGGCGAGTTGCCCTTTGCTGATCTCAATCGTGTAACCAAAGACTCGGCTGTATTTGATTTTTAACGACGAGATGCCGGTGCGTTCGCGCTCGGAAGTCTCCATCGCGGCGATTTGCGCTTTGGCGTTGCCGGAGAGTTCTCGTAGTGAAGAAATTTCAGGGTGAAAGGCGGGCTGGAAGATGCCGCCGTCTCTTAATGTTGCTGGTGCTGGTTCCGCCAGCGCGCGCACCAATTCGTCTGTCAGCAGTTCCAAGTGATTGAGCGCTTGCCCAATGGCTTGCATACCGTCGGAATTGCAACTCTGTAGACGAACGGTGAGATCGGGCAGAACCTTTTGCACACACGAGATAGCAAGTAGATCGCGCGGCATCGCTAGTCCGAGACCGACTTTGGAGACGAGGCGTTCTAAATCGCGCAGTGTTCCTAACCGCTGTCGCAATTCTTCTAGCAACTGCGGTGACTCGAACAATTCTTCGACGGCATCCAAGCGTTGTTGAATGCGGCCCGCGTCGGTGCTGGGATTGAGTAAAGTTTGCTTTAAATGCCGACGACCCATTGCTGTTTTGGTTTCGTCTATCACTTCAAAAAGACTGTGCCCCGTGGCTTGGTCGCGCGAAATCGGAACGATATCAAGAGAGCGAACGGTGGTGCCGTCGAGCAAAAGTGTGTTGGGTAATTGCAGCGGCAGTGGGTTTTCAAAGATTGCCGCTGACTCCAGCTTTTGAGTTTCTTTGAGATAGAGTTTGATAGCGCCAAGTGATGGTTTATCGGCGGTAAAATAATCAGGGCGCACCGTGATGGCGACGGTAGGGAAGAGCGATTTTGCTGTTACCAAGATCGAGTGCTGTGAGATTTCCTCTTGGATCAACCATTCGGAAGGGCGGTTGGCGGTGAGCCATTCCAGTAGCGAACGTTCGTCCGGTAGATTTCCTGCGCGCAGTTCGCTATCCATTTGATCGAGACTTGCGACGCTAAAACCCACGGCCTGTTTGGAGATCGCAATCAAAAGCGGTCGCTGATCTTCAGAAACTAAATCCGGATCGCCGACGAGTGAAGGAGTTACGACACGCGTTACTTCACGTCGGACGAGTCCCTTTGCCGTGGCCGGATCTTCGACTTGTTCGCATAGGGCGACCTTCAAGCCTGCTTCCAACAGTTTCTGCAAATAAGATTGAGCGGCATGGTGCGGGATGCCACACATGGGGATTGGGTTTTCTGCGTTGCGATCGCGGCATGTCAGCTGTACTTCCAAAACAGGCGCAGCTTTCAAAGCGTCTTCAAAAAACATCTCGTAGAAATCGCCCATTCGGTAAAACAAAATGGCGTCGGGATGCTTGGCCTTGATGCCCAGGTACTGCGTGAGCATCGGCGTTAAATTGGCTGGTTGCGTATCCCCCATAGAACGTTGATGGGTACCAAACGCCCGGGGGGTATGTCACCATACTCTGATGAGATCATTGCGGCTTGTGGAGGTGGGGGCGCTAGGCCTACTACTTCTGCTTTTTTTTGCGGATAGCTGCCGGTTTAGTTGGGCGGCGCTGCCTTACTCCTTGAACTGGGATGAGCGTTACACGCTGCCGCCAGCGGCCCACGTAGCTTTTACCCCTACTTTGGAGCCCGGACTTTATACCTACCCCTCGTTTCCGATTTACCTCGCCGCAGCGGGACTAAAAATGGGCTCTTGGTTTGAGGCCGGCAGCGTTTCTCCTCCGCCTGATACCAGAGTCTACGAAAAGATTTACGACTGGTATCCGACGTTTACGAGTCCAAAAACGGTTTTTGGTGCGAAGGTGCTCTTTACCTTAATCGGCACTCTCACCATGCTCTGGATCGCTCTCCTTGCGAAGCGTTTCACCGGCAAGACCAGCTCTCAGTTTTTAGCACCCGGTGTGCTTGCCGTGGCCCCGCTGTTTTTGGTCCATTCTCGCGCGTATGTGAATGTAGATATCGTCGGTGCTTGCTGCTCGATCGGCTGCCTGTGCCTTCTTTTATTCTACGAGCGGCGGAATACGTTTTTGTTTCGGTCCATCCTTCCGGGAATTCTTTTAGGGCTGTCGATTGCGTCGAAATACCAACTGGGTTTGGTAATGATCCCATGCCTTTTTAGTATCTGGCTATACGATGGGAGAGACCGAATGAAAAAGTCGCTCATTCTGCTCGCTGTAGGTGCCGCAACATTTCTAGTCACCGTTCCTTACTTCATTATCAATAATTCTCAGTTCCTCAGAGGTATCGGTTATTGTGCTTTTAATTACTACAACGGTTTTGCCTTGCACGGGCCGCGTGGGCTGCCACAACTGCTTCACTACATAAAAGGGCTCATTGGGGCGTTTGGGGTAGGTTTCGCTTTGGTTGGCGTGGTTGGTGACTAGGCTCAACCCAAGGCGGACACTTATTCTAACCGTGTTTCCCGTCGCGCTCACTCTGTTCATGTGTTTTATGCGAGAACACCCACCGAGAAACGTGCTCGCGGCTATCTGCATTTTTCCGATCTTTGTTGCCGCCGGCGTGGATGCCATCGCGGAAAAGCTAAGGTTTCGTTTTAGCAACCTGGTCACCACTTTTGCTATCGTGCTAGTGGGAGTTTGCTTCTTGAATATTCATTTTCTCAAAAATTTTTACTGGCCTCACCCCGAGACTCGCTTGGTGGCAAAAAAATGGCTCGAAGTAAATGTGGGGCAAGGCGCCTCCCTCGTCATTGCGGAAGAACTGAAAATCGACAGAGCTGTGGATGCGCGCTACTCGGTACGAAGAATGAGCATCGAAAACACGGCGGCGATCCAAGAGGCTCTCAATGATAGTAAACCTACTTACTTTTTGGTGCCGAAGCTGGATGAAGCTTTTGCGACTCCCGCAATGCGGCGGTCGCTGGAATTGCTAGCAGCGCACCCGGGTGCCAAGGCGGTCAGAAGTTTCTTCGGAGTCAACTTGCCCGCCCGACGGTACTACGTACACTTTACCTCTCCGACCGTGGTGGTTATAAAAAAGTGAGATGCCCCGCGCGGCTGTGTTATCTTTTCCTTCGTTGGGAGGGGAAAATGAAGTTAAGCGGAAATACGATTCTCATCACGGGTGGCTCTAGCGGCATTGGGCTCGAACTTGCAAAAAAGCTCGAGGCGCTAGGCAATCAGATTTTAATTACAGGTCGGGACGCAAAGAAACTCGAAGCGGCTAAAAAGCTTTTGCCCAAAGTGAGCACGTACCAGAGCGATGTCAGCGACTCGGCGGCGATTGAAGCGTTGTACTCCAAAGTAACTTCTGATTTTCCTGATTTGAATATTTTGATCAACAACGCAGGGATCATGCGCACGATTAACGTCCACGACGAATCCGGTGATCTTGAAGACGTCACGCGCGAGATTGAAATCAATCTCAATGGCCCCATTCGCATGGTGAAGCGTTTCTTGCCGCATCTGAAAAAGAAACCGTCTGCCGCGATTATGAATGTGTCGTCGGGTTTAGCGTTTGTGCCGCTTCCCGTTTCGCCGGTTTATTGTGCGACGAAGGCAGCCTTACATTCGTTCACCCTGTCGCTGCGAGTGCAGTTGAAGAAAACCAACGTGAAAGTATTTGAATTAGCGCCGCCTGCAACCCAGACGGAACTTCTCGGCGATTTTAATTCTGAAGATATGAAGGGCATTACCATCATGCCCGTCGCCGACATGGTTGCTGCTGCGGTAAAGGGAATGAGTTCGGATCACTTTGAGATTCGCCCTGGGCAAAGCAATCAATTGAAGTTTATGAGCCGGGTGGCACCGCAATTTATTCTCAATCAAATGAGCAAATCAGTGGACCGGATGCTCGATAAGACGTCGCACTAATTTAATCTTGCATGCCTGTTGTGCGGGCGGATTAGCCGGGCGATTGCGTCGAACCTAGGGTCCTCGCAACAACTGGGCTCGAGCTTTACTTGAGACTTGTAGACTGCCGTTTCCCCCTCCTTAAAAAAACAGAAAATAAAAATCTTATCTCGCAGAATAGGCGAAGCGTTGAGCCTTGCGTGGAGTGAGAAGGGGTTAGCACTAAAGAAAGCGATGGTTTGGTTGGATGGTGTGGTGCAAGTCGGAGGAGTGAGAGAGAGGGAAAGCTAGGGAGGGGATCTCCGTTGTTAGACAGTCTGCTGGGGAGGGTTGGTATGGACTGTGGTTCGATGGGGAGCGACGGTGGTTTAGGGGTTATGCGCTGAGGCCTGG
>Ga0163144_10004173_pt1 | contig 32664 bp, 26 predicted proteins | sample OliLak19BULKMAT1_FD_123175 | JGI IMG/M metagenome (GOLD analysis project Ga0163144, IMG submission 123175) | Freshwater microbial mat bacterial communities from Lake Vanda, McMurdo Dry Valleys, Antarctica - Oligotrophic Lake LV.19.BULKMAT1 | ecosystem: Environmental > Aquatic > Freshwater >... | reverse complement strand
CGCACTCGGGGTCTCCCCGGCGAAAGCAAGCCTGATACCGGGCGCCGGCGTCGACCTCGCGCGCTACACGCCACAACCGGCGCCGTCGGCGGGCCCGCTGCTCGTGGTGCTGCCGGCGCGGATGCTGCGTGACAAGGGGGTTGCGGAGTTTCTGGCCGCGGCCCCCACGGTGCGTGCCGGGCTGCCCACGGTGCGACTTGCGCTGGTCGGGGGTCTCGATGCGGACAACCCGGCGGCTTATACGCAGGCAGCACTCACGGCGGCAGCGGCGGCAGCCGGCGTCGAATGGTGGGGGCAGCGTGACGACATGCGTGAGGTATACGCGGCGGCGAGCCTGGTGTGTCTGCCGTCCTATCGCGAAGGTTTGCCGAAAGCGCTGCTCGAAGCGGCGGCCTGTGCGCGGCCGCTGCTGGCGACTGACGTACCCGGCTGTCGCGACATCTGCCGCGACGGCGTCAGCGGCGTGCTCGTGCCACCGCGGGATGCCGCGGCGCTGGCGACGGCGATGCTCGCGCTGCTGGCGGATGCGCCGCGCCGTGACGTGCTGGCCGCCGGTGCGCGGCAACTCGTCGAGCGCGAGTTCTCGAGCGAGCGAGTGCATGCGGCCACACTCGACCTGTATGCGCGGCTGCTGGCGCCGGTGGTGGCCTGAGTGCGTGTCGTCGTCACGGGTGCCACGGGCTTTGTCGGGCAACGCGTCTGCGCCGTGCTCGCCGCAGCCGGCCACGTGATCTGCGCGGCGTTGCGCCGTGACAGCGCCGCACTGCCGGGTGTTACCGAGCGCGTCGTCGTCGGCGACGCAGGGCCGGACACGGCCTGGCGCGCGGCGCTGGCCGCGGACGACACCCTCGTGCATCTCGCGGCGCGCGCGCATCAGGGGGAAAGCGAGCAGGCACGCGCGGATTTTCAGCGCATCAACGTCGACGGCACGCGCACGCTGGTCGAGGCGGCCATCGCCGCCCGCGCGCGCCATGTGGTCTTCATCAGTTCGGCGAAGGTGTTCGGCGAAGTCTCGCCGCCCGACGCCCATGGCCAGCCGCATCGCTTCTGCGCCGGCGATACGCCGCGCCCGGTCGGGCCCTACGGGGAATCGAAGCTGGCCGCCGAACGCCTGCTCGAGCAACACTGCGCGCACGCCGGCCTGGCGTTGACGATCCTGCGTCCGCCGCTCGTTTACGGCCCCGGCAACAAGGCGAATCTCCAGGCGTTGATGCGCGCCATCGATGCTGGCTGGCCGCTGCCGTTCGCCGCGATCCGCAATCAGCGCAGTCTGGTGTACGTGGACAATCTCGCTGACGCGATTGCGTGCGCGATCAACACGGCCGCTGGCCTGCGCTGCCACACGATCAGCGACATTGATCTTTCAACGCCCGATCTCGTCCGCGCGCTCGCTACCGGCATGGGCCGGCCGGCGCGCCTGTTCTCGTGTCCGGTGGGGGCGCTGCGCGCGCTTGGCCGCCTGACGAGGCGTGGCGACAGCATCGCGCGGCTCGCGGATTCAATGGTCCTCGACCGCACCCGGATGGCGCGCGAACTGGGCTGGGTGCCGCGTCACGATCTCGTCTCGGCGATGCGCGCCACGGGTGACTGGTATGGGCGTCGGGCATGCTGATGATTGTCCTCGTGGGCTCTTTTTTTGCCGCCGCCGGCCTGACCGGCCTCGTGCGCCGGTATGCGCTGTCACGCGCCGTCATCGACACGCCGAACGAGCGCAGCCTGCATGCGGTGCCGACACCGCGCGGCGGCGGCCTCGCCATTGCGCTGGTGGTGCTCGCGGTACACGCCTATTGCGTCGCGCATGGCCTGTTGCCGCGCCTGAGCGGGCTGGCCTGGGGGGGCGCGGCCGGCGCGCTCGCGGCGCTCGGCTGGCTCGACGACCACCGGCCGCTCGGTCCCGGGTTGCGCTTCACCGTGCAGGCGCTGATCCTCGGCGCCGCGCTGATGGTCATGGGCGGGCCGCCCGGGCTGTCGACGTCCGCCACGCTGGCGGTGCTGGCGTGCGGCGTGGTCGGCCTCGTGTGGTTCGTGAATCTCTACAACTTCATGGACGGCAGCGACGGCCTCGCCGGTTGCCAGGCGGTGCTGAGCGCCCTGTTGCTGGCCATCCTGGCGGCCGGGGCGGGCGACCGGGGCATGGCCTGCGTGGGCCTGGCGCTGGCCGGGGCCAGCGCGGGATTTCTGCGCTGGAATCTGCCGCCGGCCCGGATCTTTCTCGGCGACGTCGGCAGCTACTTCATCGGCGGCTACCTCGGGCTTTACGGCTGGCAAGTCGTCGCCCGCGGTGACGCGCTGTGGCCGTGGCTCATCGTGCTCGCGCCGTTCATCACCGACGCAACGCTGACCCTCGGCCGCCGGATGCTGCGCGGCGAGCGCTGGTGGACAGCCCACCGAGCCCACGCCTACCAACGGCTGGTGACGGCCGGCTGGTCCCACGGCCTGGTGGCGCTGGTCTTCGTAGCGCTGGGGCTACCGATGGCCGGCATGGCCTATGCCGCGTTCCACCAGCCCCCGCTGGGGCCGTGGCTCGCGCTGTCCGCCTACGCCCTAGCTGTTACCATGTGGCGCATCATTATTATCTTCACGAGTCGCCGCAGCACCCCCTGACATGCGTCTGCCGAACATCAGAACCATCGTCATTGCGCATGATCTGATCATGATCGCGCTGGCGTGGGTGTTGGCGCTGCTGGCGCGCTTCAACTTCGGGCTGCCACCCGCGGATTACCTCCACAGCAGCCTGCAGGCCTTGCCGGTGGTGCTCGGCGTGCAGGGCGCCATTGCGTGGCATTTTCGGCTGTATCGCGGCCTCTGGCGTTTCGCGAGCCTGCAGGATCTGTGGAATATCGTGCGCAGCGCCGCGCTCGGTTCGCTCTCCATCGCACTTGCGCTGTTCGTGGTCACGCGTCTCGAAGGCATTCCGCGCTCGGTGGTGATCGTCTACCCGGTGTTCCTCGTGTGCCTGCTGGGCGGGCCCCGTTTGCTGTATCGCCTGGCCAAGGATCGCAGCCTGAACCTGCGCAATATCCGCGACGGTGAGCGCATTCTGATCGTCGGCGCCGGCAACGGCGGCGAAATGCTGCTGCGGGATATCCTGCGCGACGGCAACTACGTGCCCGTCGGTTTCGTTGACGATCGCGGCGGGCTCGCCCGCATGCGCATCCACGGCATCCCGGTGCTCGGTTCAATCGAGCGCCTGCCCGATCTCGTGAAGCGCTATCAGGTCGACCGCATCTTCATTGCGATACCGTCGGCATCGAATGTCGAAATGCAGCGCATCGTTGCGCTGTGCGAACGCGCCGGCTGTCCGTTTCGCACGCTGCCGCGGCTGCAGGATCTGGTTGCCGGCCGGGCGGGGCTACGCGAAGTGCGCGAGGTCGCGATCGACGACCTGCTCGGGCGCAGCGCCGTGCAACTCGACTGGGACGGCATTCAGCGCCAGTTGCTCGGCCAAACGGTCCTGATCACCGGCGGCGGTGGCTCGATAGGCGCCGAGCTGTGCCGTCAGGTCGCGCGTCTGGGCGTCGCGAAGCTCGTGATTTTCGAGCGCAGCGAGTATCAGCTGTATCTGATCGAACGCGAGCTGCGCCAGGGCTTTCCCCATCTGGCCATGCATGCGGTGCTCGGCGATGTCTGCGACGCTGTCGCGCTCGAACACGCCTTCGCCACCTATCAGCCGCGGCTCGTGTTTCATGCCGCGGCCTACAAGCACGTGCCGATCGTCGAAGCCCAGATCCGCGAAGGCGTGCGCAACAATATTCTCGGTACCTGCAACGTCGTCGATGCCGCCGATCGCCACGGCTGTGATGCCATGGTGCTGATCTCGACCGACAAGGCCGTGCGGCCCAGCAGCGTGATGGGCGCCACCAAGCGCTTTGCAGAACTGCTGTGCGAGCGGCGCAACCTGCAGTCGAAGACGCGCTATGTGACGGTGCGCTTTGGCAACGTGCTGGGCTCCGCCGGCAGCGTCGTGCCCTTGTTCCGAGAGCAAATCCGCAACGGCGGTCCGGTCACCGTCACGCACCCGGAAGCCACGCGCTACTTCATGACTATCCCCGAAGCCTGTCAGCTGATCCTGCAGGCGGCGGCGATCGGCGGCGGCGGCGACATCTTCGTGCTCGACATGGGCGAGCCGGTCAACATCACCTATCTCGCCGAGCAGATGATTCGGCTCTCCGGCCGCTTGCCGGGCGAGGATGTCCGCATCGTCTACACGGGCCTGCGGCCCGGCGAGAAGCTGCGCGAAGAGCTGTTTCACGCCGAAGAGAACCTGCGCGTCACCAGTCACGCCAAGCTGCTGCTGGCGGCACAAACCAGGCTCGAAGCGGCGCGCATCCAGGAGTTGTACGAACGCCTGATGCAGGCTTGTGATACGTTCGATGAAAAGCGCATCCGCGAGCTCTTGACCGAAGCGGTGCCCGAGTTGTCCGATGAGAGTGCCCGCGCGGGACCGCGCGAGCCCACCGTTCTACAATTCAAACGGAGTTAGCTGTGACCCCTAAAGTACGCAAGGCAGTATTCCCCGTTGCGGGTCTCGGCACCCGGTTCCTGCCGGCCACCAAGGCCAATCCGAAGGAAATGTTACCGATCGTCGACAAGCCGCTGATCCAGTACGCGGCGGAGGAGGCGGTCGCGGCGGGCATCGAGGAACTGATCTTCGTCACAGGCCGCGCCAAGCGGTCGATTCCGGATCACTTCGACAAGGCCTATGAACTCGAAGCCGAACTCGAAAAGGGCAACAAGGGCAAGATGCTCGACATCGTGCGCAATATCCTGCCGCCGCACGTGTCCTGCATTTATATCCGTCAGGCCGAACCGCTGGGTCTCGGGCATGCGGTGCTGTGCGCGCGGCCGGCCATCGGCGACGAACCGTTTGCGATCATTCTGGCCGACGACCTCATCGACGGCCGCCCGAAGGGCTGCCTCGCCCAGATGGTCGATGTGTTCAGGCACTACAACACCGGCGTGATTGCCGTGCAGACGATTCCGCATGAGGACACCGACAAATATGGCATTGTCGAGGTCAAACCGATCGACCTGCGGGTGGGCAAGATTCAGAGCATCGTCGAGAAGCCGCAACCCGATGTCGCGCCGTCGAACCTGGCCGTCGTCGGCCGCTACATCATGCCGCCCGGCATCATGCGCATTCTGGAGCACACGCCGCGGGGGGCGGGGGGTGAGATTCAGCTGACGGACGGCATTGCAACGCTACTGAATCAACAGCAGGTGCTGGCCTATGAATTCGAGGGTATCCGCTACGACTGCGGGTCGAAGATGGGCTATCTCGAAGCCACCATAGACTATGCGCTGCAGCACCCCGAACTGAAGGATCAGTTCCGGGCGTATCTGAAGGAAAAGCTGCTCACCCTCACCTGAGGTCCGACGATCAGCCGGGAGGGCCCGGGGCCTACAGGCGAGGCAGGAAGTGGCGCTTACGGGTGAGCTCGGCCTGAAGATAGGCCAGTGCGCGCTGTGATTGCTCGTCGTCCGGATGTCCGGCGGTGGCGATCAATTCTTCCAGTTCGCGGATTTCCTCTGCAACTTCTTCCTGCTCGCCGGCGATGCCGAGCAGCGGGAAGAAGGTTTCGAGCTGCTTGAGCTCATCGACCAGTGCGTTCCAGCCTTCAGAAGCTATATTCGAACCCATCGCTGCCCCCGTATGCCCATTTATGCAATTTAGCGTGTCGATCTGATCGCACTTATTATTTAGATCGGGTAATACCCTGATCTTTCAGCGAATGGTATATGATTCTCACAAAACACTTCAACTAGTCAAGCTGAATTTGATCTCCCAAGCCTTTGATCTTTACCCCCGGAACCTTTCATGAGTCCTCAGTCATCTACCGTCGAGCACGCTGTCGTCAACCCCGAGAACGTACTCGCCGTGCTGTCGCAGGCGGAGGTCAATAAGCTGTGTTCGGCCCGCCAGGGGCCACTGTTCGACACTTTCCGGCGCTGCGCGCTCGCCGCGCTGACCAGCGGCCTGGAAACCGACAATGCCCGCGAACTGCTGGATGCCCATGCAAACTTCCAGGTCAGCTTCGAGCAGGTTGACCGTGGCCTGCGGCTGCACCTGCGCAATGCGCCGGCCCATGCCTTCGTTGACGGGGTGATGATTCGGGGCATCCAGCAGCAGCTCTTTGCCGTGCTGCGCGACATCGTCTACATCGCCGGCGAGTTGACCCAGCGCGAGCGCTTCGACCTCAGCAGCCCGGCCGGTATCACCGATTCGGTGTTTCACATCCTGCGCCACGCCGGACTGCTGCGGCCGGGCCCCCAGCGCGGGGTCACCGTGTGCTGGGGCGGGCATTCGATAGATCGGGTCGAGTACGACTACTGCAAGGAAGTGGGCTACCAGCTGGGTTTGCGCGCCATGGACATCTGCACCGGCTGCGGGCCGGGCGCGATGAAGGGGCCGATGAAAGGGGCGACGATCGCGCACGCCAAGCAGCGCATCGGCGACGCGCGCTACATCGGGATCACCGAGCCCGGCATCATTGCCGCCGAGGCGCCGAATCCGATCGTCAGCGACCTCGTAATCATGCCGGACATCGAGAAGCGCCTGGAGGCTTTCGTGCGCCTCGGGCACGGGGTGGTGATTTTCCCGGGTGGCGTCGGCACGGCGGAGGAAATTCTCTACCTGCTCGGAGTGCTCGCGCATCCCGACAACCGGGAAATCCCGCTGCCCCTCGTGCTGACGGGGCCGGCGGACAGTGCCGGCTATTTCGCGCAGCTCGACGCCTTCATTCGGGGCATCCTCGGCGAGCACTTCGCCGCGCGCTACGAAATCATCGTCAACGACGCGCCGCGCGTGGCCGTCCGGATGCGGCGCGGTGCCGAGGACGTGATGCGTTTTCGCGATGCCAACGACGATGCCGCTTACTTCAACTGGTCGCTGCGCATCGATCCGCGTTTTCAGCAGCCCTTCACCGCCACGCATGAGGCGATGAAATCCCTGCGCCTCGATCGCGATCTGCCGGCACATGAACTGGCGTGCAATCTGCGTCGCGCGTTCTCCGGCCTCGTCAGCGGCAATGTGAAGGAAGATGGCATTCGCGCGGTCGAGCAGCACGGACCCTTCGAGCTGCGCGGCGAGCGCGCCATCATCACGGCGCTCGACGACCTGCTGCGCGGCTTCGTTGCGCAGGGCCGCATGCGCCTCGCCGGCCGCGAATACACGCCCTGTTACCGCCTCGCGGGCTGATGGGGCTGCAACGGCCGGACACAGTGTCAAATTTATTCTCTTCTTACTCTTTTCTCGGTGTGCTCGGTGTGCTCGGTGGCATATTCGGTGAACGTCAGCAGACAGCCATGTTCAGCGGGGATCCTCGCGATGCCGCGACCGATCTACTCGTAGCCCGTCATCTCAAGGTAGCCGAGGCCGCGTTTGGCGGTGCCGTCGCGCACGTCGACCTGGCCTTCCCAGTAGCGCAAATCGCCCGTCCATTCCTGCGCATCGAGACGTGACTGAAGCTCGAGATCGAGTGGCGCGCGCGGAATCTGCACGCGCCAGGCGACCGGATAGTGGATGTCGGTGCGCGGGCTGCGCCACCAGCGCACGGGCGTCATGCTGACCTCGGTCGCTGCCAGCATCTGCGCGCTGCCATCGGCTGCGATCAGCAGCCCGCGGCTGTGCGGATCGACGCTGCCGTCGAGCCGGCGCAGGCGATAGAAAGTCAACTCGCGACCGTCATCGAACTGCAGCGCGAACCAGTCCCAGCCCGCCTGATCCTCACCCAGCGCGCTGGTGCCCCATTCGTGGTCCAGCCACGCCGTGCCGGCCACCGTGCTGTCTGCAGCACCCCGTCGCAGCTTGCCGACGGCAGCGAGTCGTGGCATCGAGTAGTAATGCGACGCATTGCCGGCCGCGTCACTCTTGCGCGAATAGCCCTGGTCGCCCTGTAGCACCAACGGCTTCGTCGGCGTCAGCGTCAGGCTCAGTGACCGCGCGGCGGTTTCTGCGTGCAGTTGCCAGCGCCCCGACCCGTCTGCGTCCTGCGCCAGTTGCCAATCTTTCAGCCAGACGCGGGGTGTCGTGGCGTCAGCCCCGGCGAGATCGAGTGCGGCGCGCGCCCGTCGGCTGGCGTGGTGAAAACGCATGCCCTCGCTGTCCGTCAGCGCAAAGTGCGCCAGCACGATGTCGCGGCTGCGCCAGCGCGATGCGGAGGCGACGGCCTGCGGCATCAGCGCGTAACGAAAGAACGTCAGCTGAAAGCCAAACGCCCGCGCCGTTGCGTCGCGCAGATGGCCGGTGACATACCACCACTCGTGCCGATACGCCGGATGCGCGGCGTGATCGCGCGGAAACCCGAACGGGCGTGGACCGGTCACGCGCTTAAAGCCGGCATGCTGCTCGCCGTCGCGCAGCAGTGCGCTCACGCCACGGGGCGCGGCGGGATCCCGCCGCCACCAGCGCGCGCCGCCGGCGGCGGCGAGGCCGCCGAGCCCGAGCCACAACAGGCGCCGGCGATCAATCATTGCGCAACACGCTGGCCGGAGTTTGCCGCGTGGCCCGCCACGCCGGATAACCGGCGGCCAGCAGGGCGGCGCACACGGCCGACACCCACGCGCCGACGATGGCCGGCCATGGCAGGTGCAGACTCATCGTCCAGCCGAAGGAGCGCACGTTGATCACCTCGATCAGCAGCAGCGCGAGCACCAGCCCAACCGGCACGGCGAGGCTCGCCGCGACACTGCCGGCGGCCAGGGTCTGCAGCAGCACCACGCGCAGCAGTTCGACACGGCTGAAGCCCAGGGCGCGCATCAGGGCATAGTCCGTCAGGCGCTCCATCTGCTGTGCCAGCAGCGCCGACACAATGCCGACGAAGGCCACGCCGAGCGCAAGCAGACGTAACAGATCGGTGACAGCGAAGGTCTGATCGAAGACCGCCAGCGACAGCGCGCGCAGGCTCGCATTCGACTGCAGACGCAGGCCCGGCGTCGCGCCGACGGCGTTGCGCAAAGCGGCTTCGAGTGCCGCGGCGCTCACGCCCGGTGCGGCATACACCCCGAGACCGTCGTCATCACGCGCCGCGAAATGGCGCAGGTAGGTATCACGGCTCATCGCCACGCTGCCGCGCTCGCTCGCATAGTCGCGATAGACCGCCGTCACCCGGAATGAGACGGTGCCCGCGCGCGTGTCGATGCGCAGCCGATCGCCCGGCGCCAGCCCGTGATGATAGGCAAAGGGTTCGGTGATCATCACGCTGTCAGCATGCCAGTCCGTCCACACGGCGTTCGCACTGCCCGCGACAAACTGAAAGCCCGGACGGGCCGCCGTCGGCAGATCGTAGGCCAGCAGTTGAATGCGCCCCTGGTCTGCCCGCGCGGAGCTGCGCACGACCGCACTCGTGGCGCCGACCGCCGGCAGCGCGTCAATCTGCGTGCGCACGGCGGCCAGCGGCTGCCCGCCTGCGGCTGCGCGGGTGGGCAGACTGACATAGATGTCCGCGCGCAGCAGCGCGGCAAGCCAGTCCGTCACGGAGACGCGAAAGCTCGCGATCATCACGGTGATTGCGATGCCGGTGGCGCAGGCCACCATCAGGGCCGCCGCCGCGAGCCCCGCACGATGACCGTGCACACTCAAGGCACGGAGCGCCAGCACTGAGGGGGTCGGATGTCGCGGCCCGGCGGACAGTCCGGCGGCGCCGCGCGCGAGCAGCCAGGGCACGAGCAGGGCCGCGCCGGCGAGGCAGGCGAACAGCGCGCCGAAGCCTGGCAGCAAGGCGCGCGTCGGCAGCGCGAGCAGCACGGCGGCCAGCGCCCACGCGGCCAGTGCGAACCGGATCAACCGGGGGTAATGGGGATGCCGTGCCGCGCGGCCGGCGTCGCCAGCCGCCGCGCGCGTGACGGCCACTATCGGCGGTAACGCCGCGACCAGCGTCGCGGCGAGGCCCAGCGTCGCGATGCTGGCCAGCAGCCACGGCGACGTGGCGACCTCAGTGATCGCCGCGCGGTAGTACAGATCGTTGATCGTGCGCGCGACGTGTTCGAGCAACAGGCCAGCGATCCCGCGCCCGAGCAGCAGACCTGCGGCGCAGCCCGTGATGCCGAGCACCAGTGCCTCGCACAGCAGTACCGTGAACAGTTCCCGCCGCGACACGCCGAGCGCGCGCAAGCGACCGAACAGCGGCCTGCGTTGCAGGACGAGAAAGCTCGAGGTGTTGTAGATCAGGAACATGCCGACCATGAGCGCGAGCAAGCTGAGTGCGGTGAGATTGACGTCGAACGCATGCGTCATCTCGCGCGCCGCGCCGAGCCGTGTGGCGTTCGACGTCAGCCGCCAGCCGGTTGGCAGGCTCGCCCGCAGCGCGCGCGCGCTGCGATGTGCTGGCGACAGCGCGACTTCGATGCTGCTCAACTGGCCGGCGAGTCCCAGCACTTCCTGCGCACTCGCGATATCCATCACCAGCATGTCGTCGGCTGGACCGCCGGCCTGCGCGGCGGGGGCGAGGCCGATGATCTCGAGCGTTGCACTGCGTGCGCCGATCTGCACGGTGAGCGCGTCATCACGAGTGACGCCGAGCTGGCTCGCCGTCGTCGTGTTGACGAGTGTGCTGCCGGGCGTGCCGAGAAAGCGCATGAGATCGAAAATCTGACCGAGCCGCGCGCCGGTATCTCCGGTTTGCCATTCAGCGAGCGGATCGATGCCGACGATCTGCAGCGCCCGTGGCGGCGTGCCCGGCAGCATGACCTCGCCGCTGACAACGGGTGCGAAGCGCAGGCGCGGCCAGCGCAAGGCAAGGGCGGCGTAGGCCTGTTCATCGAGTCGACCGTCGGCGGACTCGATGCGATGCGTCGATGGTCCGATCAGTGAGCGCTGCGCATAGCCCAGCGCCTGCCGGGCGCTGGCCTGTGTCAGTTGCACCGCGCAGACCACCGCCACGCCGAGCGCAATGCCGAGCAGCGCAAGGCCGAGTTGCCACGGATGTCTCAACAGATGGCGCGCGGTCGCGCGCAGCAGCAGGGTGTTCACGACGCGTTGACGAGATGTCCGTGATCGAGCCGCAGCACGCGATCGGCGACCGCGCAGGCATCGGTGCTGTGCGTGGCCATGATCAAAGTACGGCCGCTTGCGCGCACGAGTTCGACGAACAGCGCGAGCACGTCGCGCGCCGATTCCTCATCGAGATTACCGGTGGGCTCGTCGGCGAGCACGAGCAGGGGTTCATGCACCAGGGCGCGTGCGATCGCGACGCGCTGCTGTTCGCCGCCGGACAACTGATCGGCAAAGCGCGCCGCTTTGCCGGCCAGACCAAGCCGCTGCAGCAGTCGCTCACAGCGGCCATCGTCTGCGATGCCGTTGAGTTGCAGCGGCAGCAGCAGGTTCTCGCGCACGCTCAGCGTTGGCAGCAGGTTGTAAGCCTGGAATACGAAACCGATGGCGCGCCGCCGGAAGCGCGCCCGGGCTTCTTCGTCGAGCGCGCCGAGATCGGTCCCGCCCACCTCGAGTGTGCCGGCCGTGGCGCGGTCCATGGCGCCGAGCAGGTGCAGCAGCGTCGACTTGCCGGAGCCGCTGCGCCCCAGAATGACCACGAACTGCCCGCGGTCGACGCGCAGGTCTAGGTCATGCAGCACGCGTGAGCGCAGGTCGCCGGCGCCATAGTCCATGCAGAGCCCACAAGCCGCGACGACCGGAATGGCATTCATCCTGCCAGCGTACGCAGCCAAGCCAGGGCGAGCAAACAGGGGGCGTTGGCGCCGGGCATGTGAAGGGGGAGGGGCCTTGGGCGAGGCGGGTTGTTCCCGGAGAAAGGGATGCTCTTTTCAGGTGCGTTCCGCGCCAGGCGACGCCCGCTGATGGCGCGCGCAGCCTCGCGCTGAAGGGCGGCGACCGGCGGAGATCGAGGAAATACGGCGCTGGCACGCTTCTCGCAAAACCAATTCCGAAGGACCGGCGGTGAAGGCAAGGCGCCGCAGGATTCAAATATACGAATGGGTCGCTAGGGTTCCGACTCGCCGATGCGGGTGACTGGTCCGAGAGCAACCGACCTCTCCTCAGGAGGTTACACGGCGGGACAAAAGCCCGGGAGGTCACTAGCCAGGTCCTCCTGCGTGCACGTTACTGCCGATTCACGATCTGAGGAGACATGCCATGTTGAGTTCCATTGTCACTTTCACCCGCCGTCGTGCCACGCTGGTATTGCTGTGCGCACTCAGCCTGCTGGCCTTGAGTGGTCCTGTCGCAGCCGCTGAAGCGAAGCAGAAGTTCAAGATCGCCTGGACCATCTATGTTGGCTGGGTGCCGTGGGACTACGGCGAAACCTCCGGCATCATCAAGAAGTGGGCAGACAAGTACGGCATCGAAATCGAGGTCGTCCAGCTCAACGACTATGTCGAATCAATCAACCAGTACACGGCAGGCGCCTTTGACGGCTGCGTGATGACGAATATGGATGCGTTGACGATTCCCGCCGCGGGCGGCGTTGACTCCACGGCTTTGATTGTCGGCTCATTCTCCAACGGCAACGACGGAATCATCCTCAAACGCAAGTCGGACCTGGCGGCAATCAAGGGCCAGTCGGTGAATCTGGTCGAGCTTTCCGTGTCCCACTACCTGCTGGCGCGGGCGCTCGAAAGCATTGGTTCGAGTGAAAAGGACATCACGGTCGTCAACACCTCGGACGCTGACATCGTCTCGGCGGCTGCCGCCAAAGACGTCACCGCGCTCGTGACCTGGAATCCGCAGTTGGCCGAAATCGTAAAGATGCCGGACACGCACATCGTCTATGACTCGGCGAAGACGCCGGGCGAAATCATCGACCTGATGGTCGTCAACACCGGCACGTTGGCCGCGAACCCGGCGTTCGGCAAGGCGATGGCCGGCGCGTGGTACGAAATCATGTCGATCATGACGCAGAACGATGCAGCGGGCCTCGCCGTGCGCACCACGCTGGGCACGGTGTCGGGCACCGATCTCGCCGGCTATGACAGCCAGTTGAAGACCACGCGCCTGTTCTCGTCGGCCGCCGATGCCGTCGCGTTTGCGCAGAGCGCGGACGTACAGAAGACGATGAAGAGCGTCGCCAAGTTTTCCTTCGAGCATGGTCTGCTCGGCGAAGGCGCGAGCAGCGAGGATTTCATTGGCGTCGGCTATCCGGGTGGCGCGGTGACCGGCGACAAGGCGAACGTGAAGTTCCGCTTTGACGACACCTACATGAAGATGGCCGCAGAGCACAAGCTCTGAGCCACGGGACGCGGGCAGAGCGCCGGATCATGAAACGACTGATCAACCTGCAGCCGCCGCGGATCTGCGCGGTCATGCTGGCGCTGCTGCCCTTCGTCTTCGCGTTCTTTGCGTACGTGAGCTTCTCGAATGAGCGGCTGATGGCGAACCCCAACGATAAACTGCTGCCGGCGATGTCGAGCTTCGGGGCGGCCATTGAACGCATGGCGCTGGTGCCGAGCAAGCGCAGCGGGGAACTGCTGTGGTGGGTCGACACCGCGTCCAGTCTGCGGCGGCTCGGCACGGCCGTCGTCATCAGCTCCGCCATCGGGCTGGTGGTCGGGATTGCGCTCGGTGCCCTGCCGCTGGTCAGCGCCGGCATGTCACCGTTCGTCGCCAGTCTGTCGATGATTCCCCCCATGGCGGTGCTGCCGATTCTGTTCATCGTGTTCGGGCTGGGTGAACTGTCGAAGGTGGTGCTGATCGTTTTCGGTATCGCGCCGGTCATTGCGCGCGACATCCAGGGCCGCGTGCGGGAGATTCCGCGCGAACTGATCGTCAAGGCCCAGACGCTCGGCGCTTCGACCTGGCTCGTGATTCTGCGCGTGGTGCTGCCGCTCGCGTTGCCGAGACTCATCGATGCGGTACGCCTGTCGCTGGGGGCGGCGTGGCTGTTCCTGATCGCCGCTGAGGCAATCGCCGCGACCGACGGCCTCGGTTACCGCATCTTTCTCGTGCGCCGTTATCTCGCGATGGATGTGATCCTGCCCTACGTCCTCTGGATCACCGTGCTCGCGTTCACGATGGACCGCCTCTTGCGCTTCCTGGGCCGCAAGGCTTTCCCCTGGCACCACGCGGGCGCGTCCGTATGAACACGCAAGTGCCCCTGATCGAAGCGCGCAATGTCTGGAAGCAGTATGGGGACAATGTGGTCCTCGAACGGCTCAACCTGCGTATCGAGGAAGGCGAGTTCTGCGCGGTGGTCGGCGCGTCCGGTTGCGGCAAGACGACCTTCCTGCGCATGGTGCTCGGCGAGGAGCCGCCTGATCGCGGCCAGATCCTGCTCGCTGGCCAGCCGCTGCGGATGGAGCCCGACGCCGAACGCGGCATCGTCTTCCAGCGCTATTCGGTGTTTCCGCATCTGACGGTGCTTGGCAACGTGATGCTGGCGCGCGAACTGAAGGGCTCGAAAGTGCTGGGCCGCCTGTTCGGGGCGCGGCGACGCGCGGCGCAGGAAGAAGCGCTCGCGCTGCTCTCGCAGGTGGGCCTCGACAATGCGCAGGACCGCTATCCGAGCGAACTGTCCGGCGGCATGCAGCAGCGCCTCGCGCTTGCGCAGTCTCTGATTGCGCGGCCGCGGATCCTGCTGCTCGACGAACCCTTCGGCGCACTCGACCCCGGGATCCGTCATGACATGCACAAGCTCGTCACGACATTGTGGCGAGAACACCAGTTGACCATCCTGATGATCACGCACGACCTGAAAGAAGGTTTCGCGCTCGGCACGCGCCTGTTCGTCTTCGACAAGGTCCGCGCGGATCCGCAGGCCCCCGATGCCTATGGTGCGCGGGTCACCTATGATCTGCCCCTGAACAAATCCGTGCCGGCGCTCGCGCCGGCGTGAGCGCATGGATGAGATGAGATGACGTATACGCCGCCATTGCCCGGCACGCTTGTCAGGACCGAACGCGTGCCCGGCGCGCGCCACTGGTCGGTTGAACTGCGACGCGACTATGCGCTGCGCCTCACGGATCTCGACGGGGGCGCGAACTGCGCCGCGCTGTTTTATAACTCGCGGAACTTCCTCGAACGCTACAACATGGCCGATACGCTGAAGGGACAGCACACCGCGTTCCTGACCCGCGGCCATTGCCTGTATTCGGACATGGGCCGGATTCTGGTGTCGATCACGCAGGACACGTGCGGCTGGCACGATGCCTTCTGCGGCGTCGGCAACGCCGCGCTGACGGCGGCGCGTTACGGTGCGCTGAACTATCAGCAGGCCCGCAATGAATGCCATCGCAACGGACGCGATGGGTTGCTGGTCGAGCTGGGCAAATGGGGCATGGGCCCGCCGGATCTGGTCGCGAATGTGAACTTCTTCAGCAAGGCGGCCGTGGATGTGACGGGCGACATCCGGTTTGTGCCGGGGCACTCGCCGGCCGGCAGTGTGGTAGCGCTGCGCGCCGAGATGGACACGCTCGTGGTGCTCGACACCTGCCCGCATCCGCTCGACCCGTCGACGCACTGGCAACCGAAGCCGGTGCAGTGCGAGATCGTGTATGTCGGGCCGGCGGGCGCTGATGATCCTTGCCGCCTGTCGCGCCCCGAGAACGCGCGCGGTTTCGACAACACCGCACGCTATCACTGTCAGCATGACCATGGCCGCCAGCGGGAAGGGCCGCACGCATGAGCATCCTCGCCAGCAGACTCGATCCCGTGCACGCCGTATTCCAATGTGATGTGCCGGCCGGCGATGCATGGCTGCACCGCCTGGCGGCGGGGCAGACGCTGCGCATGCTCGATCTCGAGGGCAATCAGGCGGTCGACACGCTGTTCTTCAACGCCGCGGATCCGGCCGAGCGCTACAGCGCGCAAGACACGATCCGCGCCCAGGGCAATCTGTACCTGACCGCGGGCACACAGCTCCTGTCGAACGAAGGGCGCGTGATGTTGACGATCACCGCCGACACCTGCGGCCGTCATGACACGCTCGGCGGCGCCTGCGCGGCGGAGAGCAACCAGATCCGGTACGCGCTCGACAAGTGGCCGATGCACAGTTGTCGCGACAGCTTCCTGCTGGCCTGTGCGCACTCACGCGGTCTGCTGACGAAGCGGGATCTTCCGGCCAACATCAATTTCTTCATGAACGTGCCGGTGACGACCGAGGGCAGACTGAGCTTCGAGGACGGCATTTCGGATGCCGGGAAGTACGTCGAGATGCAGGCCGCAATGCCCGTACTCGTGCTCGTGTCGAACTGTCCGCAGCTCAACAATCCGTGCAATGCCTACAACCCGACGCCCATCCGCATGCTGGTCTGGGATTGACGCACGGCCGGCCGCGGGACGACCCGCTGCCATGACATTCACGCGGGACGGCCCGCGACTATGCCAGGGGTCTTGCTGTGTTCAAAAAGGTTCTGATCGCCAATCGTGGTGCTATCGCGTGTCGCATCGCGCGCACTTTGCGCCGCATGAATGTCGGCGTCGTTGCGGTGTATACGCGGGCCGATGCCGATTCACGCCACGTCAGCGCAGCCGACGAAGCCGTCTGTATCGGTGAGGCGCTGGCCGCCGAGAGCTATCTCGACTTCGGCAAGATCATCGAAGTCGCGCGCCGGACCGGGGCCGAGGCGCTCCATCCTGGCTACGGCTTCCTGTCCGAGAACGCGAACTTCGCCGAGGCCTGCGCCGCGGCAGGCCTCGTGTTCATCGGGCCCACCCCGTCACAACTGCGCGATTTCGGCCTGAAGCACACGGCGCGTGCGCTGGCGGAGGCCAGCGGCCTGCCCTTGCTGCCCGGCACCGGCCTGCTGGCCGATGTGCAGGCTGCGGCCGAGGCCGCGGCGGTCATCGGCTATCCGGTGATGCTGAAGAGCACGGCGGGTGGCGGTGGCATCGGCATGCAGCTGTGTCGTGACGCGGCAACGCTGGCGAGCGCCTTCGAGTCCGTGCAGCGCCTGTCGCGCAGCAACTTTGCCGACAGCGGCCTGTACCTCGAGAAGTTCGTTGAGCGCGCGCGCCATCTCGAGGTGCAACTGTTCGGCGACGGGCAGGGCGGGGTGCTCGCCCTCGGCGAGCGCGACTGCTCCCTGCAGCGGCGCAACCAGAAGGTGGTGGAGGAAACCCCGGCGCCCGGACTGAGCGACGACACGCGTCGCGCGCTCGCCGCGCAGGCGGTCGTGCTCGGCCGCTCGGTGCATTACCGCTCGGCCGGCACCGTCGAGTTCGTGTACGACTGCGCCACCGATCACTTCTATTTCCTCGAAGTGAACACGCGCCTGCAGGTCGAGCACGGCGTGACTGAAATGGTGACGGGGGTCGACATCGTCGAGTGGATGGTGCGGCTCGCGGCCAGCGAACTGCCGCCAATCGAGACGCTGGTTCCGACGTCGCGCGGCCATTCGATCCAGGCGCGCGTGTATGCCGAAGATCCGGCCAAGCACTTTCAGCCGGCGGCGGGGCTGCTGACCGAAGTCGTGCTGCCGGCTGATGCGCGCTGCGATACCTGGGTCAGTGCCGGCGTCGAGGTGTCGCCGTTCTACGATCCGATGCTCGCCAAAATCATCGTGCACGCGCCGACCCGCGAGGCGGCGCTCGACAAGCTGGCCGCGGCGCTCGCCGCGAGCCGCTTCGCGGGCCTCGAAACCAACCTGGACTATCTGCGTTCGGTCATCGCGAGCCCCGTGTTGCGCGAGGGGCGGCAGATCACCGCGACGCTCGCGAGCCATGCCTACCGTGCACGCACGCTGGATGTGCTCGCGCCGGGGACGGACACCACCGTCCAGGATCATCCGGGCCGCCTCGGCTACTGGGATGTCGGCGTGCCACCATCAGGTCCGATGGACGATTACGCCTGCCGGCTGGCGAACCGGCTCGTCGGCAATGCGCACGCCGCCGCCGCGCTCGAGATCACGGTCACCGGCCCGACGCTCCGCTTCAACACGGCGGTGACGATCGCACTGACCGGCGCGCAACTCGCTGCGGAAGTCGATGGTCAGCCGGTCGCGTGGTGGACGCCGGTGGAGTTACCGGCCGGCAGCGTGCTCAAACTCGGCGCGGTCAGCGGCGGCGGCGTGCGCGCCTATCTCGGCGTGCGCGGCGGCATCGACGTGCCGCGCTACATGGGCAGCCGTGCCACCTTCACGCTGGGCCGTTTCGGCGGCCACGGTGGCCGCGCGCTGCGCCTGGCCGACGTGCTGCACATCGGCGATGACATCGCCGGGCCGCCGGCGGCCGCCTCCCTCGCGGCGCAGGCGCCGGTGTATACGCCGGCGTGGACGCTGCGAGTGATCTACGGCCCGCACGGCGCGCCTGACTTCTTCCAGCCTGAAGACATCGACATGCTGTTGGCGACGGCCTGGGAAGTGCACTACAACTCGAGCCGCACGGGCGTGCGCCTGATTGGTCCGAAGCCGCGCTGGGCTCGGACCGATGGCGGTGAGGCGGGTCTGCATCCGTCGAACCTGCACGACAACGCGTATGCGATCGGCGCGGTCGACTTCACCGGCGACATGCCCGTGATCCTCGGCCCCGACGGCCCCAGTCTCGGCGGCTTCGTATGCCCGGTGACGGTGATCGCGGCCGATCGCTGGTGTCTCGGCCAGTTGCGGCCGGGTGACCGCGTGCGCTTCGCGCCGGTCAGCCAGGACACCGCGCGCGCGCTTGCCGATGCGCAGACGGCGGCCATCGCCGCCCTCGCGCCGACGCTCCCGGCGTGGCAGACAGCCATGCCGGCTGCGGCGCCGATTGCGCGTTACGCGGCACCGAACCCGCACGACGAGATCGTGATCCGGCCGGCCGGCGACGAATACCTGCTGATCGAGTTCGGGCCGCTGGTGCTCGACATTCCACTGCGCTTCCGTGCCCAGGCCCTGTGGCAGCGGATGAAAGACAGCGGCCTGGCGGGCATCGTCGATCTGACCCCGGGCATTCGCTCGCTGCAAGTGCATTTCAATCCGCGCCAAATCTCGCAGGCGAGCCTGCTGCGCGCACTCGAGGCGATGGTCGGCGATCTGAAGCGCACGACGCTCGACGAAGTGCCGTCGCGCATCGTGCATCTGCCGCTGGCCTGGGACGATCCGTCGACGCGGCTTGCGATCGACAAATACACGCAGTCGGTGCGGCCGGATGCCCCGTGGTGCCCGAGTAATATCGAGTTCATCCGTCGCATCAACGGGCTGGCCGACGAGCAGGCCGTGCGCGATATCGTCTACGGCGCGTCCTATCTCGTGATGGGGCTCGGCGACGTCTATCTTGGCGCGCCGGTCGCTACGCCGCTCGATCCGCGGCATCGCCTGGTCACGACAAAATACAACCCGGCCCGCACCTGGACGCCGGAGAACGCGGTGGGCATCGGCGGCTCGTATCTGTGCATCTACGGCATGGAAGGGCCGGGCGGTTATCAGTTCGTCGGGCGTACCCTGCAGATGTGGAACCGCTACCGGCAGACGGCGGCGTTTACGCAGCCATGGCTGCTCCGTTTCTTCGATCAGATCCGCTTCTTCCCGGTCAGCCCCGAAGAACTCGTACAGATCCGCGAGGATTTCCCGCGCGACCGCTATCCGCTGCGCATCGAGGACACGACTTTCAGCCTGTCGCGCTACGAGACCTTTCTCGCCGAGAACCAGGCATCCATTGCGGGTTTCAAGGCCACCCGGCAGGCCGCTTTCGAAGCCGAGCGCGCGCGCTGGGCGGCGGCCGGGCAGGATCTCGTGGCAGACGACGGCCTCGCGGTCGCGGCGGAGGCGGACGAGTCGGCCCTCGCCGAGGGTGAACGCGGGGCCAGCACGCAGGTGCACGGCAGCGTGTGGCAGGTGCTTGTCGAACCCGGGCAACGCGTGGCGGCCGGTGACACGCTGCTGGTCGTTGAATCGATGAAGATGGAGATTGCCGTGGTCGCCGAACATGCGGGCACGGTGACGCGTTTGCTGTGCAGGCCGGGCCTGCATGTCGCGCCCGGCCAGACCCTGCTCGTGCTCGGCGATTGATGCCGCCATACCGGAGAGCGCATAGATGGATATCTCGATCGGGGGCCTGCTTGAGGCCTATACCGCCGGCACCCTGACCCCGCGCGCCGCGCTGCAGGCTGTGCGCGCGCGGATCGACGCCACGCGCGAGCATCAGGCGTGGATCTGTGTGCTGGACGACGTGGCGCTGGAACCGTATCTCGCCAGGCTCGACGGCACGAGCCCCGCGGCGTTGCCGCTGTACGGCATTCCGTTCGCGATCAAGGACAACATCGATCTCGCCGGCATCCCGACCACCGCCGCCTGTCCGGCCTATGCGTATACGCCGACGGTCTCGGCCAGCGTCGTTGCGCGCCTGATCGACGCCGGCGCGATGCCGATCGGCAAGACGAATCTCGATCAGTTCGCCACCGGCCTCGTCGGCACGCGCTCGCCATATGGCATCACGCGTAACGCCTTCGACCCCGGCTATCTGTCCGGTGGTTCGAGTGCCGGATCGGCGGTAGCCGTGGCGCTGGGCCTGGTCTCGTTCGCCTTGGGCACCGACACGGCAGGCTCGGGCCGCGTGCCGGCGGCGTTTAACAATCTGCTCGGCATAAAGCCCACGCGCGGCCTGTTGAGTGCACGCGGGGTGGTGCCGGCCTGTCAAAGCCTTGACTGCGTCTCGGTGTTCGCGCTCGACGCAGCGGACGCGCAGCGCGTGATGGCGGTTGCCGCAGTGTTCGATGCCGCCGATCCGTACGCCCGGCCGTCTCCTGCACCGCCGTCACCCCGCGCGAATATCGTCGTCGGCGTGCCTGCGGTGCTGGAGACGGCTGGCGACATGGAAACGCAGCGTGCCTTTGACCGCGCCATCGGTGCCCTGGAAGCGCAGGGCGCGGTGATCCGCGAGATCGACCCGGCGCCGATGCTGGCGGCGGCCCGCCTGCTCTATGCAGGGCCCTGGGTCGCCGAGCGCTATGCGGCAATCCGCGAGTTTATCGAGGCGCAACCCGAGGCCCTGCATCCAGTGACGCGCGCGATCATCGAACCGGCAGCGGGCCGCAGCGCGGCCGACTGTTTCGACGCCTTGCATCGCCTGCAGGCCCTGAAGCGCGCGTCGGATGCCGTCCTCGCGACGGTCGACTGCATCATGATGCCGACGGCACCGACGATTTTCCGCATCGACGACGAACAGCGTGAACCGATCGCGCGCAACTCGACACTCGGCCACTACACGAACTTCGTGAATCTGCTCGACTACGCAGCGGTGGCGGTGCCGGCCGGTTTCGCCGCCAATGGCCTGCCCTATGGCGTCACGTTGTTCGGCCCGGCGTTCAGTGACGACAGCCTGCTCGTGTACGCCGATCGCCTGCATCGCGCGCTGGGCATCCCGGTGGGGATGAGCGCGCGCCTGCCGGCACCGCTGGCGCCGCGCACCGCGACAGATTCACTCAGGATGGTGGTCTGCGGCGCGCACATGTCCGGTCTGCCGCTGAATCATCAGTTGACCGATCGCGGCGGCAGCCTCGTGCGGGCAACGACGACCGCCGCCTGCTATCGCCTGTATGCGCTGCCCGGCGGCCCGCCGCTGCGGCCGGGTCTCGTGCGGGTGGCCGCAGGCGGCGCACCGGTGGCGGTTGAAATCTGGGCCCTGCCGCTGCCGACGGTCGGCAGCTTTCTCGCCGGTATTCCGGCGCCACTCGCGATAGGCAGCGTCATGCTCGAGGACGGTACGAGCGAGAAAGGCTTCGTCTGCGAAGCGATCGGGATTGAGGGTGCCGAGGACGTGACCGTCCACGGCGGCTGGCGGGCGGCCCTGGCTGCGCGCCAGCCGGGTGGCTGACGCGCGCCCTTCAGGCAGCGCGACGTCGCATGCAGGCCGACATCCGCGGCGCGCACGCCAGCAACGGCAGCGCAGCCGCAAGCCGCACGACAGTTGCGGCGATGACGCCGGCAATCAGCCTGTGCGCGGTTGTCGTGGGGCGCAGCCCGTCCCAGAAGAAGCATGCATCCGGGTTCGAACAGCCCGTTGTCGCGGGCTGAAAATGGCAGGGCTGGGTGATGTTGCTGAAGCCGAAATCGCCGGGATGATCGAGCACGGTAGTGATCAGCGCATGCACGCCCAGCGTCAGGCTGTCGATGGTCGGTGATGCACGGAGAACACGGAGAAAAGTCAGAGCAGGGCTGTGATGGCGAGAGACGGTCACGGGCCGGAGCCGGCCGGGCTACCCGGGCGGCGCCCGCCCGCCCTGCATGCTCTTTACCTTCTTCGGTGTTCTCCGTGCCTTCGTGGCTGAATTCATTCAGCTCATCATTCCGCACCAACAGATGGTCGACGAAGTGCACCGCACCGCCGGTGGCAACCGAATCATCCGACGGCGCATCGGGGTGGCCTATGCGGCGGATCCGAGGCTGGCGGCAAATCTGCTTTGGCATCAGCTGCAGACCCTCGCGCCGGTCGCGACGCCCCCTGCGCCGCAGGTCGGCCTCGCTGCGTTCCAGGCGACCGCCATCGCCCTCAGTTACCGCTAATGGGTGCCCAGCGGCGTGTACTTCGAAACCCGGCACGCGGTGAACGAGGCCATTTTTTCAGCGCTCAAGGGGGCCTGGGTCGACATCCTGCCGCAGCGCGAAATCCATCTGCTACAGGCGGGCTGACGCGCAGTTACGCGCCGCCGGAGGGCGCCCGGACGCGCCCTACGCCGCGCCGAATCTCGCCGCGTGCACGGTCTCCGCTCATTTGTAGTGCGGGCATCGATGGCATGCACCACCAGGGCGCGAAGAACTGCCCGTTGCCGGTCTGAAGTCACTGCCCAGGGCGCTGTCAGATACTGTAACGCGCTGACAGTTTTAGGCTTTTTTTGCGTGGCACGGTTGCTGCTTCACGTCCTTGCAACGCTACGCCGGGATCCCATTCGTGGACCTGGAGCGGGCGAAAAAACGACAGGAGGCCCTAGTCGGTTTCCGACTCGAAGCTAACCCGCGCTTACCAAGACTGAAGGAGACGGCGAATGACCTGGAAACCGCTGACAGCTGGCGCCGGTGCACAGCACCGAAGCGCACGGCTTAATTGGGGCCTCGTGATCACGAGCGTGATGCTGACACTGTTCTCGTGCGTGGCCTTCGGCCAGGACGCCGCTGCGCCCGCACCGACGATCGACAAGGGCGATACCGCCTTCATGATGTTGTGCACCATCCTCGTCATCATGATGGCGGTGCCCGGCTTGGCGCTGTTCTACGGCGGTATGGTGCGGGCCAAGAACATGCTGTCGGTTCTGATGCAGGTGTTCGTCGTTTTTTCGCTGCTGACGGTGCTCTGGGTCATCTACGGCTATAGCGTCGCGTTCTCCGGCGCCGGGACCTGGTTTGGCGGGTTCGAGCGCCTGTTCCTGGCCGGCATCAACGCCGATTCGCAAGCCGCCACCTTCAGCGATGGTGTGATGATTCCGGAATACGTGTTCATCGCATTCCAGTGCACGTTCGCCGCCATTACGCCGTGTCTGATCGTCGGCTCGTTCGCTGAGCGCATGAAGTTCTCGGCGGTGCTGATTTTCATTGTTATCTGGTTCACCTTCTCCTACCTGCCGATTGCGCGCATGGTGTGGTACACGGAAGGATTTATGTTCAAGAAGGGCGCGCTGGACTTTGCGGGCGGAACGGTGGTGCACATCAACGCAGGCATCGCGGGCCTCGTCGGCTCTTTTATGCTCGGCAAGCGACTGGGTTACGGCACGACGGCGATGGCGCCGCATAACCTGCCGATGGTCATGATTGGTGCGTCAATGCTGTGGGTGGGCTGGTTCGGCTTCAACGTCGGTTCGAACCTCGAAGCGAACCCTTACGCCGGACTGGTGTTCCTGAACACCTTCATCTGCACCGCCGCCGCGGTCTGTGCCTGGACTTTCGCGGAATGGATCATCCGGGGCACCCCGACGATGCTCGGCGGCGCCTCGGGTGCGGTCGCCGGTCTCGTCGCCATCACGCCGGCCTGCGGCGTCGTGGGGCCGATGGGCGCCATCGTGCTCGGCATCCTCGCCGGCCTGGTCTGCCTGTGGGCAGTCACCTGGCTCAAGCACGCGCTGGGCTATGACGACTCTCTGGATGTCTTTGGCGTCCACTGCGTCGGCGGCATCCTGGGCGCCATCCTGACCGGCGTGTTCGTCGCGCCGAGCCTCGGCGGTACCGGCATCGACGGCTATGCGATGGGCAGCCAGGTGATGACCCAGGTGCTGGGCATCGGCATCACGCTGGTGTGGTCGGGGGTGGTGGCCTTCATCGCTTACAAGATTGCCGATGTCACTGTCGGGCTGCGCGTCTCCGAAGATCAGGAACGTGAAGGCCTCGATACGGCCGAACATGGGGAACGGGCCTACGCCGCCTGACCTGCGCTGCAGTTTTTCTTCCTCTTCCTCCTCACGGGCGCCTCAGGGCGCCCGTTTTTTTGTCGATACAGGGGCTGGCGGGCCATGCCGCCGGGTGGTCCGAGGTCTTGGCGCACAACGGTGACGCTGCGACAAAAGATTGTTCCAGCTTCAGTTCTGAGGTTTACTTCAAGTTGTTTGTCAACCTGCGGCCAGCACGTTGCGGGTGGCCGTACCGGCCGGTGCCGGGCCGGTCCGACTGCCAGAGGGCGCATTGCATGAAGCTGTCCGTAGTTATTCCCGCGTACAACGAGCGTCAGACCATCGCCGCGTGCCTCGCACGCGTGGCGGCTGCACTGCCGGCTGTAGCGAAGGAAATCATCGTCGTTGACGACTGCTCCCGCGACGGCACCCGCGACTGGCTGGAACGCAATATCCGCGACTTCTCGGCCACGCAGTGTGCGCTGGTCGTCAACGCCGATGGCGACCTTGAGGTGCAGGCCGGCCCGAGCGCGAACGTCCAGATTCGCGCCCTATTCCATCAGCAGAATCAGGGCAAGGGAGGGGCGCTGCAGACCGGCCTGCGCGCCGTCAGCGGCGATGTCGTCGTGATTCAGGATGCCGATCTCGAGTACGACCCCGAAGACTGGCGCGAGATGTACGGGCTGATCGCCGACAAACGGGTCGCAGATGTCGTCTTCGGTTCGCGTTTCTACGGCCGGCCGCATCGCGCGCTGTACTTTCACCATTACATGGCGAACCGGCTCATCTCTTTCCTGTTCAACACGATGTACGACCAGACCCTCACTGACATCGAGGTCTGTTACAAGATGTTCACGCGTGAGGTGCTCGACACTTTGCGCATCACGGCGAACGATTTCGGCTTTGAAGTGCAGTTCAGCGCGCAGGTGGCGCGCGCCCGGCGCTGGCGCATCTATGAGCTCGGCATCAGCTATTACGGCCGCACTTACCTCGAAGGCAAGAAGATCAACTGGAAAGACGGCGTGAAGGCGTTGTGGTACCTGTTCAAGTACCGCTTCGAGTAAGGCCGCGGAGACCGCGACGAACACCCCCCTGAAACAGCTGGCAATCGGCGCCGGTGGCCTGGCGCTCGGCGGCGTGTTCCTGTGGCTCGCGTTGCGCTCCGTAGACACCGCCGCGATGGCGGACGCGCTGCGCGACCTGCGGCTGGAATATGTACTGCTGTCCTGCGCGCTGTACTGGCTGGGGCTTGCGTTGCGTGTGGGGCGCTGGCACGCGCTGCTGACGCAACTCGCGCCGGTGACGCCGCGCGCAGTGGGCGAAACGCTGCTCGTGGGCTACGCCGTCAACAATGTGCTGCCCGCCCGGCTTGGCGAACTGTTTCGCGCCGACTATGCAAAGCGCCGTTTCGGCCTGTCGCGCGCCGCGGTGCTCGGTTCCATCGTGATCGAGCGTGCCGCCGATCTGGCGGCCATTCTGTGCTGCCTCGCGCTCGGACTGGGCGTCAGCGACCTGACCGGCGGAGCAGGGCAGATCGACTTCGCGCGCCTGCTGCAGGTGTCGTGCGTAGTGATTGCCCTGTTGATCGGGGTGTTGCTCGGGCTGCGGGCGAGTGGCCATCTGCGAGTCGGTCTGCCGCCAGTCGCGCACCGCCTGCTGTGCGATCTCGGGTCCGGTCTGCGCTCGTTGAACCGTGGGACCTTGCAGCATACGGCGCTGCTGACCGCGGCAGTGTGGTTAGCGGAGGTGGCGGCGCTGTGGGCGATGCTGGCCGCGCTCGGGCTGTCCTTGTCGACGGCTGAGGCGATGCTCGTGCTGAGCGCAGCGTCGCTGAGCACGCTGATTCCGACTGCGCCAGGCTATCTCGGCACCTATCAACTTGTGTTCAGTGCCGCCCTGCCTGCCCTGGGGCTGTCGGCCACGTTGGGGGTGCTCGGGTCGGCGCTGATCCAGGTCTTTCTGTTCGGCTCCGTGACGCTTGCCGGGCTCGTGCTGTATCTCGCGCGATCGATGCATAATGCGCATCTCACCCGCAACGAGGCGCTGCCGAGTGGTACAGAATATCGCCCCCGCTGATTCCGGACTCGCGCTGCGCTTTCTCGGCGTTGGCAATGCACGGGCGTCTGCGCTGGGCAGTGCATCGGCCGTCCTCGAATGCGGTGCTACGCCGCGGCTGCTGATTGACTGCGGCCCGCGCACGCTGGATGACTACGCTGCGCATTACGCCGGTGAACTGCCCACCGCCGTGTTCATCACTCACCTGCACATGGACCACATCGGTGGCGTGGAGCAACTGTTCTATCGCACGTACTTCGAGCAACGCGGCCGCGTGCAGCTGTTCGTGCCGTGCGAACTGATCCCGGCGCTGCACTACAAGCTCGCCAATTCGCCGTTCGTGCTGAGCGAGGGCGGCGCCAATTTCTGGGATGCGTTCCGGCTCGTGCCGGTGGGCGACACGTTCTGGCTTGGCGATCTGCTGTTGCGGGTGTTTCCGGTGCGGCACAGTGGGTATCGCGCCGCCTTCGGGCTGATGCTGCCGGGCGCGTTCCTGTACAGCGGCGACACGCGGCCGATTCCGGAAGTGATCGACGCGTATGCGACAACCGATGAACCGCTGTTCCACGACTGCGGCCTGCATGGCTCGCCGGCCCACGCCGGCCTCGACGATCTGCGGCGCGAGTATTCGCCAGCGTTGCTGCGCCGGATCATTGCCTACCATTACGAGTCCGCCGAGGCCGGCACGAAGATCGAGGCCGCGGGCGTCACGCTCGCGCGACCGGGCCAGCGCTTCGCTTTACCGCCAGCCATTGCCGTCGAGGTGTGAGTCTGGCGCGGCGCAGCCGCCTGTCACGAAGATCCCGGGTTCCTCTGCGCCCATTTCGGGCGGCAGGTGATCGCGGGCACGGCGACCCGCTTACGGCCAACGGGCCCGGCGACCGTCATTTGTCGGCCAGTGAGAACGGCGTGAAGTGCGTGTCGCGGTCGTAGTGGTCCTCGCCTTCGCGGCGTTTGATCCAGTGCACGACCGCGTAGGTCGCCGGGGTCATCAGCACTTCGATGCTGACTTTGAAGATCCAGTTGAAGACCAGCACCTTGAACAGCGTCGCCGTCTGCCAGATGCCGTAGAACGCAATCGGGTAGAACACGAGGCTGTCGACGCCCTGGCCGACGATCGTTGAGCCGATGGTGCGGGTCCACAGCGCACGGCCCTCCGTCCACACTTTCATGCGCGCCATCACATAGGAATTCGTGAAGTCGCCGATCCAGAACGCGAGCATCGACGCGCAGACGATGCGCCAGGTGCCGCCGAAGACGGTTTCAAGCGCCGGCTGCAGCACCGCGTTGAAGGGCTCGGTCGGGCTCATCGGCAGGCCGACGACTATCATCGACATCCCGGTCGCGAACACCATCGCCGCAAAACCGGCCCAGATCACGCGCCGCGCGCGCGCAAAACCGTAGACCTCTGTCAGCACGTCGCCGAAGATATAGCTGACAGGAAAGAACAGGTTGCCGGCGCCGAAAATCAGCAAGGGGCCAAACCACGGCAGCCATTCGGGCAGCGGCAACGCGCACACCTTCGCCGGCCCGATCAGGTTCGAGCACAACAGCACGGCGACAAAGCCCGCCATCAGGAAATCGTAGTAGCGGTAAGATCGTTGCATGCAAGCCTCGTCCGGCCGTTGCCGGGGAATGTCAGAAGCGGACTTCGAGCCGCCCGAGCGCGGCGCGCAGCGCCGGAAAGCTCTGCACCGCACTGCCGAGATCGTCGGCAAAGTTGACCGACACGAAGAATCCCCGATGCAGGCCACAGGCCGTTACACCGGTCATCATGCGAGCGCCGCGCTGGGACAGCCAGCGTCGTTCGACCAGCATCAGCGGCCCCGCCGTTGCGCGGGTAGTCGTGGAGCCGAGCATCAGGCCCGGATCGCGGGCGCGGAGTTCGTCCACAAAGGCAGCCAGGCAGCGGGCCGGCAATTGTGGCTCCTGCTCCTTGAGCGCCGCCGGGACGGCAACCACGGTCAGCTGCAGTTCACTCGCCGGGTGCGGCGGCTGGCCGGTGTAGACGTAAGTCGTGCCAAAGGCCGAGCGCGAAACGCTGGGGCCGTGCAGGAAGTCCGGTGCCGCGAATCCGATCAAATCCTGGGCTGCGGCCGGTGGCGCGCTGACCAGGCATGCCGCGATTAGCGCCAGCGCAGATAGTCGATCGATCCTCGCGGACAGCGTGTAAACGTTGCCAGCCGCAGGCTTCACTGGCGGTTTACTGGACGCCGCTGCGGCCCCCGGCACCCCGCAGGCGGGACGCCGACGCGAGGCGAAACGGGTTCGGGCAACAGGTGGCGCATACGCAATGTTCGATGAACTCAGCAGCGATTATCTGTCATTGACCCGCGCCTGCAACAGCGGCCGGGCCCGCAGCAGGTCTGCTAGACTCGCGGGACTCAGTTAAAGCCCGGAGAGATACGGCATGTGGTCGAGCTGCCGCGCTTTGTTCGTGGCCAGTTGCTTCATCGTCGCGGCGTGGTCGGCAGTCGCGGCGCCCACGCTCGAAGACATCACCACGCGGATTGCGGATGCCGAACGGCGTCCCGTCACCGACCCCGGGCGCGATCCGCTGTTGCAGCTGTTGCAGCAGACCAGGAGCTTGCTCGACGCCCAGATCGCGAGCGCCGGGCAGACTGAAAAATTCGCCAAGACCCTCAATACCGGCCCGGCCTCGATCAAGCAACTGGCGAGCGATCTCTCGCGGCTGAACGTCAGCGCGGAGACGCCGCTCGTCACCGGCGATGAAACGCGGCTGTCCCTGAGTGAACTGCAGCAGGTGCTCGAAGGCGCGGTGACCGAGCGGGCGGCCCTGGAATCCAAGCTCAGCGGCTATGAATTGCGTGACCGTGCGCTGCAAAGCAGGCCCGCCGAAATCGTGCAGGACAAGAACAGGATCTCGGCGCGGATCGGCGAGCTCGAGCTCGAGATGTCGAGCGCGAGCGGGGACGAAGGCACCGAGCTGGCGCGCGCACGCCAGTCGCTTTTCGAAGCCGAGATTGCAGCGCGCCAGGCCGAGCTCGACACGCTGAACCAGGAACAGCTGAGTCACGGCATCCGCCTGGAAATCAATTCGGCCCGACGGCGCCTCGCGGACGCGAAGCTGGCGCGCGCCACCGCCCGCGTCGGCGCGCTCGAGCAACTGCTGCTCGACAAGCGGCAGGAAGAATTGGGTCGCATCCAGGACGATGCGACGAAAGCCCAGCGCGATACGCTGAATGCGCATCCGCTGGTGCAGCAACTGGCCCGCGCCAACGCAGCGCTGAGCCAGGCGCTATCGAAGGTGCTCGATGATCAGGCGCACGCGGCGCGCGCGCGCGCGCAGTACAGCGAACGACGGCAGCGGCTCAACGCGGCGTTCGAGCGCGCGCGTCAGCGCGCGGCAATTGCCGGGGCTTCGTCGAGCCTCGGGCGCATCCTCGTCGATCAGCGGCGCCAGATGCCGGAACTCCGGTCGCTGCGCCGCCTGGCGAAACTGAACGAGACCCAGGTGTCGCGCGTCGGCCTCGCGCGCATCGAGATCGATGAGCAGCTGAGGGCGAGCACCGAGTCCGGCAACAAGCTGGAGAACCTCAACGCACGGCTCGACCCGCCGGGCACGCCGCTCGATCCGGGCGAAACCCGCCGCGCACAGGCGCTGTTCGATGACCAGACCAAGCTGCTGAACACGCTCGACGAAAACTACGCCAGCTATCTGCGCATGCTCGATGCGGCAGACTTTGAGCTGCAACAGATGACCAACACGGTCGCGGCCTATCGAGCGTTTCTCGACGAGCGGCTGCTGTGGTTGCCTAACGCGCCGGTGCTGTCGCTCGAGTTCTTCGGCGATGTGGTCTCCGCGACGCGGTGGTTCCTGAGTCCGCCGAACTGGTATCAGACGGTGCGTGACGTGCAGGACGGCGCACGCCGCGCATGGCCGCGCCTGCTGCTGGTGGTGGTGATCGTCACGGCGCTCTATCGCGCACGCCCGAAGTTGCGCGGGTTGCTCGGCAAGCTCGCCGATCAGGTGGGCGATCCGGCCGACGATCGTCTGCGCAACACGGGGATGGCACTGCTCGTCACCACGCTGCTAGCGCTGCCCGGCCCGCTCGTACTGTGGCTGATCGCAGATTTGCTGACGGCAGGTTATGCCGGCGCGGAGTTCTCGATCGCACTTGGGCAGCTCAGCACGAAGGCGGCCGAACTGTTCCTTGCGTTGACCTGGGTGCGCGTATTCCTCGGCCGCGCCGGGGTCGCGCAGCAACACTTCCTGTGGTCGCCCGAGGGCGTTGACCGGGTCCGTCGGCAGTGGGTGAGGCTTGGGCAACTGTTCGTTCCCGCCTATGCGATCTCTACTGCCTTTGAATGGGGATCCAACCCGGCGTTTCAGTACAGTCTGCGCCGCCTGTTTTTTCTGCTCGCCATGGGAGCGGCTGCCGTGTTCAGTCATTGGCTGACGAAGCGCGCCGGTGTCTTGCATCACCAGATGGCCCTGCATCACCCGATGAGCTGGCTGACACGCAGCCGCCCAGCGTGGGGGCTGGCCGCGACCGGATCGCCGCTGGTGCTCGCGGTGCTGTCGGTCTTCGGTTATCACTATACGGCGCTGGAACTCAGCCGGTATTACCTCGACACCCTGGCGCTGATCTTTGCCGTCGCCGTGCTGTACCACCTCGCCCTGCGCTGGCTGCTGGTGGCCCAGCGGCGAATCGCTGCGAAAGCCGCCGCTGCCACGGCGACCGCCGCAGACGCCGCGACGCCGCCCGTCGAGCAGGAACCGGCGCCTGATCTGACGACTCTGAACGCACAGGCGCAACTCATTATCCGCAACGTCGCCGGCTGGAGCGCCGCGCTCGCACTGTTCTGGGTCTGGCGCGATGTACTGCCGGCGCTGACGGTCTTCGACAAGGTCACGCTGTGGCAGATCGAGGTCAAAGACACCGCCGGTGCGGTGCAGCTCGCACCGATCACGATCGCCAACGCCGCGGTTGCCGCGGTGATGATTGCGATCACGATGCTGGCTGCCCGCAATATGCCGGGCATCCTCGAAATCGCGCTGCTGCAGCGCCTCGGCATCCATCGCGGCAGCCGCTATGCAGTGACCACGCTCGTGCAGTATTTCATCGTCGCGCTGGGGGTCACCCTCGCGCTGTCGACGCTCGGCCTGCGCTGGTCGCAGGTGCAGTGGCTGATTGCCGCATTGGGCGTCGGTCTCGGCTTCGGCCTGCAGGAAATCTTCGCGAACTTCGTGTCGGGCCTGATTCTACTGTTTGAGCGCCCGATCCGGGTGGGCGACGTGGTGACGATCGGCGACCTTTCCGGCCGTGTCAGCCGCATCCAGATTCGCGCGACGACGATCGCCGATGCGGACAACAAAGAGATCATCGTGCCGAACAAAAACTTCATCACTGAGCGTTTCATCAATTGGACGCTGACCGATCAGATCACCCGGATCGTGATCAACATTGGCGTTGCCTACGGAACGGATATCGACCAGGTGTCAACGCTGCTGCTCGATATCGCGTGCGCTCATCCGAAAGTATTGAAGGATCCAGAACCCGCAGTCGTCTTCGATGGCTTTGGCGACAGCGCGCTGAATTTTCAGGTCTGGGTCTATGCCCGCGAACTGCTCGACCGCCGCGATCTGCGGCACGATCTCAATTCGGCAATCTATCGGGCACTGAATTTGAACGGTATCGAGATTCCGTTTCCGCAGCGCGATCTGCACCTGCGCAGCGTGCCGCCCGGCATCGGGACAGCGTCGCCGCCCGCGGGCACCGCCGCCGCTTGATCCAGGACAATGTCCCGCGGCGCGCAAGCGACGACGCTTGCCCCAGTCTCGCCAGCGGAAGAGACAGCGCGCATGAGCATCAATTTCTCGCCGGAACTGATCCGGAAATATGACGTCGCGGCCCCCCGCTGCACGTCCTACCGACTGCCGTGCAGTTCACGCCGGCCTTCGGCGTGCGCGAACTGTCGGCGCAGCCCTCGGTGATCAAGGTCCGGACCGACGGGGGGCCGCTGTCGCTTTATGTACATATCCCGTTCTGCGCCAAGGTCTGCTTCTACTGCGGGTGTACCAAAGTCGTCACCAGGAACCGCGCGCGCGGCGCCGAGTATCTCGAACGTCTGCTACTGGAGATCCCGCGCCGGGCAGCGTTGCACGGGGGCCAGTGCAAAGTGCGACAATTGCACCTTGGTGGCGGCACACCGACCTTTCTCGCCGTCGACCAGCTGGCCGAACTGCTCGACACGCTGCGCGCGGCCTTCAGCTTTGCGGCCGACTGCGAAACCTCGATTGAGGTCGACCCGCGCACCGTGCAGCCGGCGACCGTCCACGCGCTGCGCTGCCTGGGGTTCAACCGCATCAGCCTCGGCATCCAGGATTTCGACCCGCGGGTGCAAGTGGCGGTCAATCGCGTGCAGCGCGAGTCGGCGACAGTGGCCGTGGTGGCGGCGGCGCGCGAGGCGG
>Ga0163144_10004170_pt1 | contig 32695 bp, 28 predicted proteins | sample OliLak19BULKMAT1_FD_123175 | JGI IMG/M metagenome (GOLD analysis project Ga0163144, IMG submission 123175) | Freshwater microbial mat bacterial communities from Lake Vanda, McMurdo Dry Valleys, Antarctica - Oligotrophic Lake LV.19.BULKMAT1 | ecosystem: Environmental > Aquatic > Freshwater >... | reverse complement strand
CGGACGAATCAGTGATCGGGCCTTCGCGAGGGACAAGACCTTGCGCGAACGGACCACAGCGATCAGGGCGCACGGTGTCAAATGCTGCAGTTGTGCAGCGATGCCCGTTGGGCGAACTTCAAGTCGCACAGATGTCAGGGGGCGGGAGTTGCCGCCGTCTGGACCTGACTGCTTACGAGGAAGATGCTCCAGCAGGGCTATATCCGCCACAGAAGGTCGAGAAATGTGTTCTCTGCGGACAAGGTCGAGTGTTTGCCGAGGTTTGCGGGGGACGCCCGCGAGCACCATCTTTGAGTAAGACTTACGCGATGGACCGTGACTGACTGAGCTTGGTCATGGGCGGGCGGGCCTCTGCCATCGCCGGCACGTATAGTCGGCACTTGCGGCGCGGCGAGGCTCGCGCGGCGCGTGTGATTGGCGTGTGATCGGCGTGTGGCCCGTGCGTCACGGGCAGGAGAGGCTTCAGGCATGGCTCAGCACTTTGATTTGGTTGTGATCGGTTCGGGCCCGGGCGGATACGTCGGGGCGATCCGAGCCGCGCAGCTTGGGCTCAAGACGGCGATCGTCGAGCGTGCGAAGCTTGGCGGGGTGTGCCTGAACTGGGGCTGCATCCCGAGCAAGGCGCTGCTGGCCAACGCAGAGCTGGTTGAGAAGATGCGGGCCGCGGACGACCAGAAGTTCTGGGGTCTAAAGGTGACTGGCACCGTTGAGCTGGACTGGGACCGGATCATCGGGCGCTCGCGTGAGGTGGCCGCCAAGCTCAACAAGGGCGTGGGCTTCCTCATGAACAAGAACAAGATCACGGTCTTTGCCGGCAACGGGAAGATCGTCAAGGCGGAGCAGCTCGCGCCCGCCAGCGGGAAGGCCCCCGCCAAGGCCCGCGTGACCATCGACATCCAGGAGTGCGGCGTCAACGAGGAGCTGACCAGCGCGCCGGCCACGCCCGGTGCCACCAAAGAGACCATCACCTGCGACCACGTCATCGTCGCCACCGGCAGCGTGGCGCGTGACCTGCCCTTTGCCCGCTTTGATGGCGACAAGGTCTGGGGCGCGCGCGAGGCGATGTTCAACAAGACCCAGCCTAAAAAGCTGGTGGTGGTCGGCGCCGGGGCGATCGGGATGGAGTTTGCGTACTTCTACCACTCGATGGGCACGCAGGTCACGGTCATTGAGATGCTGGACCGCGTGCTGCCCATTGAGGACAAAGACGTAGGCGTGGCGATGGGCAAGCTGTACACCAAGCACGGCATGAACATCATGACCGGCTACACGACGACCAACGTCGAGAAGACCGGCTCGGGCGCGAGCGGGGGCGTGAAGGTGACCGTGGCGCCGTGGGTTGGCGGCAAGGCCGACACGAGCAAGCCACAGACGATCGAAGCCGACAAGGTCTTGCTGGCCATCGGCGTGGTTGGGCGCACCGACGGGCTGTGCGACGCCGTGCTTGGGCTGCAGGTTGATCGCGGGCACGTGGTGACGGACTTTGTGCCGGCCTCGGCGACGATCGCGGGCACCAAGGACGAGCCGATCGACTACAAGACGAACCTGCCGGGCGTGTACGCAATCGGCGATGTGATCGGCCCGCCGTGGCTGGCGCACGTCGCGGGTGAAGAGGCGATCATCTGCGTCGAGCGGTTGGCTTGGAAGCTCGGCAAGCTGCACCACGAGCCGATCCCGATCGACTACTCGGTCGTCCCCGGCTGCACGTACTGCGTCCCGCAGGTGGCGAGTGTGGGCGTGACGGAGCAGAAGCTCATCGAGATGGGCAAGATCAAGGGCAAGGACTACGCCGTGGGTCAGTTCCCGTTCAGCGCGCTAGGCAAGGCGATCGCGGCGGCGCACACCGAAGGGTTTGTAAAGCTGATCCGCGGGCTGCCGCGGGGCGAGATCCTGGGCGCGCACATCATGGGCGACCAGGCGACCGAGCTGATCAGCGAGATGACGCTGGCGCGCCGGCTTGAGGCAACGACCGAAGAGATCATCTGCACCATCCACGCGCACCCGACGATGCACGAGAGCCTGCACGAGGCGGCGCTGGCGAGCGAGGGCCGCGCAATCAACGCGTGAGCGTGGGCCTCGGCTCAGCGGTGCGCTCAAGACACCCCTGAACGCATCTGGGCATCCACAACATCTTTCGCCCGCCAATGCTCCCCAAGCCGATCGCACCGGCCAGTTGGCTCGCGCTGCCAGTGCGCGGCATGATCTTGACGGTTGTGTGGCAGCTGGCCCCCCGCCAATCACACCTTCGTCACGGCGGGGAAGTCGCTCGGCGTCTGGTTCACATGGTTGAAGTAGTTGGTGAACGTCGCTAGCGCGTAGCCGGCGATCACCTCGGCGATGTGGGCCTCGCTATAACCGGCGTGCTTGAAGGCGTCCACGTCCGCGTCGCTGACGTGCCCTCGCTTCTCGTGCAGGCTGAGGGTGAACTTGGCCAGGGCGCCCAGCTTGGCGTCGCTGAAGCTGCCGCGGCGGGCCTCGATGGTCTGCGCGTCGGTCATGCCGCTGATCTTGCCGATGGCCGTGTGGGCCGCGACGCAGTAGTCGCACCCGTTGGCCTGGCCGACGGCGAGCTGCACAACCTCACGCTCCTTGGCGTTCAGCACGCCGTGGCCGAGGGCCCCGGCCATGCCGAGGTAGGCGTTCAGTGCCGCAGGGCTCTGGGCCATGCTCTTAAAGACGTTGAAGTGCTTGCCCTTAAGCGCGCCGTCAAAGATCTCTTTGGCGGGGCCGGTGGCGGTCGCGGGGTCGATGCTGCCAAGACGGTTCATGGGACGCTCCTGTGTGGCCCGTGGTCGGGCGGGTTGACACCTGCTCACTTAAGCCTAAGCACAAATAGCGGCGAGCAATGGTTTGTCGGCGGGGTGCTGCGGCACTTGCACCTTACTTGATTGTTTGACGATCTTGAGTCTGGGGCGCGAGAAGGAATCTGCCGGGTAAGGTGTGAAGGGTTGGAAAGCCCGCCACCGGCTCAGTCGCGCCGCGGGTTGCGGTTGGGCGTGCGGCGTCCTGGGCCCGGGCCCAGCGGGCCGCCGGGCGGGCGGATAAGTGTTTGACCAACGCGCGGCAGCGGACTCGCCGGGCGGTCAGGCTCGTCGCGCGTGCCTATTCCCGCGCGTGACGCGTCGGCGTCGAGCGTCGCATCCCCGTGTGATGCGGCGTCCGCGTCGTGCGCATCGCTGGCGTGCTGGTCATCGCCAGCCTGCGCGGCCGGAGGGGTCGTGTTGCCGCTGATGGCTGCCGCCGAACCGCCCTCGCCCGCGGGTCGATCCGCGCTGCCCGGCCCATCAAGGCTGCGCGCGAAGATCAGGCGTCCGGCGCTGGTTTGCATCGCGCTGCTCACCTCAACGCGCACGTCCTGACCCACGCTCGCCGCGGCGTGCTCAACCACCAGCATCGTCCCGTCGTCAAGGTAACCAACGCCCTGACCCGGCTGCTCACCCACACGGACGATCGCCACCGTCGTGACCGTGCCGGGAATCAGCGAGGGCTTGAGCGCGTTGGCCACCTGGTTGATGTTCAGCACCGCCACGCCCTGGATGCCCGCGAGCCGGTCCAGCGGCGAGTCGGTCGTCACCACGATCCCCGGCGTGCGCTTGGCCAGCTCAATGAGCATCTGATCGACGGCCTTGCCCGGGATTGGCGTGTCGTCGATCGAGACGTCAAGCCCCGCCGTGCGTTGCAGGCGGACGACCGCGTCGAGCCCGCGCCGCCCCTTGGCCCGGTTCATCCGCTCACCCGAGTCGGCCAGTCGCTGCAGCTCATCGAGCACGAAACGCGGGACGATCATCGGGGTCTGGATCAGCCCGCCGCTGGCAAGGTCCACGATCCGAGCGTCGATCAGCGCGCTGGTGTCCAGCAGCATCGGGCGTGCGCCGCGGAGCTGCTTGGCAAACTCAACGTACGGGATCGAGAGGCGGAAGTCGTCCTGCGTCTGGAGCACCACCGAGATGCCCAGGTATGTCAGCCCGATGCCAAAGAGCAGCTTGGTTGAGTCGATCAGCGCGAGGTCGGTCTTGATGTCCCAGGTCTTGACGAACAGGTCGATGATCGCGGAGATCACCAGTGTCAGCACGCCGCCGAGCAGCCCGCCGACGACTACCGCCCCAAGTACGCTCAGGCGCTTGCGCGGGACCAGCAGGTCCAGCGCCAAAAGCCCAACGCCCACCAGCACCGCGGCGCCGACGGGGATCTGCCAACCCTGAATGAACCCGAAGATCTGCCCGCTGCCCTGGCGGCCAACGTCAAAGGTGAACACCAGCGTGACAGTCAGCAGCACGACCACGAAGCTCAGGCGCACCACGCGCAGGGCCGACGAGCGAACCTCGAGGGCCTGCTCTTGGGCCGAGAGCACACGCTGGGGCTTACTGGCCATAGGTCAAGGGTAGTGGCGAGATGTCTGCGCCGCAGCGGACGGGCCCGGCAAGTCTACATCACCCCTTACCAAAGCTCAGCGTCTCGCCGCTGGCGTCAACCGTGACCGCGCTGCCGTCGCCGATCTCACCGGAGAGCACGCGCGTGGCCAACGGGTTCTCAACCAGGTGCTGGATGACGCGCTTGAGCGGGCGGGCACCGTACATCGGGTCATAGCCCTCGGTCGCCAGCAGGTCTTTGGCGGCGTCGGTCAGGGTCAAGGCGATCCCGCGCGCCGCGAGCCGCGCTGTCAGCCGCGCGAGCTGAATCGTCACGATCCCCGCCAAGTGCTCACGCTTGAGCTGGTGGAAGACGACCACCTCATCGATGCGGTTGAGCAGCTCAGGCCGCATGAACGGCTGCCCGCCGGTCGCCGCCAACATCGCCCGCTGCGCCTTGGCCATCGCCTCGCGCACGTTCGGCGGAAGCCCGGCGGCCTTCCCGACCTGGTCCATCGCCTGCGTCGCGCTGTCCGCCGCGCTGGCCAGCGGCCCGCGCCGCAGCAAGTCACGCACCGCCGCGTCGATCTCCCAGTCCTCCGCGCCGCTCGCGGTGAGCTCTTGGATCATCTGGCTCCCGAAGTTGCTGGTCATGACGATGATGGCGTTTTTGAAGTCCACCGTCCGCCCCTGCCCGTCGGTCAGGCGTCCGTCCTCAAGCACCTGCAGCAAAATGTTGAACACGTCCGGGTGCGCCTTCTCGATCTCGTCAAGCAGGACCACCGCGTACGGCCGACGCCGCACGGCCTCGGTCAGGCTCCCGCCCTCTTCATAGCCCACATAGCCCGGGGGCGCGCCCAGCAGCCGCGCCACCGCGTGCTTCTCCATGTACTCGCTCATGTCGACGCGGACCATCGCCTCGGGCGTATCAAATAAGAACTCAGCCAGCGCCCGGCACGTCTCGGTCTTGCCCACGCCGGTCGGCCCAAGGAACAAGAAGCTTCCGATCGGGCGGTTCGGATCACCCAGCCCGGCCCGCGCACGCCGCACGGCATCACTGACCGCGCGCAGCGCCTCGGGCTGACCGACCACCCGCTGCGAGAGTGCCTGCTCCATCTTCAGCAGTTTGTCGCGCTCGGCCTCAACCAGCCGCGCCACCGGGATGCCCGTCCATCGCGCCACCACATCGGCGATCGCCTCTGAGTCAACCTCTTCCTTGACCAGGTTGCCACCGCGGTCGCGCCGCGTCTGCAGCGCCTTCTCTGCCTGCGCCAGACGGACCGAGAGCTCGCGCTGCTCGGTGTAGCGGATCCGCGCGGCTTGCTCAAGGTCGCCGCGGCGCTGGGCCTGATCCAGACGAGTAGTCGCCGCGTCGATCTGGCTCCTGATGCTCTTGACCTCGGCGAGCTCCTTCTTTTCCTCGTCCCAGCGCGCTGTGAGCGCCAGGTTCTTCTCTTGCAGCTCGCCCAGCTCGCGCTGGACGCGGGCCAGCTCGCGACCGGTTCCGTCGCGGCCAATGCCATCGCGGCCAATGCCATCACCGCGCGCCGTGTCGTCGCCGCGGCGTTCGCCCGCCTCCAGCTTGAGGGCCTCGCGCTCGATCTCCAGCTGCATGATCCGCCGACGTAATTCGTCCAGCTCGGTGGGCATGCTGCCGTTCTCAATCCGCAGGCGGCTGGCGGCCTCGTCGATCAGGTCGATCGCCTTGTCGGGCAGGAACCGCTCGGTGATGTACCGGCTGCTGAGCTGCGCAGCCGCCAAAATCGCCCCATCAAGGATCTTGACGCCGTGGTGAGCCTCATAGCGCGGCTTGAGCCCGCGCAGGATCGCCACCGTCTCCTCCACGCTCGGCTGGTCAACATACACCGTCTGAAAGCGCCGCTCAAACGCCGGGTCTTTCTCTACGTGCTTGCGGTACTCGTCCAACGTCGTGGCCCCGATGCACCGCAGCTCGCCGCGGGCCAGCGCGGGCTTGAGCAGGTTGCCGGCGCTCATCGCGCCCTCGGCACCACCAGCGCCGACAATCGTGTGCAGCTCGTCGATGAACAAGATGATCTGCCCGTCGCTGGCGGCCAGCTCGCGCAGCACGCTCTTGAGCCGCTCCTCAAACTCGCCGCGGTACTTTGCGCCCGCCAAGAGCTGCCCGACGTCCAGCGCCAACAAACGCTGCCCGCGCATGTTCTCGGGGCAGTCGCCGTTGACAATCCGCAGCGCCAACCCTTCGGCGATCGCCGTCTTGCCCACGCCCGGCTCGCCGATGAGCACCGGGTTGTTCTTGGTCCTTCGCTCCAGCACCTGCATCACACGCCGGATCTCTTCATCACGCCCGATCACCGGATCGATCTTGCCCTTGGCGGCCTTCTCGGTCAGGTCAATCGTGAACTTCTTGAGCGCCTCCATCTGCCCCTCGGCCCCCGCGTCAGTCAGGTTCTGCACGCCCGACTGCGCACGCAGCTCCTTGACCGCCGCCTCGAGCACCTTGACCTGCACACCCGCGAGGCTCAGCGCCTGTCGCGCGCCCGACGCGCCGCCGGCCTGCGCGCACGCCAGCAGCAGGTGCTCGCTCGAAATGTACTGATCGCCCATCGTCCGCGCGCTGGCGTCGGCGCCTTGCAGAACTTCCATCAGCGCTCGCCCGCTTTGCGGAGCCGCGCCTTCTACCCGTGGCAGCCGCTTGAGCTCGCCAGCGACGATCGTCTGCGCCCGCGCCGCATCAGCCCCGGCCTTGGCCAGGATGCTCCACGCCACGCCCTGGCGGTCCTTTAGCAGCGCGCCCAGGACGTGCAGACTGCCAACCTCGCCGTGCTGGTTGCTGACCGCCTCTTGCTGCGCGTCGGCCAGTGTCTGCTGGGCCACGGTCGTAAATCGGTCCATCCGCATCATGCTGCTCCCGTTGATTCAGGGCCACCAAGGCCCGCACGTCAGTGGCAAGCGGCGCGCCGATCCCACACCCAGGCCCAGCAGCGCCGAACGCACCCAAAGGCCCGGTTTTTGGGCGAGTCGTGCGAGATCCGTCCCGTCTACAGGCGGCAACCCGGCGGCCCGCTGGCACCGGGCCTGTCACTTTGGCACTCAGCACCGCCCGTTCAATCCCCTGGCCAGCCGCCCGGCCAGCCCCGGCTTGTCTCCTGTCCAACGCCCATCCGGGCGTACGCTGAAGCCATGGCCAAGGGCCCATTGAAGCGCGCTGCCGACGTTGCGGTCTACGCCGGCATTCGCGCCGCCATCGCCGCCTTCACCCTCGGTGACCCCGACGCGACTCTGACGGCCGCGCGGCGCATTGGGCGTAGCTTCGCGCTCGCACCCTTCAACGCCAAACGCCTGGTCCGCGCCGAGGCCAACCTTGCCGAAGCATTCCCGAACTGGACCAATGAGCAGCGCCGTGCCACCGCCGTGCGCGGCTACGAACACCTGGTCATGCTCGGGGTTGAGATCGCCCTCAATGGACGGCTGATAAGCCACGACGGGTGGGCCGGGCGCGCCAACCTCGGCCAGCTCTCCGGGGCCATCGACGCGCTGCTGGGCAAGGGGCCCGTCGTGCTCGTCACGGGGCACGTGGGCAACTGGGAGCTTACGGCCTACCTGCTTGCCCTGCTGGGGTTCAAGATCCACGCGCTCTACCGGCCACTGGATATCGACCTGCTGGACGACTGGGTCCGCGCCTCGCGCTCACGCCGCGGCATGCACCTGCTAGACAAGTTCGGGGCCATTCGCGAGCTTCCACAACTGCTCGAACGCGGCGAACACGTCGGGTTCGTCGCCGATCAGAACGCCGGGACGCGCGGGGTCTTCGTGCCCTTCTGCGGTCGCCTTGCGAGCACCTACAAGGCCATCGGCATCACCGCCGTCAGGCACAACGCGCCGGTCGTCGTCGGCTGGGCGCGGCGCGTTGGCGGTGAGCCCGGGCCCGGCGGCGTGCAGGTCCGCCCGCGCGCGCTGCGCTTTGATCTAAACATCGTTGACGTCTTCGGCCCTGACGATTGGAAGAACGCGCCCGACCCGGCGTACTACGTCACGGCCCGCTACCGCCGCGCGCTCGAAGGGGCCGTACGTGAGGCCCCTGAGCAGACCTTGTGGATGCACCGGTTCTGGAAGTCTCGTCCGCGGCATGAGCTGGACGCCAGGCCCTTCCCAGAGTCGCTGGCGCGCAAGCTCGGTGATCTGCCGTGGATGACGCCCACGGAGCTTGAACGGATCAAGGCCCGGAGCGCCCGCGACACCGAAGAGGTTGCTCGCATGACCCCGCAGGAACGCAAAAACGCCGGCGGCAGCGAAGATTGACCGGACCTCGGGGTAGCCTCACCCGCCGCGTGGGTCTTGCCGCGCTCGCCTTGGGTTCGCTTCGCAAGCACAAGTGTGGGCGAGAATCCGGGTGTGTCCTATTCAGTCTCGGCCCCGCGCGCCAGCCGGGCCAGCAGGGGGTGGTTCTCGAGCTTCTTGCGCTTGAGCGCCTCGACGACCTCTGGCGGGACCATCGACCGCAGCGGTTCGAGGTCCTGCCCCAGGGCCGCGAGCTGGCGGATCAGGCTTGAACTGGTGTACGCGAAGCTCTGACCCGCGACGACAAACGCCGTCTCAAGGTTGGCGATCTCGCGGTTGGTCAGGGCCTGCTGCACCTCAGACTGCAGGTCTGAAAGGTTGCGGATGCCGCGCAGCAGAACCGTTGCGCCTGCGCGCCGCGCGAAGTCGACCGTGAGCCCGTCATAGCTCTGCACGCTGACTGGCGCGGCGGTCGGCTCGCGACGCTCCATGTCGGCCGCCAGGGCCGCTAGCAGCTCCACGCGCTCCTCAACGCTGAACAGCGGCTCCTTGCCCGGGTTGCGCCCGACCGCGATGATCACTCGATCAAACAATCGCCGCCCGCGCGCGACCACGTCTAAGTGGCCGTACGTCACCGGGTCAAACGAGCCCGGGAATATCGCCACGTGCTTCACGGGGTGGGCGGCCGCGGGCAAACTCGATGAAGCCTGAGCCATGCCCGCAGTGTATAACTTCCGCGATTGTGCCGTGCTAACCCATCGCTCCGGCCCACCAACTCAAAATCACCCCAATTGGCTCTCAGTAACCCCAAGTGGCCGCAGGCGAACCCCGCCGACCCGCCGACGTACCATTGAGTCGTGACGCGCACCCTGGCCGCCATCTTGAGCCTGCTGCTGCTGATCGCTCAGCCCTGGGCCATCGCGGCCCAGTCTGCTCAAACGAATCGGCCATCACAGTCAGCCGAACAATCGCTGCTCGCCAGCGGCCGCTCGTGCGACTGCCAGACCCGATCCGAGGCTTGCGGCTGCTGCGCAGACCTTAACGCAAGCGCCGCGCAGTCGCCCCGCGAACCACTCGAGCGCCCGGGCCACGCGTCGGCTCCCACGCCCGCCTGCCCGTGCATGCCCCGCGGGACTGATCGCCCGAGCAACCCGCCCTCGACCACCGCGGCGGTCCTCACTGCCACCGACGTCAAGCCCACCAAAGACGCCAAGTTCAGTTCAAAGCGTCGCGGCTCCGCTTCTGCGAAGCTCTACTCGCCGGACTGGCTTCGCACGGCAGACTGGCTTCGCGCGCTCAATCCGGGTCCTGCGTGGACATCTCAAAGCTGGTTGGCGATGGCACCGTGGGCCCTGCCGTCGGCCGCACCTCCACTGCCGCCGTGCGAAGCTCAAGCCTCCGGCGCAATCCGCCAAGGCGAGGCCTTCGCCTGTTCTCTCCGCGCGTCCGCGACTCCGCTGCGCGTGATTCAGGGTCACTGGCTGCTCTAGCGGCCCGCGCAATTGCGCCGCCTCCATCGCACGCCCTACCCACCGCAAACAATCCATCAAGCCTCCTTGCTCGCGTTCGCACGCAAGTAGGCCGATCATCAACACCAGCCGAAGACCTTTCCACAGGACCAATCCAATGAAGCGCATCACCAGCCCCACTCCGAGCCTTGCCATGTCCAAGACCCTCACCCTCGCCAGCATCATGCTCGCGGCAACCCTTCTGACCGCCTGCCAAAGCAGCGGCACAAACGCCACGTCCCCCGGGCAGGCCGTCAGCGGCAAGGCCGAAGAAGGCATCACCCACCAGGTCGTTAAGGCCGACGTTGACTCTCTGACCGAAACTCGCCCGCTGGTCGGCAGCGCGGCCGAGCTGTGGGTCAACGGCATGGCCTGCCCGCAGTGCGTGAGCAACGTTGATCTCGCCCTCGAAGACCTGCCGGGCGTCGCCTCTACCCGCGTTGATCTCGGCTCAGGCAAGGTCTATGTCACCTTCACCGGCGACAAGCGACCGAGCCCCTATCAGCTCCGCGAGGCCGTGCGCGACGCCGGCAACACGCTGGTCAAGCTCGTGGTCCCGTCGGCCAAGTAAGCTCTAGGCTTCTTCACATCAACGCACCACCACGGACACACGCCATGAGTAACCACACTCGCATCGCTCTGCCTGCGCGCACGCGCGCTGGCATCACCCCGCGTCGCGCTTCGCTCTTCACCACGCTCACCTGCGCCGGCGCGCTCGCCGGCCTCGCTGGCCTCGCGCCCGCCGCGCTCGCACAAGAGGCCATGTACACCGCCTCCGCGACCATGCCCGGCCCGGGCAACACCCTCATCCGCACGCAGTCGCACATCTTCAGGTTCGGCAGTGACCCCACCGACGGCACCCGCAACACCACCGTCTACAGCGTCTGGAACACCGTCCAGCTCGGCCTGGCCCGCGACCTCTCACTGACCATCGACGCGCCTGTCGAGGTTGAGAACACCACCCTCGCCTCAGGCCAGCACGACACCAACACCAAAGTCCCCGACGTTGACTTCACCTTCAAGTACCGCTTCTACCGCAGCGACACCGGCGGCGTAGACACCACCCGCGCCGCGCTGCTCGGCGGCGTCAAGCTCGACACCGGTGGGGAGTTCAACGCCGACCCGCACCTAGGCGTCGTCCTCACCCAGGTCAGCGGCCGCCACGGGTGGAACGCCGAGCTGCACTACACCCTAACTACCGGGGGCACCGAGGACCGCCTCGACAACTTCGGCGGCGAAGGCACCGCCGACGCGCTGATGTACAACCTCGCCTACGTCTATCGCCTCTACCCCAGCGCTTACACCAGCGAGTCAACCGGTGCCTGGTACGCCACGGCCGAGATCAACGGCCTTTACGAGACCAACAGCGACAACGAGATCCACTTCAGCCCCGGCATCATGTACGAGGGCCGACGCTTCGGCTTCGAGGTCATGGGCAAGCTCCCCATCTACAGCGACGTGAACAACCGCGCCGAGCTGGACTGGGCCATCGGAATGGGCTTTCGCCTCCTCTTCTAGCTCCGCGTGAACGGGAAAGGCCCCGCGGTCCGGTGAGGGAGTTCGCGGGGCCTAAAGGATGGCGTGAAGAGCGGTGTGCGCCCGCCCGAGGTGCCCGCTGCTCGAGCAGGCCCGCTTCGGTCCGGACGTCAACGAAAAGGACCGCGATCATCTCGCGGCCCCTCATTCCAAGCTCGGGCCGGCCATCTCTGGTCGGCCCGAGCGATCTCTCTCCTCAGCTTTTCTCACCGCATCCTGCGGCGGGGTGGTGGAACCGAAGCTCAACAACACCGATTCAAACCGGTCAAGCGGCTCTCGCCCTCTTGCCAGACACTCCCAAACACCCCGCGGCCGCGGCCGTGATCTTCGTCATAGCCAGAACACACAACCCGGGACCTTCTATCTCTCAAAATTCCGACTCTCTTCTCGCTCACAGCGGGGCTTTCTCAGCACACTGGCGTCGCCATCAACATGGGCCGGCGGTCGCGAACACTTCGAGCCACACGCGGGAAGGGGTGCGTCGTCCTTAGGAGTGACGCATAGCCCGTCGCGTTGGCGACCACCGGCCCGAGGTGATGACTCACGCCCGTGGCCAGCCTCGAACACCCATCTGCAAGCTCCAGGTCCCTCTTGATCGACGGCCCGTTCCGTTTCCCTCTCTCTCTATCGCACCACGCACCAAACCAGGGAGGAAGGTGTGTGTGTGTGGCGTATCCGGCCCGGCACGTGTGCGCCGGAAGCGGAAGCGAGCCGTCGATCAGGAAGGACCTGTTGCACTGCCCAACTCTTCCAAACACCGCTCTGCACTTGTCAGCGGAGCACCTCGCTCCGATCAACCCATCCATCATCAAGCACTCGAATTCACTCGACGGCCGACACAGTCCTCTCTCCTCCGATGAAAAGCAGGGGGGAAGGAGTTGTCGCGTCGTGATGTTCCTGCTCTCCTCCAGATTCGTGACCATGCCGGCCGCCGAGTGAGGTCGAGTGCTCTTTGATTGTCAGGCAAACCGTTCCGTCATCTATCCAGCCCGCATTCATTTTCTTTAATCGTCTCGGTCACTCACACTCGCAGGCCGTCTCTTCTCTTCTCTTCTCTGATACTCACCTTGCAACCGTCGTGCCAGCTTCGTTTCGGGTCGTCCCGTCCCGAAGCCTTCGGCCCACCATCCCGACCAGCACCAACTAGGCAACCCGCGTGCCGACACGAACAGCCTCGCGTGCGGCGCAGGCCTCCTCCAAGCTTTTGGCGATCCTCTCGATCTCCTCCGACTCTCCAACGCCACCAATGTAGGCCGCCGCCCCGGCCTGACGCGCGGAAATCTCGCGCTGCACGCCACCGACCTGGTCCACCGCCACACACAGAACCGGCAAAATATGCCCCCTGAGCCTGGAAATCAGCCCCAGCGCCATCCCAGGGCCCTCATCAAGCTGCACAATCAGCACCCGCGTGCCACCCAGCAGCACCGTCCGCACCATGCCAGGCTCACTTTGTGTGTAGATCGGCCAACGGCACCTCATCGCGGCTCGCGCCACGCCTGATGCCAGCGACCTCTCTGTCTGCGCAACCGCGATCGCGGTCCGCGCTGCAACACCAATCATCTCTCTCTCCTCCAGCGGGGCGTTAGCCTCTCGCCTCACTCATTACAATCCCCGTGCCAGCCTTACGCCAACAACATCGCCGCGCTTACCGCCGCGCCACCGAGAAGATCACAGATACCGAACCGAGCGCGCGTCCCGCACGTCCATCTCCAGCCCCTTGGTCGAGTGTGTACCAAACTGGATGTCGCACGATGGACCTATGCACCACCTCGGCACATCCACAGTGGCACAACCCGCCAGTTGCTCTCCGTCGCCCCCGGAAGTCGCCACGGCCCACCCTCCGCCGAGCCTTCGCCACCGCTTACTCCCCCGCGCCCATTGCCCAATCCCCCCCGTCCACTTTCCATTGCCTATCGCCCCTTCCCCCTGGCCTCTTCCACCTACCAATAAACAAGGGTGGGCACGGGCCCACCCCTTGGAAGATCGCTCAACTTGTCGCTCAGCGTTATCGGCCGATCAGCGTCATCAGCCGGTTCTGGTTCAGAAGCGGGATCGACGTGCTCGACGCTTGCTCTAGCAGCCGGTCGTACTGCTCAGCCGCCCGACGCGCCCGGATGAACCGGTCCACAAACTCTACCGCCGCATCGCTTGGCGGGGCCGGCGGCACCACCGGGCGCTCGCCCAGCACCACAAAGTCGACATCACCGGTCAGCGACTCGGTCAGCTTGCCGCCCCAACCCGCCACCATCGCCCGGATGTCCTCGCCCTCGGCCGGGGTCACGCGCCCGTCCCCGTCGGTGTCGAAGTTCCCGTAGACCAGGAACGTGTACTTCTTGCTCGGGTCGTACACGGGGTTCACGATCACATCGCCCCGAGCAATCGGGTTGCCCCGCGTGCTACGGACGATCCGCGCGGTCGAAGAGTTGTCGTCAACCCGGATGACCTCGATGCTCGACTTGCCCCGCGCGTAGCCCCCATCGGCCTGCAGCTTGATCGCCGGCGCGTCGGTGTAGACCTCAAAGCTCATCCCCAGCACCATCCGCTGGTTCTTGCCGCGGTTGATGAAAACAGTGTTGTCCGCGTCCACCAGCGCCACGACCTCGCCATCAACCAGCGTCGCCTCGTCGCCGGGCTTGAGGCTGTCCTTGCCGCGGGCGGCCTGCAGCGAGCGGATCTTGCCCTGCGCTACCAGCAGCTCGTCGGTCATCCGCGAGATCCGGTCGTTCAGCCGCGACGTCTCGTCGCCCGCGTCACGCTTGATCTTGTCAACCGCGCCGCGCATGTCCTCGGCGCTTTTGGTCAAGTCCGTTCGGTACGTATCGACCTGGCCCTTGTACGTGTCGATCGTCGTGCCCAGCGTCTTGACCGTCTCCTGGTGGCTTTCGTCGAGCGCCTTGACGCGGTCCTGCGCAACGCTCAGACTATCAACGGCGTTCTGCCGGACAGCGTCTGACTCCTTCAAGTCCTGCTGCAGCTTGAGCACCTGCCCGCCAAGCTCTTGAACGCCCTGCAGCAAGTTGCCCTTGCCCAGCGGCTCAAGCGCCGCATTGATCTTGCTAGTCAGGCTCTTGGGCGTCTCGCGGTCGACCCCGCTGACCTTGCTGGAGAGCTCGCGGAACTGACCGGTCAGGAACCCCGCCAGCGAGCTGTTGGACCCGTTGGCCTCCAGCAGCATCTCGCGGAACTGGTCGCTGTTGCGCTCCCCGTCGCGGATAAAGCCCTGCGCATCGCGCTTGTACGCGTCGAGCTGCTCGCGCGCGCTGGTCGCCTGACCGTAGAAGACGATGCTCAAAACGAACCCCGCAAGCGCGAGGATCCCGAGCACCACCGACAGAACGACAACACCGGAGCCGCCGCGACTGGCCATAAGGAAAGCGTCCTTTCGTCCCGGCCATGGCGCCCGACGCCTTGGATGGGTCCGCAAGTGTCGCAGATCCAGGCGCTTGCGTCAACTCGACCGGTCCGGAAACCCGTCCGTCCCCACACGCTCCACGGTTCCCGTCCGTGACGATTCCCGGCCCGCCCCGAGCGTCCTTTGGCCGAGATTTCTGCCAGATTGGGGGCTTTGCACAAAGGCCTCCGTATTCGCAGACTTTGTTTGAACAATGATCTTGACATTAGGTGTTTTTACGGTACCTGACACGAGCTCGCCTTTCAGCGGCTCGATTCAAGGGGTTTTACCTATCGCTTCGTTTGCTCGACTGCTGGAAGGCGGTCGGAAGGGCCGATCTTCTGTGTTCGCGCGGGCGGGGATGCCGCGCGAGGTCATGCCAAGCACTGTGAAACCATCGAGTTTGTCAGACGTCGCGCCTTTGGGCGGGTTGGTCCTGCTTGGCGGTGGCGGGCACGCGGTGGTGGTTGCCGAGGCCGCGCTGCTGGCGGGGGTCGTCATCGCCGGGTTTCTGGACGATCACCCGGCCCCACCTTTGGCGGCGATACTGATCGATGTTCCGCGGCCGTTTGAGACGCCGGCGCATCTTGGACCACTGGCGGGGCTGGTGATGTTGGGCGCGGTGCCGTGGGTTTTGGCGCTGGGCGATCTGCGGACGCGGCGCGGGCTGTTGCGTTCGGCGCGTGAGAGCGCGGGCGCGGGCGCGCTGCTGGCCCGCGCGCGGAGCGTGATCCACCCGACGGCGATTGTCTCACCCACGGCGAGCATCGGGCCCGGCGCGTTCATCGGGCCCGGCGCGATCGTGCACGCGCGAGCCAAGGTTGGCGCGCACGCGACGGTTAACAGCGGGGCGATTGTTGAGCACGACTGCACGATCGATGAGAACGCGCACGTGGCGCCCGGGGCGGTGCTGGGCGGCGGGTGCCACGTCGGGGCCGACGCGCTGGTGGGCCTGGGCTCACGGCTTCTGCCGGGGGTGAGCATCGGCGCTGGCGCAACGGTGGGCGCGGGGGCGGTGGTGCTTGAGGCGGTGCGTGAGGGCGCAATGGTGGTGGGCGTGCCCGCACGGGTGGTGTAGGCGCGCTGTAAAGTGTCACAACGATTGGCTTGCGGCCATAGGTGGTTTGCAAGAAGTCTTGCGTTGCGTGCAACTCTGCACCGACGGGGTACTTGGCATGAGCTCAATACTTCTTCAGCCCACGCGGCGGTGGTTGTGCGCACGCTTTGAGCGGTCTGCGATCGCGGGGGGGGGGCGCACGCTGGCGTGCGGCGTCACTGGCGCGTTGACCCTGACTCTGTTGGCGTTGCTGCCGCTGGCGAGGGCGGCAAAGGGCACTGCTAATGCGCGTATCGTGACCATCAAGCGACGCCTGGTCATCGGCGGGAACTTCACGCAGGTCATCGGCGTGCCGACGTGGATGGTGGGGTGATGGATGTGGCGCGCTGGACGGGCACGCCGTGGAAGCCGCTGCCGGGGTTTCCAAGAACCAGTCAGGTCATGATGCTGGCGTTTGATCGCGGCGAGGTGTTCGCGCGGGGTGAGCTGATGTTGGGTGGCGTCGCGACGCGCGTGGCGCGGTGTGGCGATAGTGTTGTGCCGGGCGTTATGCCGGCACAGACGTGTGCTTGCGGGCAAGGCCAGAGCCCGTCAGGAGCGGAGAATGGCCAGCGTAATTGTCGTTTATCACTCGGGGTTCGGGCACACCAAGGTGCAGGCGGAGGACGTGCTCAAGGGCGCGGCGGGCTCTCGGGCGACAAGCAGATGACGCTGAGCTATCTGACGGCGTTCGCGGCGCAGGACTCAATGATCTGGGGCAGTCTGGGGCAGATGACCGTCGGGCAGACCCCCCAGGACATCAACCGCCTGGGCGGGTAAATCGGGGCGATGGCGCAGTCGTCACACGGCTCGACGCAGCCCTCGCCCGGTGACCTGCGGACAGCGGAGCTGCTTGTCGAGCGCGTGGCGCAGGCCGCGCTGCGCTGGATGAATGGCGGCTGAGCGCTTCAGTCTTGCGGATTGGACCAGCGGGCCCAGAGTTCAACGAGCGCGTGAGAGATCGGGCCGGGGATGCCAGCGGCGATTGTGCGGCCCTCGACGCGCGTGACGGGCAGCACGCCCCAACTGCTGTTGGTCAGCAGCAGCTCATCGGCGGTCAGCACGTCGTTGATAGTCAGCATGCGGCGCTGAACGCGGAGGCCTGCGAGTGCGGGGTGGACGGCGCTGCCGAGCTCGGCCCAGGCCAGCACGCGGGCGCGGGTCACACCGGGCAGCACCGCGCTGGGCAGGTAGTGCCCGGCGGCGCGGCGCGGGGCGGCGTCTTGATCGGCCTCGGGGCCTGATGGGCCGAAGCCTTCTTCGCCGCGGGCGAAGGGCGTGAGCAGCGTGTTGCCCTTGATGATGATGGCGTTGCTGACGCACCCGCCAGCGAGGTGGTTGGTGACGTCAAAGACGAGGGCTTCCGCGGCGGCCTTGGCGCCGGCGGCCTGCAGCTCGCGCAGGCGCCACCAGTAGTTGAGCGTCTTGTGCGCGGCGGTGGGATCAAAGGGGTTGGCCTTGGCGTCGGCCAGTGTGACCATGACGCCGTGGTCGAGCATCGGCTGCGGGTAGACCGTCGCGGGCTGAGCAACGCACAGGACGGTGGGGTGCGCGAGCGGGACGGCGGGCTGGCCGGCGCGGTTGGGATCACGCGCGGCGGCGCGAGCCTGCGAGAGCATGTTGAGGTCGCCGCCGGTGATCGTCAGACGAACGCGGGCGCGCGGCAGGGCGCTGCGGGCGACGGTGGCGAGCACGGCCTCTTGCAAGGCCAGCGGGCGCAGGTCAGTAGAGAGTCCTAGCTCTGCGGCGGAGGTGCACAGACGCTCGATGTGCTGGTCAAGGTCGATGACCCAGGGCTGCCGGTCTGCGTCGGGCCCGTTTGGGCGGGGACCGTCTGACGCGAGGGTTGCGGGACCAACGCCGGCGAGCATGGTCTCAAAGAGGCCCACGGCGTGCTGCACGGAGGCGTCCAGCGCGCTGACGCGTGCGCTGGAGAGGTCGAGGAACTCGCCATTAAGCAGGACGGTGGACATAGCAGGACGGTGGATTCAGCTGGACTGCAGACGCAGGTGAACAGCGGACATAACAGGACGGTGGGCGCACGTAAACAGCGGAAATTATTATATGTACTGTAGGCGGTTACGCGAGTTCTTCGAACTGCGCGGTGAAGTGCCGCAGGACCGGGGGTGCCTCGACAATGCGCAGGCCTTTGAGGCCGTGGCGAATGGCGAAGACCTCTTGCGCGGCCTCGATCACGTAGTCAAAGTGGCTCTGGGTGTAGACGCGGCGCGGGAAAGCCAGGCGTACGAGCTCCATCGCGGGGGCGGGGCGCGGCGAGCCGTCGGGCATGGTGCCGCCGAACATCACGCTGCCGATCTCGCACGAGCGGATGCCGCCGGAGCGGTAGAGGGCGGCGACGACGGCCTGGCCCGGGAACTGGTGGGGCGGGATGTGTGGGCAAAGGTGACGGGCGTCGATGTAGATCGCGTGCCCACCGGGCGGCTCGATGATCTGGATGCCGGCCTGGAGGAGGCGTTCGCCAAGGTACTCAGCGGTACGAACGCGATATTCGAGGTAGTCTTCTTCGACGACTTCTTGGAAGCCTTGGGCCATGGCTTCAAGGTCGCGCCCGGCGAGCCCGCCGTAGGTCACGTAGCCCTCGGTAAGGATGAGCAGCTCGCTGGCGCGCTGGAGGAGTGTGGGGTCTCGCAGGAGCAGCACGCCCCCGATGTTGACCATGCCGTCTTTTTTGGCAGAGATGGTCGCGCCGTCGGCGAGGTCGAACATCTCGCGGACGATGGAGCGGACGGAGCGGTTGCTCATCCCGGGCTCGCGCTGCTTGATGAACCAGGCGTTCTCGGCGAAGCGGCAGGCGTCAAGGAAGAGCGGGAGCTTGTAGCGGTCGCAGACGGCGCGGACGGCGCGGATATTTTCCAGGCTCACCGGCTGCCCGCCGCCGGTGTTGTTGGTAACGGTCACAATCACCAGCGGGACGTTCTCTGGGCCGACCTCGGCGAGCAGCGCTTCGAGGGCGGCGATATCGAGGTTGCCCTTGAAGGGATGGCGTGAGCGTGGGTCGCGTGCCTCGGGGATGGGCAGGTTGACGGCCTGCGCGCCGCTGTGCTCGCAGTTGGCGCGGGTGGTATCAAAGTGGGCGTTGGCGGGGACGACCTTGCCGGTCCCGCCGACAAGCTCAAAGAGGATGCGCTCACTGGCGCGGCCCTGGTGCGTGGGCAGGGGGTTGGCGAAGCCGGTGATGTCCTTGACGCTGTCACGGAAGCGGAAGAAGCTGACGGCGCCGGCGTAGCTCTCGTCGGCGCGCATGATCCCGGCCCACTGCTCGGCGCTCATCGCGCCGGTGCCGCTGTCGGTTAGCAGGTCGATCAGCACGTCCTGGGCGGCCAGCAGGAAGGTGTTGAAGTGTGCGCGGCGCAGCAGCGCGTCGCGCTGGGCGGCGGTGGTCATCTTGATGGGCTCGACGACCTTGATCCGGAACGGCTCGATGATGGTCTTCATCGGGTCATTCTTAGCCCGCCCGGGCGCGGGGCCGGTGGGGAATCTGGGCGTGGGGCCAAAGAGGGCTTATGCTGACGGCATGAAGAAGGTCGCTCTGTACTCAGGATTGCTGCTCGCGGGGCTGGTGCTGTCACAGTTGCTGCCCGGCATGTGGAGCGGCCAGGCCGAGGCGTACGGGACGATCGTGCGGGTCTTGGTGATGCTGGGCCTCTCGTACATCATGGTCCACGTGGGGTATGAGTTCGACATCGATAAGTCCAATGTGCGGAAGTACGGGTGGGACTACCTGGTCGCGGCGACGGCGGCGACCTTTCCTTGGATCCTCTGCTGCCTCTACTTCGTCTTTGTGCTAATGCCCAGCAGCGGATGGTCGTTGGCGGGCGTGTGGAAGGAGAGCCTGCTGGCCTCGCGCTTTACCGCGCCAACCAGCGCGGGCGTGCTCTTTAGCATGTTGGCGGCGGCCGGGCTGGCGAGCACGTGGGTCTTCAAAAAGGCGCGGATCCTGGCGATCTTTGACGACTTGGACACCGTGCTGCTGATGATCCCGCTGAAGATGGCAATGGTCGGGCTCAAGTGGCAGCTGGGGGTCATCGTGCTGCTCATGGCGGCCCAGCTCTGGCTGGCGTGGCACTACCTGCACCGTGTCCGCATCCCGGTGAGCTGGGGGTGGGTGCTGTTGTACTCGGGGGTGATCGCCGGTGGGGCCGAGATCATCTACCACCTCAGCAAGGGCATTGACCCGAAGGTGCCGGTGCACATTGAGGTGCTCCTACCGGCGTTTGTGCTCGGGTGCATGATTGCGCGGCAGCGGGCCAGCGGGGCCTACGTGAAGGCGGGCGACACGGCCAACGACCAAGGCACGCAGACTAGTGCCGAGCACCACGATGACATCCTGGAGACGCCGGCGGAGAAGAAGGCGGGCACGACCATGTCGGCGTTCTTCATGGTCATGGTCGGGCTCTCGATGCCGATGTTCATCAATCAGGTCGGCGGTGCTGCGAGTGGTGGTGCGGCCGCCGCAGCGGCGGCGGTAGACGTATCAAAGCTGGAGATCGGGCAGTACCTCAAGGCCCTCACGCCACCGATGGGCTGGGGCGAGATCGCGCTGCATGTGCTGGCGATCACGGTGCTCTCAAACCTGGGCAAAATGTTCCCGGCGTTTTGCTACCGGCGTGAGGCGAGCTGGCGGCAGCGTTTGGCGGTGGCCATTGGGATGTGGCCACGCGGCGAGGTTGGCGCAGGCGTTCTGGCGGTCTCGATCGGCTACGGGATCGGCGGGCCGATCCTGGTAGTGGCGATGCTGAGCCTGGCGCTCAACCTGATGCTCACCGGCGTGTTCATCCTGATTATTAAGCGTCTCTTGGCGAATGACCCGACGCTGGCGGAAGCGCGATGACCGGCGCTTCGGGGCCCACTTCCAACGCTTCACCAATCAACACCAACGGCACGTTCACGCCTGAGCTAGACCGCGCGATGATGGCCCGCGCGCTGGCGCTTGCCGCGCACGCGCAGAGGTTAGGCGAGGTCCCGATCGCAGCAGTGGTCTACGACGCGACGGGGCGGGTCGTGTTTGAGGCCCACAACCGGCGCGAGCTCGATCACGACCCGACCGGTCACGCCGAGGTGCTGGCCATTCGTGGCGCGGCCCGCGCGATAGGAAGCTGGCGGCTGGAGGGGCTGTGCCTCTGCGTAACGCTGGAGCCGTGCGCGATGTGTGCGGGGGCGATCGTGCTGGCGCGCTTGCCACGGGTGGTCTTTGGCGCGCACGACCCCAAGGCCGGGGCGTGCGGGTCACTGCTGCGATTGACCGAGGACGCGCGGCTGAACCACCGCGTCACGCCCATCACGGGTGTGTTGGGTGATGAATGTTCGGCGCAGCTCAGGGCGTTCTTTCAGTCGCTGCGCAGCTAAATGCGATCGGCCCGCGCGGCCTCGGCAACGGCGTTGAACTTCGGGGCTACTACACCCAGCGGGTGCGGGCTGGCGGGCATCGGCCCCGCCCCTTGCAAACCCAGCTCAGCCTGCAACTGCTCCATGAACTCTTCATTGTCCGCGTGCTCGAGCACATCGGCGATCAGGTCTGCGTGGGCCGGGTCATGCCGGGCGTGGCTGACAAGGTACTGCTCCCACCAGCGGTGCGCGCGGGTCAGGGCCAACGCTCTGCGTGCGGCGACGCGGCGCAGCACGGGCAAGGCGCTGGGCGTCAGGCGGATATCACCGAACAGGCGAAGCACCAGGCGGTGCGGGCGCGTCAGCCCGGCGGCGGCGAAGGCCTCGGGGCTCTGGGCGTCAGTACTGAGGCCCTCGGCACACTCAGCGACGCGGCGCAGCGCGTGAGAGCGGGCGACACGCAGGCCCCAAAGCGCGCGGCGGACGCCCATCGCCAGCACGCCGTAGCGCGGCGCGGCCAGCAGGCTCAGCGCGAGCACGCCCCCCGCGCAGAGGACGATTGTCGCCCCCGTGGGCGTGCGAGGGAGCACGGCGCTGATGCCCGCGCCCACGTAGCACGACGCCGCGCCGATCACGGCTGAGATCACGACTGTGAGCCAGAGCCGGTCGGTCCAGAACCGCGCGGCGGCGGCGGGGATGATCTGCAGCGCGACGATCATCACCAGCCCGACCATCTGCAGGCCCACCACGCTCACGAGCAGCAGCATTGCGACGATCGCGCCGTCGGCCAGCAGGGCAGGACGGCCCGCGGCCCGCGCAAAGCCGGGGTCAAAGCAGACCAGGCCCAGCTCTTTGAACAGCAGCGCGATGCCCAACAGCACTGTGATCGCGCAGGCCCCCGCGAGTATGACCTCGCCGGTACTAATGGCCGCGGCCTGCCCAAAGATGAAGTTCTTGAGCCCCGCCTGCCCGCCCCCGGGCAGCGTCTGCACCACGCTCATCAGCACCACGCCGGCACCGAAGAAGACCGCCAGCACGCTGGCCATCGCGCCATCTTCACTCAGTAGCCTGACGCGGCTGAGGGCCTGGACGGTGATCCCACCGAGCACGCCGGCGATCAGCGCGCCAGTAAGCAGCACGGGCAGGCTGCGACCGTCAGCACCCAGCCACGCGGCGACGATGAACGCCGCGGCAACGCCCGGGAGTGTGGCATGGGCGATCGCGTCAGCGATCAGTGCCCTTCGGCGCAGCAACGCGAAGGCACCGATTGCGCCGGCGGAAGCGCCAAGCAGAGCTGAGCCGAGGCTGACGGCGGTGGCGGTGTGCCCGCCGCGCAGCAGCCAGACGTCCAGCAGCTGAGCCGCGCTTTGCTGGAGGGTCAAGGCGTCGGCTCCCGCGTGCGTGCGGGTTCGCCCGAGCGAGTTGGGCGGCCAGTGGTTGGCGCAGGCGCGGAGCGCAGGCCGACGCTCACGCCAGCGCCCTCAACGCCCGCCAGCGCAGTGCCCGCCTGCTCTAGCAGCGTCAGGCGCGGGCCGTAGGTCAAATGCAAGTTCTCTGGCGTGAAGACCTGCGCGACGGGCCCGGCGGCGATCACACGCGTGTTCAGCAGCACCACATGGTCAAACCAGCGCGGGACGCTCTGCAGGTCGTGATGCACGCACATGACGGTGACGCCCGCATCAGCCAGCGACCGCAGCACCGCGACGATCGTGGCCTCGGTGGCGGCGTCAACGCCCGCGAATGGCTCGTCCATGAAGTACAGCCGCGCCTCTTGCGCCAGCGCGCGGGCGATGAACACTCGCTGCTGCTGCCCGCCTGAGAGCTGGCCGATCTGCCGGTCGGCAAGGTCGGCGATCCCGACCTTCTCAAGACAGGCCAGCGCCGCGAGCTTGTCGGCCCGGCCAACGGGCGTAAACCAGCCAAGGCGTCCGTAGCGCCCCATCGCCACCACATCGGCGGCGCTCACGGGGAACTCCCAGTCCACGCTCTCACGCTGCGGAACGTAACCGATCAATCGCCGCGCGGCCTTGAGCGGACGCCCGAAAAACTCCACGCGCCCCGTCGCCAGCGGCACCAGGCCCAGGCAGGCCTTGATCAGCGTGCTCTTGCCCGCGCCGTTGGGCCCGACGATCGCCACTAGGCTGCCCTTGCCGGTGCTGCTGCTGGGCGCGTCGTAATCCACGTCCCACAGCACGGGGCGGCGCTGGTAGGCGACGGTGACGTCACGCACACTTAGTGGCGGGGCCGCGCTCGGGCCGGGGTTGAGATTGGCGGTGGTGTTGGGCGTGGTGTTGGGCGTGGTCTTGGAGGTGGTGTTGGGCGTGGGCGTCATCATCGCACGCGCTCCGGCTTCTGAGTGAGCTTGCCGGCCATGCCGCGCGGCGGGGCCTGCCCACCCAGCGCGATGGCGATGGTCGTGACGTTGTGGTCCATCATGCCCAGATAGGTGCCCTCGTACGTGCCGGGCGCGCCCAGCGCGTCAGAGAACAGCGCGCCGCCGACGATCACGGCCTTGCCTTTAGCGCGGACGCCAGCGACGACGGCCTCGATGGTCCGTGGGCTGACGCTGGTCTCAACAAAGACCGCCGGGACCCCGCGCGAGGCGATGAGCTCAACCAGGTCTTGCACATCACGGACGCCGGCCTCGCTCTCGGTGCTAAGGCCTTGGACCGACCTGACGGTTATGCCGAATCGCCGCGAGAGGTAGCCGAAAGCGTCGTGTGAGGTCACCAGCACGCGGCGCTGCTCGGGCACGCTGGCGAGCACGCCACGCGCGTAAGCGTCGAGATTCTTGATCTCTTGCGCATACGCCGCGGCGTTGCTGTCGTAAGCGTCAGCGTTCTTCGAATCGGCGTCCGCGAGCCAGCCTCCGACGCGCACCGCGGCAAGGGCGAAGAGCTCTGGATCCATCCAAAAATGCGGGTCGGCCTCAAGCTCACCAGCCGCGGCGAGGTGCTGGGCCGCGCCGGCGGCGTCCTCTCCGGGAGTACCCACTTTCGGCGCGCCCTCTTCGGTTGCGCCAGCGTCGCTGACGATGATGACCCTGTCTCGCGGGAGCTCATCGCCGACTTGCAGCACGTTCTTGCCCGACGCGCGGAGCTGCGCGAGAGACTCGGCGAGCTTGCCCTCTAGCCGCAGGCCTGAGACCAGGATCAAGTCGGCGTTGTCAAGCAGCACGGCGTCGGAGCGGGTCAGCTTGTACCCGTGCGGATCGACGCCCTCACCCATCAGCACGCGCAGCTCAAGGCGCGGGCCTGCGCTGGCGTGCGGCGCGTCCATCAGCGCCCCGGCGGCATGGCGCACCAGCTCACCCATGTGCGCGGTGGTCGCGACGATTTTCAGTGGGCCGCCAGTGCCGCCAGTGTTGCCAGTGCCGCCAGTACCGCTAGCGCGCGCAGCGCTCGGCCCGCGTGATGAGTTTGGTGCCGCGCGCTCGCACGCGAAGATCGGCAAGCACGCAAACAGCAGCAGCACAACGCCAGCGAGAAACCGGCGGCGCACGCCCAGGTCGGTAACGGTGGTGGGCCCTGACGGGTGCATCGTGGCTGGCTCCTGGCGGGTGTTGAAGGACCGATCAGCATAGGCCGCTTGTAGCACAGGCTACAAAGGCCGGCCCCACGCGCGGCGGCTGCCCGCTTGGTAAGATGCGTCTGCATGAGCCTGACGGGCGAGAACCATGGCGGCGGCGGCCCGGATGATCTGATCGATCAGCGGCTCGTGGCCCGCACGCGCGCCGGCGAGGCGGGGGCCTGGCAAGAGCTGCTGGCCCGGCATCAGGACAGGCTTTATGGCGTCTGCGTCCGGATGGTTGGGCCGACCCCGCGCGGGCGCGAGCTGGCGACGGATTTAGCCCAGGACGCGTTCGTCAAGATCATCCAAGGCCTGCACACCTTTGACGGGCAGGCCAAGGTCAGCACCTGGATGATCCGCGTGACCATGAACGTGGTGCTGAGCTGGCAGCGCGGTCAGCGCCTGCGCCAACACGCTTCGCTCGACGCGCCCGTCGCTGGACATCCCGGCGGGGCCGGCGGTGGGCCCGGAAGCGGTTCTGAGACCCGATCACACGCCGAACTGTTGCCAGATCGGGAACCAACGGCTGACCGCCGCATCCAATCAATGGAGCTTCGGGCCACGGTCGCCGAGGCCTTGTCGCAGGTCGAGCCCGAGCAACGGGCTCTGCTGGTGTTGAGGGACGTCCGAGGCCTGGATTACGCCCAGATCGCCCATGTGGTGGGCGTGCCGGTGGGCACGATCAAGAGCCGCCTGTTCCGCGCCCGCATCAACCTGCGCGAGGCCTTTGAGAATCTGACCAAGCCCAGCACAACCAAGCCCAACACGACCAAGCCCGATCTCACCAAGCCTCCAGCGAACAAGCCCTGAAGTCACAAGATCTCGACGACCCGAAGCTGTACACGAACATGCCCGATGGCCCGACCAACCCGAAGCACGCCCACCGCCGCGAGACGCATGCGGGTGGGCCGCCGACCGCTGACGAGCTGTTGGCGCTGGTCGAAGGCGAGGCCCTGGCCCCGGAGCGGGCTCAGATTGTCGCCACGGCGCTGGCCAACGACGCGCGGCTTCGCATGTGGGTTGAGATTCTGACCGACGACCGCAAGGGTTTGCAGAGCCTTGGTAGCGCTGACGCGAGCCTCCGCGCACCGGCTGACTTGCTTGAGCGCGTTGAGGCGCAGGTTGAGCGTGAAGCACTGCTAGGCCTGGTGCCCGCCGGCGCACCAACCGCTGATGAACTGCGGACCTACGAGCGCCCGGGGCGCAAGCCGGGCGTGCTCGCAAGCCCATGGTTTCGGTTCGCGTCGATTGCCGCGGGCGTGGCCTTCGCCATGGGCGGGACGATCGTCGCGTTGCAGCTTGCCCGCACGACCGTTCCGCCGATGCTGGCTGAAGGTGACGGGCGCGTAGGCGGGGTGCTGGTCATGCCCGCGCAGCACGGCGCGGCGAGCGGCGCTGCGGGCGTAGCGGGCAACTCTGGCACAATGCGTGGGGATCTGGCAGACGCCGCGGGCGTGACCCGCGCGCAGCGCCGAGCCCGAACCGTCATTCGGGTGACGACCTCTCTTCCGACCGAGCGAATTTTGGCGGCCCTCGAGCGTTTCGACGGGCAGAACGGCTCGTTGGTGGCGCTGCGTGTTGACGCCAACGCAGGCGTCGCCCCACGGCCCGGCATCATGCCCTTTGCCGACGCCGACGCGGCCCGCGAGGGCGTGCTTACGCAGGTCCGCACCGCGCTGGCGGCGGTGCACGCGCTGGATGTGGCCCGCGCACCCATCCCAGGTTCAGCCATGGCCCGCGGGGGCTCTGGCACGCACGGCTCTCAACAGCGCTCAAGCACCCAGCACGGCGCGGCGGACGCCTCGGGCACCCCTTCGACAGCGCAGCCCAAGGGCGTCATGCCGACGATCGGCTCAGCTTTGCCGAGTGCTGGCGCGGTGGGCGAGCCGACCTCTCGTGAGGTGCTGATTGTCGCCGTACCCAGCGAGGGTGATTGGATCGAGATCATCAAGCGGCGTTTGGCGATCGACGGGGTCAAGCTCGAGCTGGTCGAGGCCGACGGCCCGGTGACGGTGCCCGCACCAGCAGACCTGATGAGCGTGCTGTGGTGGGAGCAGCCCGTGGCAACCTGGGGCCCGCGCGTTGGCGTCCCGGTAGTCATTGAGCGGCGCTAACCGCCCTAAGAAGTTGAAACCAGCGTTGATATCCGCCCGCTGAGCTGGCGAGTGTGCGTGCTCGCACGAAGCTCACGCGAGTTTAGAACGCTCTTCCGGGCGTTCTTACCGCCAGCCACAGATCTGCGCTTTTCGCCAGGCATTGGTCGTGCTCATCGTGAGCCGCTGGCGCGGGCCAGGCGTTCCTCGGCCTTGAGCTTCTGACGCAGCAGAAAGTCCTTCCACTGCGGGTCAGTCTCGGCGTACAGCGCCCGGCGGATGTTCTGCAGCGTTGTGTCGCTGTAGCGGTCCAGAAGCTGGTCAACCTCCACGCTCTTGCGCAGCGCGGGCAGGTACGTCTGCTTGCGGTCCAGCGCCATGCGGTAATAGTCGCCCGCCTCGGCGTAGTGCAGCAGGTCCTGGGCAAGCAGGCCCAGGGCCGTGTGCGCGCGCGGGTCGGTCAGGTCAAGCTCCGCGGCGGTCGCGAGGGCGGTGGCGGCCTCGGCGTTGCGGCCCTGCTTCATCAGCAGCAGGCCCATGTTGTACCACGTCGGCGCGTACTGGTCATAGGCCGTAATTGACTCCTGATACGCGGCGATCGCTTCGTCAGTGCGGCCCTTGCGGGCCAGCTCCTGCGCCTTGGCGCCGACCTCGAGCCCGCGCATCAGCCGCGCGGACGCGTCCTCACCGCGCGCGGGCGGGCCGGCGCACGCGCCAAGGCCCCCCAGCGTGGAGCCCGCGAGGGCGATCAGGGCACCGACAACCGCCGCTGAAACTCTGGCGTGCGTCATAGCTTGCGCTCCCATCGAGTAAACACCACATCGACCTTCCACGCGGGCTTGCCCTCGGGCGTGCCCTGGTCGGGCCGCATCTCAAACCTGCGAACCTGCACGCCCGGGTGCTCTGCGCCGACCTTCTTGAGCCAGCCCAGCACACTTTCCGCCGGCTGGTTGGCCAGCATGAAGGTGTACGTCTTGCGGCCCACGCCCTTGGGGCTCGGGCGCGAGTCGTCGCTCTCGGCCTCTTGGTTCACCGTCAGGCCCGCGTCTTTGGCCAACTGGCTGAGCTTGCCAAGCAAGCGCGGGTCGGGGGCGAGACGCTCAGCACCGCCGAGCATCGCCTCAATCGACTGCGCCTCGCCAAGCTCGCCGACCTTTGCCGCCAGCTGCGTGTTGAGGGCCATCGTCGTGTCAAGCTCGCCAGCGAGCACGCTCCGCTCCCACAGCCGCGCCAGCGCGAAGCCCGAAGCGAGCACCAGCGCCAACGCCCCGGCGTACACCAAGTAGCGCGGGCGGTTGGCCCGCTGTGCCGAGGCCGCCGACGCAACCAGCTCCTCACGCACGTCGTCGCCAAGCATCGGCGGTCGCTCGATCATGGCCGGGGCTCCGGGGTCGGCGACGTCGGCGTGCCAGTCGAGGTGCCATTTGGGGCGTCGGTTGGGGCGCTGGGCGGCGGACCCGACGGCACACCTGTCGCGGAGCCAGCGGACGGATCACCTGCGGGCCCAGGGCCAGAAGGCCCAACCGGCGTGGTCAGCGGCGCGACCTCCAACACCTTGCGCTGCGCCGGCGTCGCGTCTTCAAACTTGCCCATGACATTGAACTGTCGGCGTGTCCCTTCAACGCGCAGCGTCCGCCCGTCCCACCTTGCTTGACGGGCCAGCCCGGTGCTAGATGCGCGCAGGCGGTCAAGGATCGTCGGCCCCTGGTCGCCGCCGCCGGGGACCATGAGCTCGGCGGTCGCCAGATTCTGGCTGCTCAGGCTCAATGAGCGAAGCTGAACGTCCGGCACACCCTCAGCGGCCTTGAGGAACCGCACGGCCTCGGCCAGCAGCGGGTCTTCCTCGCGCATCTCCTTGCGCTCGTTCTGGATCGCGATGATCCGGCTGGTGATCACCGCCACCGGGTCCGGGCTATCAGCTGGCACCTTGGCCCCCAGCGCGCCGGCCTTGCTCATCAGATCTACGCGGTTCTCGCCCGCCAGCTTCAGGCCCAAGCGAAGATCACCGCCGCTGCGACCGATGCGCCAGCCCAGCACGCCCACGCCTACGGCCGCCGCCAGCAGTGCCAGCCCGCCCCAAAGGTGCAGCGCACGAGAAGACCGCCCGGGCCGGGCTGAAAGATCTACCACGCTCAGGCGCGGGTCGACGGCCATCGCCGCCCCGGGTAGACGCTCGGCCTCGGTCTCGGCGCTCACCAGCACGCGCAGCATGTCACCGAGCGGGTCAGCGCTCAGGCCGGCCTGCACCGACGCGCCGGGCCAGGCCTTGCCCAGCCCAGCGGCCACCGCCGCGACCCCCGCCATCTCGGGCAGATCAAACTCAAGCCCGCTGCACGTGACGGTCGGCGTGCCGACGACACTGATGCGCTGCGGGCTGACGCCCAGCTGCATTGACCAGCCCATCCAGTCAGCGACCAGGCGGCCCACATCACTGCGGGTCACCTCGAGCACGCTGGATGTCGCTGCCGCGCGGTTGCCGTCACGACCGCCATCACGGCCAGAGCTGGCACGACCGCCGCCGTCGTGACCATCCTCCGACCTGTCGGGGTCGCCGTCGGGCGCGCCAGAGAGTCGCAGCCCGCGCGCGCTGGCCGCGGCCTCGCGCTCTTCGGCACCGGCCTGATCGATCGACTCCCGCAGCTGAATAGACCCGGCGCACAGCAGCCCTGGCCCGCTGGCCCAAGCCCACAGCAGACGGCCCTGCGGTTCCAAGAGCATCACACTGGCGCTGGCGGGCACCGTGTCCTCAGCCACCACGCCTGCACCCTCAGCGCGGTCGCCCGCTGATGCCGGCGCGTTGACCGCCGCCATCGCGTGCCAAACGCTGGTCACACGCCGCACCTGCACGCCCAAACCGTCGAGCTCATCCAGCAGCAGGCGGACGGTCAGATCACTTACTGCCAGCAGCCCCAGGCGCTGGCGTTTGCCCGCTGACGAATCGTCGCGCACGCCCCGGGCGGGCTGTGCCACGTCAACCAGCGCTTGCACGCTGGTATCGCTGCCGGGGGTCAGCCCGCTCATCCAGCCCAGGCTCGATGCCGAGTCGTCTTCGTCGGTGCTCAGCGCGTCGCGCACGGCGGCCCGCACCACGCGCTGCTCGCTGCTGTCAGTGCTCAGCCACCCGCAGGCAGACCCGTCGGCGTCGAGCACCATCAGCACATCGGGCTTGCCCGGTGAGGCGCTCACGCGCTCGCTGATCCAGCGCGCCAGAGCAACGATGACTTCGCGGGGCTGATCAAGGGTCCGCGCCAGGCTCGGCGCGTCCCACGTGCGCTCGCCGCGCAGATCAACAAACCGCGCCGCGCGCAGCGCCGCGCCGCCGGCGTCGCGCTGGATGAAGCAGGCCGCGACGGTCACTTGGGCTGGTCCTCCTGCTGGAGGCCCTTGGCGCCGTCGGGGCCAATGACGCCCTCGACCTCGCCCTGGCCCGCACCGCTCTCGATCATGTCGCGCATCTTGGCGGCCTGATCGTCGTTCACCCGCCCGTTCTTGAGCATCATGTCCACGCGCTCGATGCGGGCCATCTTGTCATCAGACCTCCCCGACTCCTCGGGCGAGCGGTTGAAGTGCTTTAGACGCGCCGCGGCCTGCTCGGGCGTCAGGCCCCCACGACCCTGCATGGCCCGCTGGTTGGCCGCCTGCGTCGCCATCTGCGCGGCCATCTCGGCCTGCATCTGCGGGCTCACGCCCGCCGCACTCGATGACGCGCCGGTGACAATCCGCAGCGCGCCGGACTGCCGCGGCGCAAGGTCGATGCGTTTCTCGCTGTCGCCCTCGCGGATCGTGATCTGCTTCTCACTGATGGCCAGCAGCTCGGTCTGATCGACCTTGTCGCCCACGCGCAGCATCCGCTGCTTGTCGTTGACCACCACGATCGCCAGCGATCGCTCGGGCATGAACAGCCCGCCGAGATACTTCCACACCGGCGGCGGCGGCGGGGGCGGCGGCACATCGATCTTCGGCTCATCCTTCTTCACCACCACCGTCACCGGCGGGGCGATCGATTCCAGCACGCCACCCAGACGCGAAACGTCTAGCTCCACGCTCGCGGCACGCTCGACCGCGGCCTTGACTTTCGGCTCGGGCACGCGCGCGGGCTCAAAGCCCGGTGCCGCCACGGGCACCACCGCCGCGGCGACGGCGCCGATGCCGATCACGCCGGCGACGGCCTGCACCCGGAGGATCAATCGTTTGGCTTGGTCTCGGTGCATTTGACACACTCCGCGCTTACACAGCCCAACACTCAAAGCCCCTGCGCTCAACACCGCGATCAAGACTGCGATCAAGACTCGAATCAACGGTGCCCGCACGCGCAGCGTACGCCCTGTGCTGGCATTGTTCGCCGCTTGAGCCCGCGAGTCGCGTCAATCGTCCCGGCAGAGCGTGTACCGGGACGGGCCGGCCCCGCTGCGTGCCCCGCGCCGCCGCAAGCCGGATTCAGTTGGCCGCCGGCGGCCGCGACGCCCGCTGGGCGTTGGACTCAAGCGCAGAGGCGAACGGGCGCCCGCGCGGCAGGTCGGTCCAGAACTCAATCACCCACGCCCCGCTGGAGACGCCAAACCCAGGCGACAGCGCCCCGCTGGCGAACCCGCCCTGACGCATGATCTCTTTGCCCTGGCCGCTGAGCACCCGCGCCTCGATCCACCAATAACTCGGCTCCGCGGCGACGACCGCCTCGAGCAGCTCAAGGCGCGCACCGGCGACCTTGGCCTTGCTCGCCAGCGTCCGCACGTCGGCCTGGCCGATGTTCTTCTCCGAGCGCGCGTCGATCACGGCTCGGGCGAAGGCCGCTCCGTCGGCGTTCTCATCAACCCCGCGCGCCACCGCCGCCAGCACCGCCGCGGGCGCACCGTGCAGGCTGACGCGCGGCGGGCCAAAGACGCGCAAATGGTCCAGGCTCGCCAGGCCCTGCCCCTGCAGGTCAAGCCCCGCACGGGCCATAACGCCCAGACGCACGCTGGTGACGGCGTCGGGGCTCATCAGCACCGCGCCGCCCAGGTCTTTCAGGCGGACCTCCATCTTCAAGTCCTGGTCAAACTCAAGGTCAAAGCCGATGACCCCGCCAGCGAGCGTCGCTTTATCGCTGCGCTGGCTGGTCTGCAAAAAGATCGGGATGAACTCGCGCAGCCCGGCCTGGATGTGGTGGCTCACGTACGCGTCGGACTGCTCGCGAACCGCCACCGTTGAAGTCCCGCGTCGCGTCAGCAAGATCGTGACCAGCGCCGCGGCGAACAGCGCCAGCATCAGCACCAGCACCAGCGCGTAGCCGCGGGCCACCCTCACTCGTCACCCCCGCCGCCGCCACCACCGCCAGCGAGCTGCTGCAGCAGACGGTTGAGCATCTCGAAGGCCTCGGCAAGTCGGCGTGCTTCATCTGCGGGGTCGCGCGGTGGACGCCCGTCGCCCCCGGGGCCGTTGCTGCCGCTCGGGCCGCCGCCGCCGGCCCCGCTGTCGGACCCGCGCGGGTCGCGAGGTTTGCCGCTGCTATCGGTGCGTGGTTCGGCCGCACCCGTGCCCTCCGGCCCGTTCGGGCCCGACTCGGCCCT